>Ga0315902_10000905_pt1 | contig 48837 bp, 46 predicted proteins | sample LakEriMetagenome_9_FD_203523 | JGI IMG/M metagenome (GOLD analysis project Ga0315902, IMG submission 203523) | Freshwater fungal communities from buoy surface, Lake Erie, Ohio, United States - Buoy 12 MA117 | ecosystem: Environmental > Aquatic > Freshwater > Lake > Lake biofilm | place: USA... | reverse complement strand
GAGAAGTCGGGCGGCAGGGCGCCGCCGTTACCGGCCCGGGCCGCCGCTTCATTGGGATAGGGGTTCGGGAAGCGGTCCGCCGGCGTGGCTGGACGCTTGATCACATCCCCCGTCTCCGGATCGATGTCCGAGACCTCGAAGTCCTTGGCGATGGTCTTCACATAGGGGTTGTCGTTCGGGTTGGGGTACTTCGGGTCATAGAAGGGCCCGCCCTTCTGGCCGAGGTTCCGGAACGACATCAGATTCATCGAGTGGCAGGCCGCACAGACCTCCCGATAGACCTTGAAGCCCCGCTGGAGCTGGGCGCGGTCAAACTTGCCGAAGGGGCCGCTAAAGCTCCAGGCGACAGTGCGGGGCTCCTTCTGGGAGCCGGCGGCCAGGGCCGGCCCGCCCACCAGGGCGAGGCCGAGCGCCGCAATGGCGAGACCTTTGCGAAGCATCAGGCTCAACCCCTCTTTTCAGGCGACGCTGCAGCGCCCGCAGGCAGTGCAGCGGAAGGCGAAAGGATCGGTTCGCTGATCGACTTGGGTTGATCCAGCGGGGTCTCCGAAAGACCCATCACCGGCAGGACGATCAGGAAGTAGGCGAAGTAGTAGGCCGTGGCGAAGCGGGACAGCCAGACCATCGAGTTCAGGTCGGCGTCCAGGAGCTGGAAGGTCTTCAGGCCGGGGATGACATGCTCGTCCGGAAGGCGTCCCCCGCAGAAGCCCAGCACGAAGCAGGCGACCACGAAGATGAAGAAGTACATCCGGGTGGTCGGGCGATAGCGCAGGGACCGCACGCGCGAGGTGTCCAGCCAGGGCAGGATGAACAGCACGGCGATGGCGCCAAACATCAGGAGCACGCCCATCAGCTTGTCCGGGACGGCCCGCAGGATGGCGTAGAAGGGCAGGAAGTACCACTCGGGCACAATGTGCGCCGGCGTGACCAGGGGGTTGGCCGGGATGTAGTTGTCCGGGTGGCCCAGGGCGTTGGGGTTGAAGAACACAAACGCGGCGAACATCAGCATGAACACCGCAATCGCGAAGCCGTCCTTCACCGTGTAGTACGGGTGGAAGGGGACCGTGTCCGCCTTGGACTGCACCTGCACCCCGGTCGGGTTGTTATTGCCGGTCACGTGCAGGGCCCAGATGTGCAGGATCACGACCCCTGCGATCATGAAGGGCATCAGGTAGTGCAGCGAGAAGAAGCGGTTCAGGGTCGCATTGTCGACCGCGAAGCCGCCCCACAGCCAGGTGGTGATGGATTCGCCGATGATCGGCAGGGCGCCGAAGAGGTTGGTGATCACCACCGCGCCATGGAAGCTCATCTGCCCCCAGGGCAGGACATAGCCCATGAAGGCGGTGGCCATCATCAGCAGGTAGATCACGCAGCCCAGGATCCAGAGCAGCTCCCGCGGCGCCTTGTAGGAGCCGTAGTAGAGCCCCCGGAACATGTGGGCGTAGACCGCGATGAAGAACATCGAGGCCCCGTTGGAATGCATGTAGCGGACCAGCCAGCCGTAGTTCACGTCGCGCATGATGCGCTCGATGGAGGCGAAGGCGTGGTCCACGTGCGGCACATAGTGCATGGCCAGCACGATCCCGGTGGCCAGCTGGATCCCCAGGCACAGGGCCAGGATGCCGCCGAAGGTGTACCAGTAGTTCAGGTTCTTCGGGGTCGGGAAGTCGATGAGGCTGTCATAGGCCAGCCGGGCGACAGGGAGGCGGGCGTCTAGCCAGCGCTCAAAGCCCGTCTTGGGAACATAGTTCGAATGTCCGCTCATGTCGCTCAGCCCACCTTGACCATGGTGTCGGAAACAAAGGCGTATTCCGGAACCGCAAGGTTGGTGGGCGCAGGGCCCTTCCGGATGCGGCCGGAGGTGTCGTAGTGCGAACCGTGACAGGGGCAGAACCAGCCCTGGTAGTCACCGCCGCCGAAGGTCGGCACGCAGCCGAGGTGGGTGCAGGTGCCGATCAGGACAAGCCATTCGGCCTTGCCCGGCTTGTGGCGCACTTCGTCGGTCTGCGGATCGCGCATGGGGGCGTTGTCATCCTTGATCGCGGCGGCGATCTCGGCGCCGGTGCGATGGCGGATGAACAGGGGTTTGCCGCGCCACTTGATGGTCACCGACTGGCCCAGCTCCACCTTGGTCAGGTCGAACTCGACCGACGCCAGGGCGAGCGTATCGCCCGCCGGGTTCATCTGGTCGACCAGAGGCCAGGCGATGGTCACCGCAGCGCCTGCCGCCGCGGCGCCCGCGGCGATATGAATGAAGTCACGGCGGCTGGGGTCGTCCCCACCCGCGCCATTTTCGGGGTTCGCGCCCGCCACGCCGTCGGCCACCTTGAAGCCACCCTTCGCTTGGGGACTGCGCCACTGGGGCGCCGTCCGTCCTCGACCCCGCCAGAACATCTGGTAAGGGTCCCCCGGACTGGAAGCGCCGCCTGCTGCGAACCGGCCCGGACGCCCCCCCGCCAACTGGCGAAGGGCCAACCGTTGATTCGCTGCAGGACGCGCGAAGCCCGTGGCCGGATCACCTAGAATGCTGCTCGCGCTTTTTCAACCGGACATTCCGCAAAACCTTGGCGCCGCGATCCGCCTGGGAGCCTGTCTCGACACCCCGGTACACGTCATCGAGCCCTGTGGCTTTCCCTTGTCTGACAAGGCGATCCGCCGGGCGGCGCTGGATTATGGAGATCCTGGCGAGGTGGTCCGCCATCCCAGCTGGGAGGCCTTCAGGGCCGCAGCGCCCGGCCGGATCGTGCTCTTCACGACGCGAGGAGCGAGCCCCCTCCACGACTTCGCCTTTCGGCCGGACGATGTCCTGCTCTTCGGGCGGGAGAGTTCGGGGGTCCCGGACTTTGTCCAGGACGCCGCCGACGCCAGGGTGATCATTCCCTTGAGCCGGGGGCGCCGATCCTTCAACCTGACCGTCTCGGCGGCGATCGGCCTGTCCGAGGCCCTTCGTCAGACCGGGCGCTTCCCCGCATTCCATCTGCAAGATTTTCCAGCCCATGATTGATCCCGCCGTCCTCGACACCCGCAACACCCGCGCCCGCGCCTGGTTTGACGCCTTGCGCGACCGCATCGTCGCCGCCTTCGAACAGCTGGAAATCGACGCGCCGGCCGAACTCTTCCCTGGAGAACCGGCGAAGTTCGAGCTGAAGCCCTGGGTGCGTGAGGCCGGCGGCGGCGGCGTGATGGGATTCCTTCGCGGCGGGCGGTTCATCGAGAAGATGGGCTGTCACATCTCCCTGGTGCATGGGACCTTCACCCCCGAGATGGCCGCCAACATGCCCGGGGCAGACAAGGACCCCCGCTTCACCGCCACGGGAATCAGCCTGATCGCCCACATGCGAAGCCCCAAGGTCCCGGCGGTCCACATGAACACCCGGTTCCTGGCCACCCAGACAGGCTGGTTCGGCGGCGGGGCCGACCTGACCCCCACCCTGGACGAACAGCGCAGCCAGGACGCCCCGGACGCCCTCACCTTTCACGCCGCCCTGAAGGCCGCCTGCGACAAGCATGACCCGGCCTGGTATCCGGACTTCAAGGTCCGCTGCGACGAGTACTTCTACCTGCCCCACCGCAAGGAGCCCCGGGGGATCGGCGGCATCTTCTACGATCACCACAATTCCGGGGACTGGGAGCGCGACTTCCGGTTCACCCAGGACGTCGGCGAGGCCTTCCTCGATGTCTATCCGCGCATCGCCCGGAGCCGGATGCACGAGCCCTGGACCGAGGCCGACCGGCGAGAGCAGCTCATCCGCCGTGGCCGCTATGTGGAGTTCAACCTGCTCTACGACCGCGGCACCATGTTCGGCCTGAAGACCGGCGGCAACATCGAGAGCATCCTGTCCTCCATGCCGCCCGAGGTCATCTGGCCCTGATCAGGCGCCCCCGGCCTCGATGAAGCGACGCAGCCGGCGGCCCACCTCCAGCCGGTCATTGGCTTCCTCGTAGCTGGCAAGGGCCGCATCCGCCTGGTCATCGGAGTAGCGGCTTCCACGCCGGGATTCGATCAGGGCCCGGGCGTAGTCGGGCGCAAACTCCGGGTGAAGCTGGATCGAGATCGCCCGCCGGCCGGGATAGTAGAGGGCCCCGAAGGGCGTGAAGTCGCTGCCCGCCAGGACACGGGCCCCTTCCGGAGCCTCGACCACCTGGTCCTGGTGAGAGGCGGCGACCGCCAGGGTGTCCAGCCCCGCCAGCCAGCCCTCTCCCGCCGCGGCGTAGCGATGCAGGCCAATGCCCCAGCCCTTGGGCGACGGGATCACCCTTCCCCCGAAGGCCTCGGCCATGACCTGGTGGCCGAAGCAGACCCCGACCAGGGCGGTTCGGCCCGAGGCCGCGTTCAGGAAGGCCTTGAGCGGGGCGATCCAGGGCAGGGGCTCGTAGACGCCGGCGGACGACCCCGTCACCAGGCAGGCGTCGAAGGCGGAGGGGTCGGCGGGAAGCCGGCCCGCGGCGACGTCGAAGGTCTCGGCCTGGTCGCCGTCCACAAGCAGCAGGCGGCGAAACATGTCCGGATAGTCCCCGAACCGCACGGCGAGGTCCCTGGGCGGCGCCCCTGTCTCCAGGATGGCGATCCTCAACTCCCATCCTCCAGGCCGCGCAGGATGGCGGCCAGGCGGGCGCGCAGGGCCTCGCGATCGTCCGGGAAGTCCGCCTCCATCCACCAGGCCTCAAGCTCGCGCAGGGCCTCGCCGATCCGGGGCCCCGGCGGGGCGCCGGCTGCCACAACATCCGCGCCCGAGACCCCCAGGGTTCGCGGCGTCCAGGCGCGGGCTTCGGCGACCAGCGCGCGCCAGTCCCCCGCCGACGCCCCGTGCGGCGCGCGGGCCCAGGCCTGCCGCAGGCGATCCTGCGTGGCCCCGGCCCCCAACAGGTGAAGGGCGCGGCGCAGGGCCGGGTGGGACATCCAGGGGATGAGGCGGGGCTCGCGTCCCGCAGCCGCGATCAGCCTGTCCCTCTGCGCCCCTGAGAGCCGGAGGCGCTCCGCCTCCCTCGCGACCTCTGCAGGGGTCTCCGGGAACAGGGCGCCCAGCCTCAGGAGGGGATCGGGACCAGAGCCCTCCAGGGCCTCGACCTCGCACAGTCCCTCGAAACGCGAGAGGTCGCCGGCGTGCGGCAGGAGGCGCGGCAGGACGCCTGTCGCCGCCATCAGGCGGACGGAGGGCCTGGGATCGGCTGCGCCGAGCAGGGAGAGGAGTTCCTTCAGGATCCGCTCGGCGGGCAGGGTGACGAGGCTGCCGGCCTGGGCGGCGCAGGCGGCCGTGGCGGCGGGATCCGGCTCGCCCCGCCCATAGCGGGCCAGGAAGCGGAAGTAGCGGAGGATGCGCAGGTGGTCCTCAGCGATCCGGCGGTCCGCCTCGCCGACAAAGACGATCCTGCCCTCCCGGGCCGCCGCAAGGCCAAGGCCGGTGGGATCGAAGACCCGGCCCGTCCGGTCAGCGTAGAGAGCGTTGAGGGTGAAGTCCCGGCGAGCCGCGTCTTCGGCCCAGTCGGACGTGAAGGCCACGACGGCGCGGCGGCCGTCGGTTTCCACGTCCCGCCGCAGGGTGGTGATCTCGAAGCCGCGCCCGCCGCTGACTGCGGTGACGGTGCCATGGTCCAGTCCGGTGGGGACGGCCTTCAGGCCAGCGGCCTCCAGGGCCGCAACCACCGCCGAAGGCTCCAGCCGCGTGGACAGGTCTATGTCGGCGACGGCGCGGCCCATGACCGCGTTGCGGACGCAGCCGCCGACGAACCGGGTGCAGTCCGGACCCCCCGCCGCCTCCAGGGCGTCGAGCACCGCGGCCGCGGCGGGATCCTCCAGCCAGGCCGCACCTTCAAGAACGAAGTCCGGCCCCGCCCCGCTCATGCCGGCGCCCCGAACAGGCGGTGGGACAGGACCCTCAGCATCCCCGCCGTGGCCCCCCAGATGAACCGGTCATCATGGGTCATGGCGTAGAACCGGCGCTTGCCGCCGTCCGGTAGCTGGCGCTCGTGCGTCTCGTGGTTGGCCCCGTCCATCAGAAAACCGAAGGGCGTCTCGAAGATGTCCGCCACCTCGTCGGGATTGGGCTGGAGGCTGAAGCCATCCTCGATGAAGGCCACCACTGGAGTGACAAGGTATCCTGTCCCCGTTCGATAGGGGGTCGAAAGCCCGACCGGTGAGACGAAGCCCGAGGCCAGTCCCACCTCCTCCTCGGCCTCGCGCAGGGCCGCCTGCCAGGGCGTCTCGCCCGCATCGCACCGGCCGCCTGGAAAGGCGACCTGGCCGGCATGGCGGCGAAGGGTGTCGAGCCGGGTCGTGAGCAGGACCGAGAAGCCGTGCGAGCGTTCGATCAGCCCCACCAGGACAGCGGCGGGGGTGAGGCTCTCAAGCGGCGGAAAGTACGGGTCCGGTTCAAAGTCGAAGTCCGAACTGATCTCGCCCAGGGTCCGGTCGGCCAGGGGATCCAGGCGCTCGACCAGCCGCGCCGCAAGAAGCGGCCGGGCGCCCGGCGCCGCCAGCTGCTGAGGGCTCACGCCGCCCCGTCCCCGGACGCGCCCAGGTCGAAGGCTGCGCCGCCTGACCGGACCTCAAGCCGCCCTTCAACCTCATCGGCCATCCCGACCAGTTCATAGAAGACCGGACGGGCCACCAGGGCCTCAAGTCCACGCCGGACGTGCAGGTAGGGCCGCGGCTCACCGGTGTGCGGGTCGGTCTCCACCCGCAGGGCGTTCTCGGGACCGGCCCGGACCTCGTCGCCGACATTGGTCAGGAAGACCAGGTCCTCGCCGTCGCGGTCGACCCGGACGGCGATGAAGGGGGCGTCCTCGACGGTGATCTTCATCTTCTCCACCGGCGTCACCAGGTGGAAGCCGTCCGGATCCCTCCTCAGGACAGTGGAGAAAAGGCGCACCAGGGCCTCGCGTCCGATGGGCGTGCCTTCGTGGAACCACTGGCCATTGCGCTTGATGACGATGTCGATGTCGCCGCAGTGGGCGGGATTCCAGAGGTGGACGGGCGGCAGGCCGCGTCCGGGCGCCTGCCGCGCAGCGGCGGCCACGCCGTCCAGGCCGGAAGGGTGCTGAGTCTCGGACATGCCCGGAAGGTAGGCCCGCACGCCCTCCGGCTCAACCTCGGGGCCGGCCTCAGGGACGAACGGGTCCCGAAAGCGGCTGCGAGGCGCCCCGGACCAGGACCCGCCGGGGATCCACCGGGCCGGGAAGCTTCACCCCCATGGCGGGCGCCGGCGCATAGCCAAAACGCTCGAAGAAGGGCCGGTCCCCCACCAGCAGGATGGGCCCCTCCCCCCGGGCGTCGGCCGCAGCGCCGGCATGCTCCACCAGGCGCCCGCCCAGGCCGTCGAGCCGGCGGCCCGAGTGCACCGCCAGGGGGCCGAGGAAGAGGGCGGGGGTCTCGCCGATATGGATATCCCAAAGCCGGACCAGGCCGACGACCTCTCCCTCCGCCTCGGCGCAAAAGGACAGGTCGGGGCGGAACCGGGCGAACTCGCGCACCCGCTCAGAGACCTTGACGAAGCGGCCCGGGCCGAAGGCGTGTTCGAGAAGCGCCTCGATCCGCCGGCCATCTGCGGGCGTCTCCGGGCGGATGACGGCTTCGATCGTACTCATGTCCGCCAAGACTTCCCCCCCGGGCGCGAGGGCCGGGCGTTTAGGGCCGGTCGCCGGCCGCGTCAACACCGCGATCAGAGCCAGTTGCGCGGCCAGGCCTCCCCGAGCGGACGCACCTCGCCGGCCAACAGCCCCTTCCGGCGCATGGCGATGTCCGTCAGGGACGAGAGGGCCTGTACGGGCTCAAGACCACCGCGCGGCCCCGGCGCGACGGGCGCCTCCGCCGCGGCGGCGTCCACCGCCTTCCACTCCGCCTGTCCCTGGTCGGCAAACCCCACCGCGAAGAACAGCCGGCGAAGCTCGGGCCCGTCGGAGGCCTCGGTCAGGACCGCGATCACCCATCCGGGCATGGAGGACTCCTCAAGGGCCCCGGCAGGGGTGCTGGACCTGCGCCACGTTGCCGTGCGCCGGGCTTCAGGCCAAGCTGCCGCGACAATGAGCGAGTCCGAAATCTCCCGCGAAGCCGACGCCGCGACCCTCAGGGCCCTGATGGGCCGCCCGGATTACCTTCGGTTCTGGCTGTCCCGGGTCGCCTCGACCCTGGGCGTGCAGATCCAGAGCGTCGCTCTGGGCTGGCAGGTCTACGCCGTGGCGCGGGAGACCATGGACGTCGCCCAATCCGCCTTCTTCGTGGGGATGATCGGCCTCGCCGCCTTCATCCCGGTCTTCCTGCTCGCCCTCCCGGCTGGCGAGGCGGCGGACCGATACGACCGCAAGACGATTCTGCGGCTCTGCTACGCCGCGGAGATCGCCACCGCCCTGGTCCTGGTCGCCGCCGCCGTCTTCGGCTTCGCCAGCCTGACCCTGCTGCTGGTCCTGTCAGCGGCCTTCGGGGCCAGCCGCGCCTTCATGGGGCCGGCCGGGACGGCGCTGGGCCCCATGCTTGTGCCCAGGTCCCTCCTGCCCCGCGCCATCGCCCTGAACTCGCTCGCCTGGCAGGGAGCTTCCATCATCGGGCCCGCCATAGGCGGCCTGCTGGTCGCCCTGGCTCCCGCCGCCTCCTACGCCGGCGCTGCGGGCCTCTATCTCTTCGCCCTGGCCTGCATCCACGGGATCCGGGGGAACACCCGGCCCGAGGTCAATCCCGGCTCCCGCTGGGCCCTCATGAAGGAAGGGCTGGCCTATGTCTGGACCAACAAGATCGTCTTCGGCGCCATCTCGCTGGACCTCGTGGCCGTCCTGCTCGGCGGGGCGACCGCCCTCCTCCCCGTCTTCGCCCGCGACGTCCTGCATGTGGGGCCCGAGGGCTTCGGCCTCCTGCGCGCCAGCCCCGCCATCGGGGCCACCCTGGTGGCGATCTACCTCGCCCGCAATCCGATCCGCCGCCGGGCGGGACCGGTCATGTTCGCCGGGGTCGCTGTCTTCGGCCTGGCCACCATCGTCTTCGGCCTTTCGACCTCCCTGCCCCTCTCCGTCCTGGCCCTGGCCGTGCTGGGCGGGGCGGACATGCTGAGCGTCTTCGTCCGCCAGACCCTGGTCCAGATCGTCACGCCGGACGCCATGCGCGGCCGCGTGGCGGCGGTCTCCTCCCTGTTCATCGGTGCGTCCAACGAGTTGGGGGAGTTCGAGAGCGGTGTCGTCGCCCGATTCCTGGGTCCGGTCGGTGCGGCGGTTTCCGGAGGGGTCGGCGCCGTCCTGGCGACCGGCCTTTGGGCCCGGCTCTTTCCTGACTTGCGCAAGGCCGACCGCCTCGAATAACTGGCGGCGCGATCATTTTCATCGGGAGGCATTTCAATGGGCGCACTTGACGGAAAAGTGGTTCTGGTCACCGGCGGCGGCAACGGCATTGGCCGCGACTGCGCGCTCATCGCGGCCCAGGAGGGCGCGAAGGTGGTGGTCAACGACCTGGGCGGCGGCCTGAAGGGCGGCGACGAGGGCGACGCCGGTCCCGCCGAAGCGGTGGCCCGGGAAATCCGCGCCGCGGGCGGCGAGGCGGTCTCCAACTCCGAGAGCGTGACCAGCATGAAGGCCGTGCAGGGCATGGTCGAACAGGCCCGGGACACCTTCGGCGGCCTGCACGCCGTGATCAATCCGGCCGGCATCCTGCGCGACGTCATGTTCCACAAGATGAGCGAGGACGACTGGGACCGGGTCATCGACGTCCACATGCGCGGCTCCTTCAACGTCGCCCGGGCCACCATCGAGCTGTTCCGCGAGCAGAACGATGGCGCCTACATGTTCTTCACCTCGACCTCAGGCCTGTTCGGCAATGTCGGCCAGGCCAACTACGGCGCGGCCAAGATGGGTATCGCCGGCCTGTCGCGGATCATCGCCATGGAGGGCGCCCGCAACAACGTGCGCTCCAACTGCCTGGCGCCCGTCGCCTGGACCCGCATGACCCAGTCCGTGCCGGTCAAGGACGAGGCCGCCGCAGCCCGTCGGGCCGTGATGGCCGAGACGATCCGCGCGGACCAGCCGGCCCGTTTCTCCGTGGCCATGGTGGCGCCCGCCGCCGCCCACGTCTCGGGCCAGATCTTCGGCGCCTCGGGCGAGAACATCATCCTCTACTCCCAGCCCCGTCCGGTCGAGACCGTGACCAAGGAAGAGGGCTGGACGGTCCAGACCATCCTGGACGAGGCGGTGCCGAAGATGGCGCCCAAGTTCTTCGACCTGAACCGCGGCCCCCTGCCGGGCGGGAACAACGCCCAGCAGCCCGCCGCCGCCAAGCCGGCGTCCTGAGACCGGCTCCCCGGCCAGGCCCTGACCTGGCCGGGGACGCCGACCGCGGAATCGGCGTCCGAAAACCGCCAGACATTCGCCTCGGATAGGACCATGCTGAGGCCATGGACCTGGATCCCGTCGCCAGTTTTCGCGCCTTCGCCACCCGGGACGTCCGCCTCGACGGACAGCTGTTCGGGGGCGTCGTCACGACCGGAATCTACTGCCGGCCCGTCTGTCCGGCCCGGAAGCCCCGGCCGGAGAATGTGCGGTTCTTCAGTTCGGCGGCGGCGGCGCAGCTCGCCGGCTTCCGCCCCTGCCTGAGGTGCCGCCCGGAAGCCGCCCCGGAACTCGGCGCCTGGAACGGGACCGCCAACACGGTCTCCCGCGCCCTCGCCCTGATCGACCTTGGGGCCCTGGACAACGGCGACATGCAGGCCCTGGCGGGGCGCCTGGGCGTGGGAGAGCGACATCTCAGACGCCTGTTCCAGGAGCACCTGGGGGCCTCCCCGGTCGCGGTGGCCCAGACCCGGCGGCTGCACATGGCCCGCCGCCTGATCCGGGAGACCGGACTCTCCATGTCAGAGGTCGCCCTCGCCTCCGGCTTCGGCAGCCTGCGGCGCTTCAACGAGGCCTTCCGGGCCGCCTGTGGCCGGACGCCCTCCAGCCTGCGCCGCCGCCCCGGCGCAGAGGCGGGCCTGTCCGACGGCGTCACCCTGCGGCTCGCCTACCGACCGCCCTACGACTGGCCCCGGATGCTGGACTTCTTCGCCCAACGGCAGGTGGAGGGGGTCGAGCGGATCGATGGCCAGGCCTATGTGCGGACCCTGACGGTCGCAGGCGCCGCCGGCGTGGTCCGGGTCGAGCCCGGGCGGGGCGACACCCTGTCGGCCAGTCTCTGGTTTCCGGACCTCCGCGTCCTCCCCCGGGTCCTGGCCCAGATCCGCAGGGTTTTCGACCTTGCCCTCGACCCTGAGCCCGTGCGGGCGCACCTCGGCGAGGATCCTGAACTCAGGGCCCTGGTCGCCCGGCATCCCGGCCTTCGGGCGCCCGGCGCCTGGGATGGCTTCGAGACGGCGGTCAGGGCCATCCTCGGCCAGCAGGTGACGGTCGTCGCCGCGCGGGGTCTGGCCAGCCGGCTGGCGGCCAACCACGGCGCCCACATCGACACCGAGCCCGCCCGCCGGTTCGGCCTTGGCAGGTTGTTCCCGGGACCGGACCGTCTCGCCGGCCTTGACCCCGAATCCCTGCCCATGCCCCGGGCGCGCGGCAGGGCCCTGGCGGCCATCGCCCGCCTGGCGAGGGAGGATGCCCAACTGTTCGCTCCGGGCCAGGATCTCGAAGGCGCCGTCGACAGGCTCTCGTCCCTTCCCGGGGTGGGCGCCTGGACCGCCCAGTACATCGCCATGCGCGCCCTGCGAGAGCCCGACGCCTTCCCGCATTCGGACCTGGCGCTCCTGAGGGCGGCTGCAGACCCGGAAGGTCGCAGGCCCACCCCCGAAGCCCTGCTGGCGCGCGCCGAGGCCTGGCGTCCCTGGCGGGCCTATGCCGCCGCCCATCTCTGGGCGAAGGACGCCGACGCCGCATCCCCACGCAAAGGACCCGCCGAATGAAGATCGACGCACCGCCGCCTCGCCGACTGACGGTCTCGGAGGTCTCCTCACCCCTCGGCCGGATCGAGGTGATCCTCGACGAGGCGGGGATCCTCCGGGGCCTGGACTTCGGTTCCAGCCTGCCGCGGATCCGCCAGCGCATGGCGCGCCTCTACCCCGGCCTTGCCCTCAGGGGGGGCGAGGCGCCCGCCCGGGTGGCCGAGGCCCTGGGCGGATATTTCGAGGGCGATCCGGACGCCCTGGCCCCGCTCGACTGCGCCACGGCGGGGACTCGCTTCCAGGAGCAGGTCTGGACGGCCTTGTGCGAAATCCCCGAGGGCGTGACCCGAAGCTATCTCGACATCGCCATCCAGGTCGGCGCGCCCCGGGCCGTCCGGGCGGTGGGCCTGGCGAATGGAGCCAACCCCGTGGCCCTGCTGATCCCCTGCCACCGGGTGGTCGGCCGGTCCGGCGCCCTGACCGGTTATGCCGGAGGGCTGGAGCGCAAGGCCTGGCTACTGGCTCACGAAGCGGCGTCTTCAGGGCCGGAGACGCGGGCCCGGCGCCAGTCCTCCACGGTCATCTCCCAGTAGCGGGAGCGGCGGACGGTCCCGTCGGGCCGGTGGCTGTCGCGCTCGCCCATGGGGCGGAAGCCGGCGGCCTCGATCACCCGGGCGGAGCGCACATTGTCCAGCGCCGCCGTCAGGCCGATCAGCCGCACACCCAGCACCTCGAACATCCAGCCGAAGGACCGGGCGGCGCCCGCCGTTCCCTGCCCCCGGTTCTGCCGGTCGGCCCGGGTCGCCCCGGCGAGCTCAGCCGAGGAGCGGTCCGGCCAGACGCTGAAGCGGGAATAGCCTGCGACCTCTCCGTCCTCGTCCAGGGAGAGAATGAGTATGGCCTCGCCCGCCGCCTGAAGGGCCGCCGTCTCCTCGATCCAGGCCCGGACGCTGGCCTCGGTGATCGGCCGGGGCAGGTCGTAGATAGGATCCGAGACCCGGGGGTCGGCCAGCATCCGCGCCAGGGCGGCGGCGTATCCTGGGACGGCGATGACCCGGTCAGGGCCCAGACTCGTGGGGTCCACCTCACGGACGCGCCTGCGGATGTCGGCCCCTTCCTCGGGAGTCGCCCGGAGGGCGGTGACGGGGGGATCGCTCATCGGGCCAGGGCCTCCAGGGCTGCGCCGGTCAGGCGACGGGTCGTCCACTCGTCCATCGCCAGGGCGCCGAGGGAGTCGTAGAAGCCGATGGCCGGAGCGTTCCAGTCCAGCACCGACCATTCCAGCCGCGCAAGGTCCTCGTCGGCGCAGCGCCGGGCCAGGGCCTTCAGCAGGGCCAATCCCGCCCCCGCCCCCCTGCGTTCCGGCCTGACAAAGAGGTCCTCCAGCCAGATCCCGTGCCGGCCTCGGAAGGTCGAGTAGTTTAGAACCACAGGGCGAAACCCACCGGCGCGCCGTCGATCTCGGCGATGTCGCAGAAGACCCGGGGCGCGGGCCCGAAGAGGTCCCTTTCCAGGTCGGCCAGGGTCGCCTGCGCCTCATGCGCCAGCCGCTCGTACTCCGCCAGGTCCAGGATGAAGCCGTGGATGGTCGCCAGGTCGTCCGGCCCGGCCTCCCGGACCCGGACCGCCTCAGACGGCACGGTACCAGTCCACCCCGGCCTCGTCCTGGGTGCGGACGGCCTGGCCCCGGGCCAGAAGGCAGTTGAGGTGGGCCAGGCTCTCGCCGGTGGCCATGCCCAGGGTCCAGCGGTCGATCTTGCGCCGGAAGAGGATGTGGAAGGTGTCGATGGCCCGCTTCGGCTCTTCCAGCAGCTTGTGCAGCCGGATGAGGCTGCGCTCGTGCCCGCCGATCAGGTGATCGATCCGGGCGTGCAGGCCATGGAAGGGCTCGTTGTGGGCCGGCAGGACCAGGACGTCGTCCGGGATGATCCCACGGATCCGCGCCAGCGAGGTGAGCCAGTCGGTCAGGGGGTCGCCGGCGGGTTCCGTCGGGAAGACCGAGACGTTGGAGGTGATCTTGGGCAGGACCTGGTCGCCGCTGATCATCAGCTTCAGCTCGGGGCACCAGAGGCAGGCGTGTTCCGGTGAGTGGCCGGATCCGACCACCACCTTCCAGTCATGGTCGCCGATCGGGATGACGTCGCCGTCGGACAGGCGCTGGAAACTGTCAGGCAGGGCGTGGAGGCTCTTTCCGAAGCCGCCGAAGCGGGCCCGGTAATCCTCCAGGGCCTCCTCGTCCCAGCCAGCGGCCCTGTAGAAGACCAGGGCGTCCTCGGGCGCCTCGCGGCCGGTGTCGGCCGACAGGGACCGGCACATCAGGAACTCCAGCCGGGTGATCCAGAGGCGGCACCCGAACTTGCGCGTCATCCAGCCGGACATGCCGATATGGTCGGGGTGCATGTGGGTCACGAAGACCCGGGTGACCGGCAGGCCCTCCAGGGGACCGGCCAGGGCCTTGCGCCAGGACTCCCGGGTCGCCTGTCCCCCGAGGCCGGTGTCGACAATCGCCCAGCCGCCCGCCTCGCGGATCGCCCAGACATTGATCCAGGCCAGCGACCCGCCCAGGGGCATCCTCAGCCACTTCACCCCGGGGGCGACGTCCACCGCCTCGCCCTGCTCCGGCCCGCCTGGGAAGGGATAGGTGATCTTGGCCTTATGGGCCTCCTGGACCGGATCTTCGAAACCATCGCGCATGAACAGACTCCTTGGCCGCACAGTGTCAGCCCTCGGCGCGCGCGGATCAAATCGAAATCCCACGAGGGCGCCGCCAAATGGTCACAGGCGCGTTGCAGCCCTTTCCCGGGTCAAGGCGACTTGCCGTCAGGCGCGGCAAGGGATTAAGACCCTTGGGAACAGATATTCCCGGAGGGAACCTCACGATGAAACGCGTCGCAATCGGCCTGGCCACCGCGGCCCTGGCCCTGGCCCTGGGAACGGTCACCGCCGTCTCGGCCTCCAAGAAGGAAGAGGCCGCCCTGGCAGCCGCGCGGACCGCAGGCATGGCGCAGGCGCCCGCAGTCGCCCAGGCCGCCGGCATCGCCTGCCAGGTCACGGACGCCCGCCTGGTCGGCAAGATGAAGGATCCGAAGACCAAGGCCGAAACCAGCTTCTACGAGATCGACTGTGACCGCGGCGTCGGATTCGTCCTGCAGGCCCCCCCTGCGGGGGTGAAGCCCACCGCCTTCAGCTGCATCGAAGCCAACTCGCCCCAGCCCGACGGCAAGCCGCCGTCCTTGCCCTGCAAGCTGCCGGGCAACGCCAATCCCCTGACCGATCTCGCACCCCTCCTGACCAAGGCAGGCCTCAACTGCACGCCCGACGGCGCCCGGGGCATCGGCCAGACCTCGAAGAACACCTTCCTGGAAGTCTCCTGCCAGGGCGGCTCCGGCTACGTTCTCCAGGTCGACGCACCCGCCAACCCGGACGGCTCGGCGGTGGCCAACGACTGCCTGATCTTCGACGCCAGCGACGGCAACATCAAGTGCACCCTGCATGACGCCGCCTACCGCCTCGCCGTGGTCGATCGGTATGTGGCTGCGGCCAACAACGGCTGCGTCGCGAAGGACCGCCGCTACATCGGCATGTCCCAGGCCGGATCGATCTACTACGAAGCCGCCTGCCAGGACGGCAAGGGCTACATCTACAAGGTCGACAAGGGCCAGCTGTCCCAGACCACGTCCTGCGAGAAGGCCATGGCCCTGCTGGGCGGTTGCACCCTGACGGACGCCAAGGAGGCCCAGACCGCCCAGGCCGGCCTCTACTCGAACCTGGCCAAGAAGGCCGGCTTTGACTGCCAGGTGGCCAAGTACGCCCCCTTCCCCTCGCCTCCCGGCCGGGACGTGGTGGAACTGTCCTGCGGCAACCGGCCGGACGGCGCCGTCGGCGTCTTCACCACCAAGGCCGAGACCACCCAGGTGGTCGACTGCGCCCGCGCGCCGGTCGTCGGCTACCGCTGCTCGTTCTCCAAGCCCGAGGCCTCCTTCAAGGCGGTGACCGCGGATCTGAAGAAGATGGGCAAGAACGAGTGCGAGGTGTCCGCCGTCCGCGTCATGGGCAAGACCGCCGCCGGGACCACCTACCTCGAGACCGCCTGCGCCGACGGCCTGAAGGGCTACATCCTGGAGTACAAGAGCGAGCCCCTGACCCCGGTCAACGCCGTGGGCTGCGCCTTCTCCAAGGACTGCAGCCTGCCCGGCAACAAGTAGGACCGGCTCACCCCGGAACGAGGAGGGCCCGCGGGATCGCTCCCGCGGGCCCTTTTCGTTGCGCCCCGGGGTCGGGGATTAGATCGCCGCCTCGATGAAGCGCGGACCGCGCTGGGCCATGGCGCTGGCGAAGGCGGCCTCGAAGGCCTCGCCCGTCTCGCAGCGGACCGCCTCGACGCCAAGACCGCGGGCCAGGGAGACCCAGTCGATCCTGGGATCGCCCAGGTCCAGCAGCTTGCGGGCAGAGGGCCCGGCCTGGCCGGCGCCTGTCCGGCTCATCTCGATGTTGAGGATGCGATAGCTGTGGTTGGCGAAGACCACCACGGTCACGTCCAGCTTCTCGCGGGCCATCGTCCAGAGGCTCTGCACCGTGTACATGGCCGAGCCGTCGCCGTTCAGGGAGACGACCTTCCGGTCCGGGCAGGCCACGGCGACGCCGATGGCCATGGGGCCTCCGATGCCGATGGCGCCGCCGGTCAGGGCGAGGACCTCGTGGGGAACCGTGGTCATGCAGGGCACGGCGACCCCGCCCCCGGAGGTGACCGCGTCGTCGCAGAGGATGGCGCCCTCGGGCAGGTGACGGGCCACAGCCACGCCGCAGGCCTGGGGCGTCAGGGGCCCCGAGGCCGGGCTGGCCGGGCGTTGCAGGGGCTGGGTTGGCCCGGAAGCCGGAGCGCCAAGGGCGTCCGCCAGGGCCTGCAGGGCCGCTGCGGCGTCCGTCGACCGGTCCGCCAGGGACAGGGTGGCGCACCCTTCGGGCACCAGCACGCTGGGCCGGCCGGGATAGGCGAAGAAGGCCACCGGCTGGGTGGTGCCGGCGAAGACCATCAGGTCGGTCCCGGCCAGCTCCTCAAGGGCGGCCTCGCCGAAGTACTGCATGCGGGCCGGGGCGAAGACGCCCGCGCCGCGCGGCTGCCGGGCCACGAAGGTGTCGGCCATGACGCGCACGCCCGCGGCCTGCAGCCGGGCGGCCTGGACCAGGCCCGCCGCCAGGCAGGCGCCGCCGCCGATCAGCACCACGGGCGCCTTGGCGGACCGGATCGCGCGGGCGGCGGCTTCCACGGCCTCGCCGTCCGGCGCCCTCGGGCCGGGGCGCGAGGCGGGGGCGAAGGTCACGGAGGTATCCGTCCAGGCCGCGTCCGCCGGCAGGATCAGGCTGACAGGACCAGCGGGCGGGCCATGGCTGGCGGTGATCGCCTCGGCGGTCACGGCGGCCACCTCGTCCGGGCTGTCGGCCGACTTCACCCAGAGGGAGTTGGCTGCGACGATGGACGGGATGTCCGAGTTCAGGGGGGCGTCATACTCGCGGTGATAGGTGGCGTGGTCGCCCACCACGTTGACAATGGGGGTGTAGGCGCGCCGGGCGTTGTGCAGGTTGGCGAGGCCGTTGCCGTATCCGGGGCCCAGGTGCAACAGGGTGCAGGCGGGCGTCCCCGTCATGCGCCCGTAGCCGTCGGCGGCGCCGGTCGCCACCCCCTCGAACAGGCACAGGACCGGGCGCATGGCCGGCTGGCCGTCCAGGGCGCTGACGAACTGCATCTCGCTGGTGCCGGGATTGGCGAAGCAGGCGGTCACGCCGTTCTCCACCAGGGTGCGCATCAGGGCGTCGGCGCCGTTCATGTGCTCTGGGCCTCCCCGCCCGTCGTGGCCCTTTGCGTCAGGCCGTCTCGAAAACCATCACGCCGGGGTCCGGCGCGCCTGCGAACATCCGCCCGATGAAGGCGGCCCGCAAGGCCCGCGCCACCGGCTGGGCGATGTAGCCCTTGTCTGTGATCTCCCCGGCGTTGGCGTCCGGGCCGTCGGGCAGGACCAGGGCCCGGGCCACCCGCCCGGCGCCGCCGCCGCCCCGGGCGTTGTGCGCCGCCACGCCCGCCCGGACCGCCTCGGCCACCGCCTCGGGACCATGGCCGGGACGTGGGTAGAACAGCAGGCCGACCCCCGCCTCGCCCTCGCCGCAGACGATGGCGTCGGTCACGGCATCGCCCACGGCGCCGATCACCGCGATCCGTAGCTCACCGACATTCACGAAGGTGCCGCTGGCCAGCTTGAAGTTCTCGGACAGGCGCCCGTCAAAGGCCAGGCCCCTGCGGATATCGTCAGGATCCACCAGCCGGGCCGCATCGCCCAGGCGATAGAAGCCCTCCTCGTCGAAGCTGGCCGCCGACAGCTCGGGCTGGCCCAGATAGCCCGTGGTGACCTGCGGCCCCTTGACCCGGAACTCCAGCTTGCCGGCCAGGGGCGCCAGCTTCACCGTCGTGCCCGGCAGGGGCAGGCCCATCATGCCCATGCGGGTGTTGGGCCAGTGGACATTGGCCGCCGTAGGGCCCGTCTCGGTGGCGCCATAGCCCGAGGAAAAGCTGATCCGCTCACCCACCGTGCGCACCGCCACGGCCTGGATGCGATCGCAGATCTCCTGGCCGAGGTTGGCCCCGCCATACTGAAGGAGGCGGACGCGGGAGAAGAAGTTGCGGGCCAGGTCAGGGTCCGACTCCAGTTCGCCGGCGAACATCATCCAGCCCGCCGGGACCATGTTGTGATAGGTCGGCGCCACCTCGCGCAGGTTCCGCACCGTGTCGCCAAAGCGGCCCTCCACGGGCTGGCCGGCGTCGATGTAGAGGGTCCCGCCCCGGTGCAGGACCATGTGCAGGATGGCGTTGGCGCCCAGGCTGTGGCTCCAGGGGGCGGCGTTGACCACCACCGGCGGGTCGGGGTCGGCGAAGCAGGCGGCCACCTGGGCCGCGTTGGCGGCCATCCGTTCCTGCAGGTTGATCACCGCCTTGGGCCGGCCGGTGGAGCCCGAGGTCAGCAGGTATTTGGCGTGGTCGTCCGGACGCGCCGAAGGCGCCGCCGGGGAGGCCCGCTCCAGGTCGGTCAGGGACACGTCCCCCGGGCGGGCGTTGCGGCCGGCGATGACCGGCAGGCCGGCCAGGAAGGGCGCCGCCAGGGCCTCGCCGAACAGGGCCGCGTCCTCGGTGTAGATGGCCGAGGGGTTCAGGGTCTCCACCGCCTGGGCGAGGCGCGAGAGGTTGGCGCCCGGCAGGCCGTACTGGGGCGAGACCGGAGCGACGGGCATGCCCTGGCTCATGGCCGCGTACTTGATGAGGGCGTGGTCGATCCCGTTGCGGGCCAGGATCAGCAGGGGCCGGGGCCCACCGATCCCCCGCTCCCTCAGGCCTCCCGCCAGGGCGGCGACGCGTCCGGCGGCCTCTGCATAGCTGACCTCCCGCCAGCCCTCGCCCGACCGCTCGGCCAGCCAGGTCCGGGCGGGCGCCCTCTCGGCCCAATGCAGAAGAGGACCGGCCACCGTCGGGAAGGGCCCGTCGAGCGGCGTCGGGTTGAACAGGATCCGGGTCCCGTCGGGTCTCTCCTCCACCTCAAGCCGGGCGGGGGCGTAGCGGGGGTCGCGGATCGGGGCCTGGGCGATGTCCATGGCCCCCTCGATGGACGGACCTGCCGCCGACTGCAAGTGAAAGCCGACGCCGGGTCAGGCCGACTGGGTGGTGTCCGGCAGGCCCAGGATGCGCTTGGAGATGATGTTGTTCTGCACCTCCACCGAGCCGCCATAGATCGACATGGCCCGGCCGGACAGCCAGCCGCGGACGGCCTCGATCTCGGCGGAGGTGAAGGCCTCTCCCTCCCAGCCCAGGCCCTGGTGGCCCATGATCTCCAGCACCATCTCCTGCCGGATCTGGGCCACGTTGGTGGCCGAGTTCTTGAGCACGGAGGCGGCGTTGGTGGCGCCCGAGGCGCCCTTGGCCTCGGCCGCAGCGCGAGCCAGGGTCAGGCTGTGGACCCGTGCGTCCATGAGGTGGCGGATCATGCGGGTGCGCAGGTCGCCATCGGCGATCCGGCCCTTGCCATCTTCGCCCACGTACTTGCGGGCGATGTCCTCCAGCGGGGTCGCACGACCACCCATGGACACGCCGGTCTGGCTGGCGCGCTCATGCTGCAGCAGGCGCTTGCCCACGGACCAGCCCTCGTTGAGCTTGCCCAGAAGGGCGTCCTTGGGCGCCACGGCGTCGGTGAAGAAGGTCTCGCAGAAGGGAGAGGCGCCAGCGATGAGCTTGATCGGACGGGTCTCGATGGCCGGCTGGCGCATGTTGATCAGCAGGAAGCTGATGCCGTCATGCTTCTTCACCGTCGGGTCCGTCCGCACGAGGGCGCCGCACCAGTCTGAGTACTGGGCGCCGGAGGTCCAGATCTTCTGGCCGTTGATCAGCCAGTGATCGCCCTTGTCTTCGCAGCGGGTCTGCAGGGAGGCAAGGTCAGAGCCGGCGTTGGGCTCGGAATAGCCGACGCACCAGCGCACCTCGCCGCGCACGATGGGCGGGATGTGGGTCTTCTTCTGATCTTCGGTGCCGTAGTCCAGGATGGTCGGCCCGATCATGGTGATCCCCATGCCGAAGACCATTGGATTGAAGGCGCCGACCCTGGCCATTTCCTGCGACAGAACCCGGCCCTGTTGCGGGGTGAGCCCGCCGCCGCCGTACTCCGCCGGCCAGGTCGGGGCGCCCCAGCGCTTGTCGGCCATCCGCTCCTTCCAGAGCTTCATGTCGCCTTGAGGCCCGGAGCCCTCCATGGAGGCGAGGGCCGCACCGGCCTGGCCCTTCAGGGACTCGGGAAAATTCGCTTCAAGCCAGCTGCGGGCCTCCTTCCGGAAGGCCTCGAGTTCAACGTCGCCGCCGAAATCCGCCATGGTCCTGTCTCCGTCGGCGCCGGGAATACGGCGCGCATTTGGGATAAGCTTACCCCGCCCACCCGCGGGGACAAGACCTGCCGCCACGTCAGGGGCACGACTCAATTTCACCGGCGCCGGGGCCGATCGCCTGCGCCACTGACCTTCGGCCTTAGAGATCGCCCAACCGGTTGCTCAAATTCCGCCCAAGGGGCCCGTGAGGCCTGGAGAAAGCGCCATGATCCCGGCTGAATTTGCTCCCGAGGCCATCAAAGCCGCGTCGCGGGACGCCTTCCCGCCCTCCGGCGGGTCAAAGGCGGCTCAGCAGACCCCCTCCGCCGCGCTGCGCGCGCCACCTCCCCCTTGGGGGAGGAATTAGGGAGCCCATTGCTCCCCCAAGGGGGAGCTGTCAGCGAAGCTGACTGAGGGGGTCAACGGCCTCGCCGCAGCCCTAGGGCTTGGCCTCGGCGTCGAGCTGGGCGGCGATGGCGGCGATCAGGGCGTCCTGGCGGGCCGATCGGGCGGGGTGGGTGGCCTCGGGCCAGGCGCTGGAGATCACCACCACCAGCTTGCGGGCCGGGTCGACGTGCAGGCGCTGGCCGAAGATGCCGAGGCCGTTGAAGACGCCGCCGGCTTCCGTCCACCACTGGTAGCCATAGCCGAAGCGGTCGTCCGTAGGAGCGTGCTCCCGGGTGGCCTCGGCGATCCAGCCCTCCGGCAGGACTGGCCCGCCTGCCCCGATCCCGCCCGTGCGCAGGAACTCACCCACCCGGCCATAGTCCCTCAGGGTCATGGACAGGCAGCAACCGCCGGCCTCCTGGCCGCGCTCATCGATCATCCAGATGGCATCCTGCTCCATGCCATGGGGCTTCCAGATCTTCTCGGAGAGATAGGCCGAGAGCGACTTGCCGGTGGCGGAGGTGACCAGCACGCCGATCAGGTTCGTCTCGCCGGTCTTGTAGACCCACTTCGCCCCCGGGGCGGCCTCGCGCGGCAGCCTGCGCATGTAGCTGACGGTGGAGTCGAGGCCCGGGTCAGCCGGGGTCGAGAACAGCAGGGCCACGTCGCTGTTCGCATCCGTGTAGTCCTCGTTCCACTTCACCCCCGAGGTCATGGTCAGGAGCTGGCGGACGCTGACCTGGTCGTAGGCGCTGCCCTTCAGGCCGGGGATGTAGCGCGTGACCGCATCATCAAGGCTCTGGATGTAGCCGTCCTTCACCGCCGCCCCCACCAGGGTCGAGGTGACCGACTTGGCCACGGAGAAGGACGTCCAGCGTCCCTCCGGGCCATAGCCCAGGCCGTAACGCTCAAGGCGCACCTTGCCGTCCTGAAGGACGAGGATCCCGGCGGTCTTCTCCCGCGCCATGTACGCCGCAAGGTCGAAGGTCCGCCCACCGACCCGGGCCACCGCAAGGGGCGCGCCCGCCGGGAGGTCATGAACGCGCTCGCCCCTCGCCGCCGTGCTCACCGGGAAGTGGGCCTCCATCTTCGGGAAGCCCGCCTCCTTCTGGGTCTGGGACCAGAAGAGGACGGACGCCGGCGGCGGCGGCTTGTCGGCGGCGACGGCGGGGAGGCCGGTCAGGACCAGGCCGGCGGCGAGGATGAGGGCGCGCATGGGGGGCTCCGGGGAGGACAGTCGGGTTGAGGGCTATCGCCCGGAGGACGCCGCTGCAAGGGACTCGTCCGTTATTTGGCGGCGCGATTAACTTCCAGATCAGGAGTCCAGATCTCTATAGCGATCGCACCTACTTCGATAAACTCCGAAATGGATACGAATTCTCTTGTCTCTAAAAACGATGATAAATTGTAACCTTGGTTGAGGCGCTGGCTGTCTCAATCAAACTTATTCCACTCAGGATCACCTGAGAAATTTACGAGACGATTGACCGCATCATAATGGAAGAAAAATCGGCTGAAATGTTCAAATCCGAAAATATCATCATAAATTATCTCACCATAAATAATTCCGATCAACGGTTGTTGGCGAAAGTTAATTATTGTCCCGCCCTCTCCGGATGAAAATATAGTATCCATTTTCTTCATAGTTGCACCGGTATAGTCAGGTTTATTTGGGTATGCGTAGTTTCCATGAGCGTCCGGACTGAAAACTCCAAATTTGATACTCTTCACGCGCGCGGGCGTTTTACCATGATTTTTGATGATGATGGGCAAGTCGACATGCGAAAACGTTGCCCCAGCAGTTGAAGTGAAAACAGTACCGCCGAATACATAGGCTCGCTCAACGACGGAGAGTTGCTTTTCAATCCCATCGGCATGGCGAAGCGCCGCCTGAGCAGCCTTTACAGCGGCGTCAGCGGATATCTGGCTGATTTCCAAACCCTTGTCGGCATCCGCCGCGGCCCTTTGGGCGATTCTAGTCGCTCGTGCTGCGGAAAGAGCGGCCCAGCCAGTGAACACAAGAGACAGAAGCAAACCGATTGCTTGCACAAAGCCCAGCTTGGTCGAAATACGGGCCTCTGCGGATTGACGCTCCGTCGCTTCAGTGGAACGGCGACTGTAGCAAGTCGCTGCATCTTCATGGGGCTTTGCCCCCTCGCAATGGGATCGGTCGCCCTTGAGTGCAAGAATGACGCTTGGGACCGACGGAGGCCCGTCGGATTTTTTCTCTTCGGCTATGGGATGTGGGCCTTCGCTGGCTGGCTGGCTCACGCCCGGGTTGGCCCAAGTTAATGAGAGAATTAGTCCTCCAAGCGAAGCGAAGGTACTCCAATTGCGACGAGACATTAGATCCGAAAGGCCCCGGTGAATACGCTTTGGCTGATACTATCGCTTAAGGTTATTTCCGAGTCTCGTACCCCGATACCCACTAGCTTCTCAATTTGCCCTGCGCGCGTGAAATCAGGTCGTACGAACGCGCCCGTTTCCGAACGCGCCAATCCGTCCGCGCCAGATTCGGCGACTTAAAGGGGCGCCCTGGAGCGAGATGAACCCGCGTACCCGTCGGCGGCGGGAAGGTGGCGATCCCCGATCACCAGGCCCAGTCCGGCCTCTATGTGGAGGCCAAGTTCGGACCCAGCGCGAGACTGACCGACAACCAGACCAAGGCTTTTTCTCTCGACCCGGACGGTTTTCGGCTGGATCATTTTCTCCCGCAGGACGTGGGCGCGGCGACCGCCGCAATCGCGTCCAATCTCGCCATGACGGCGTCACGTCCGCGCGCGAAGACAGACGGATCAAGTCCGCAGAACAGGCAGAACAGATCGAGAGGGAGGTAGGGTATGGGTGTGGTTGCAGATTACCTGGCCGTCAGGACGTCGGAGGCGGAGGCGCTGCTCGAGCAGCTGAGCGTTGGCCACACGGGCCAGACCGGTGACTGGAGCGGAGCCAATTACGCCGGCCGCGCCTTCGAGACCGGTTGGTATGTCCTGGTCATACAGCGGCGCATCTTCGACGCCGACCGGGACCTGCCCGTGCTGGCCGCGGGGCGGGAGATTGTTCACGTCTATGTGGACGACGTGGTCATGCACAGCACCGCTGTCCTCCTGAAGGACGGTCAGGTCGTCTGGCGGGTCACCTCCGACGCCGACGAGGGCTATTCCGAAGAAGGCGAGCCCCCGGCGGGCCTGGCGCCCATCCTCGCCGAGCTTCGGCGAAAGGAGGCGGAACAGGACCCGGAGGGGCCCGGGGTCGACTATGTCTTTGACGCCCCGATCGAGGCGGCCGCCCTGGTCACCGGCTTCCGCGGTCTGGCGGACACCCATGATCCGGCCCTGGGCGCGGGCTTTGAATGGCTTGAGCCGCCGGCCAAGCCGCCCCGGGTCGGCCTCTTCACCGCTCTGGCCCAGCTTTTCGGCCTGGGCCGGAAGGGCTGACGCCCGCCACTTAGAGCCGGTTGTGCGTCCCGTCGCAGAGCGGGGCGCCAGCGGTCTGCTTGCAGGCGCAGAAATAGACGGTGCGACTCTCGGGGGCCTCCCACTTCTGGGGCAGGAAGTCCGTGCCCTCGCGCAGGTGGGCGCCGTCGCAGAAGGGCTGGTTCTTCGACAGGCCGCAGGTGCACCAGAAATAGGCCTTGCCGGCCTCGACCTCGACCGGAATGGGGGCCTTGCCCGCCACGACCGCCTTCTTGTCCGCCATCTTCGCGTCTCCCCTGAGGCCCCCGGCGGGCCTGCGGGGTCACGGTAACGCCATCCCCGCCGGGCCGGAAGCCCCCCGGTTCAGGAGCCCCCAGCTCAGGAGCCCCCCAGTTCAGGAGCCCTTGACCGGCTTGACGGCCGCCTTCGCCGCCTCGGCGGCCTTGGCCTCAGCCTCGGCCTCTTCGGCCCGGGCGCCGGCGAGAATGCCCGGCAGGGCGTAATTGCCCTCATGGCAGGCGTATTCGTAGATCTCGCCGTTCAGGGCCGAAAACTCGTACTCGCCGCCCCAGGGGGCCTCCCACATGGTGGGATCCTCGACCTGGAAGCCATAGTGGACCCGGTCCCTGGCCACGCGGGTGAAGCGCTCGGTGACCTTGAGGTTCCGCCAGGAGCCGCGATAGGCCTGCTGCATGGGGATGTTGATGGTCTCCACCACCAGGGTCTCGCCATCCCAGCGGCCGACGGAGTCGCCCATCCAGGGCCGCACGCCGTCGGTACGGTGGGTCCCGTTCAGCCGGATCAGACGCACGTCGTGGACCATCTCGACCAGGATGGTCACCGTGTCGGGGCCCTGAACGATCTTGTAGTTGTTGTTGTAGAAGCCGTTCGGGAACATCGGCGGGCCGGCGTTGCGGCCGAAGGAGAGGATGCAGCGCTCGCCCAGGGCCCGGGTCTCGGGATTGTCGGCGGACCTGCGGAACATCTCGGCGTTGAAGCGGGCCGGGGGCGGGGCGTCGACCTTGCGCTTGGGCGGCTGGCCGTCCGGCGTGGTCAGGAAGGATGTGCGCGGTTCGCCCCGCACCCGCATGACGGTGGAGCCCGGCTCCAGCCAGCCCCGGTCATAGCCGCCCACGGCGCCGCCGGCGGCGGCGTACTCCGGCCTGACGCCCGCCTTGATCTCGCCGCCCACCTTGGGGGCGCCCTGGTCGGGATCGATGCTCTGGTTGCCCTGCTCGACCTCGTTGACGGCCTGGGCCTCCAGTCTCCTGACCTCGTCCTCCGTGAAGATCGCCCGGGCCCCCAGGGCCGGGGCCCGGGTCTCTGGCGTCAGGGACGCATTGCTCCAGTTCCCGGACAGGTCCGGCTGGCCGTACATGTTGCGCGGCGCCTTGAAGGGCTCGGCAGCCAGGGCAGGACAGGCGCCAAGGGCCAGGACGAGCGCAAAGAGGACGGGCCTGGACATGCTTCCTCCGGAAGGACTGGCCGGCTGAAGCGACCTTGGCCCAAGTCTAGGACCGCCCGGCCACCGGGGCAATCGCCCCGGGGCCTTTCAACACGTCACCGGGGCAATCGCCCCGGGGCCTTTCACCACGTCACCGGGGCAATCGCCCCGGGGCCCGTCAACGCGAGCCAGGCCGGGCGCTCAGGAAATCCGCCGCCGAGAAGCCTTCGGGCGCGGCGACCTCGGTAATGGGATCGTCGCGGTCGTCGAACTCCAGCCTGAGGGCCCGGGTCATGACGGCGTGCATGCCGTAGAGGGCCGTGATGTAGGTGAACTCCAGGATCTCCTCGTCGCCCCAGAAGGCGCGCAGGGCCTCGAACACCTCGGGCGGCGTCCGGCCCGAGCCGGTCGTGAGGCAGTCGGCGTAGGCCAGGACCGCCCGCTCCTTCGCATCGAAGACGTCCGAGACGGTCCAGGCGGGGATCGCGGCGATCTTTTCTTCCGGCACGCCCAGGCCTCTCAGGGACTTGCAGTGCTGGGAGAAGACGAACTGGCTGCCGTGCGCCCAGCCCGCCCGGGTCTGGCCCAGCTCGCGCAGGACCGGGTCGATCTTCCGGTCCGGATGCCGGTAGACGCCGAACCCCTCCACCGCATGTCGGAAGATGTCAGGCGCCAGGGCGAAGACCGTCCACCAGTCGCCGGGCGTGCCGGTGGCGGTGCCCGGCTCGGCCACCGGGTCCCGGCCCGGGCCGAACAGCAGGTCGTAATATCGGTGGATCAGGTCCGAGCTGACCTCGGCGCGGGAAACCTGCCGCAGGACGGGCATGGCTCAGCCCCCCGTGCGGGCGGTCTGGATGGGGGCGCCGGCGGCGTCCAGCACCAGGCCCTGGCTGCGGCCCCCGTCCGCGGTCGCCGCCTCGTGCTCGACGTCCGCCGGGCCCATCGGCCGGGTCCAGGCGGCGAACTCCAGGCAGACCCCGTCGGGGTCGAAGAAGTAGACCGAACGCACGAAGACCTCGTCGGTCACCTCGGCGCTGATCTGGAAGGCCGAGTTGTCGTGGTTGAAGACCGGCGAGACCTCGATCCCCTTGGCCTTGAGCCGCTCGACATAGGCGTCGAACTTCTCGACCGGCACGTTGAAGGCCAGGTGGTTCATGGAGCCGTGGGCGGTGACCAGCCCGCCCTCGTGCGGCAGGGTTCGCGGCGAGGACACCCCCGGGGTTTGGGCCGGGGCGTCGGGGAACCAGAAGAAGGCGAGGGAATCGCCGTTGCCTATGTCGAAGAAGAAGTGCTGGCCCGACTTCATGGGCAGCTCAATGGTCTTGACCAGGGGCATGCCCAGGACGTCGCGGTAGAATTCCACCGTGCGGGCCATGTCCCGGCAGACCAGGGCGATGTGGTTGACGCCGCGGATGTCGAACTCGGTATTGGCGGGGGCGGGCATGGTGGGCAGGTCTCCGGCGAAGGTCAGGCGACTAGCTGATCCCCTTGGCCGGCCGCCGTCAAACCCCCTTCAGCCACCGGCCCGCCGGCAGCAGCCGGACAGGACCTCGCCAGAGGGGGTCGTGACCACCGCCTCGTAGGGGGCCAGGAGGTCCGACATGCCGTCGGAGCAGCCTTCGGGGCGGCGGATCACCACCAGCTGGGCCAGGGCCCTGCCCGGCCCGGACAGGCGCTGGACGAAGACCCGGGGATCGCCCGTCGCGCCCCGCCGGGGGCCGGGGGTGAAGTCGGCGTCCTTCCGTCCGGGCCGGCTCATCCGGGCGCGTCCGCCCGCCGTCTTCAGCCCCCAGAAGGGTTCGGTTCCTGAGCACTGTAGGGGCACGGGCGAGGGATCGGCGGCGGCGGGCGCCAGCCGGTCGGCCAGGGCCCAGGCCGGGCGGTCGCCGGGTCCGGCCAGGACCTCCCAGGTCCCGCCGCCAGGTCCCTCGGCCCAGCGCCCCGAAAGGATGAGGCCTGAGGTCCCCGCCGGCAGGCTTCCCGCCGGTCCGGACCCGGGCTCGGGGCCTGCGGTCAGCGTCACGGGGCTCGGCCCCGTCACGGCGTAACGGAAGCCAGGATCCGGCGTGCGCAGGCCCGCCCCGCCCGCCAGAGCCAGGAGCCCCAGCCCAATGGCCAGCCGGACAAGGACCTTGCGGCCCACCTCAGGCCTTCCGGCGCATGACCCGCATGTCGGGCAGGCCCGCCCCCGGGGTCTCGATGCCCAGGGCCTGGAGGATGCCCGAGAAGACCTCGGCCTCGGTCATGTTTCGACCCGGGTCCGGCCGACCCGACAGGGGGTCGAAGCCGTAGGTCATCAGGGTCTCCGGATCGACGCCGCCCAGCACCCGACCGCCGTTCGCCAGGGGCGAGACGATCAGGGCGCCGTTGTTCAGGTCGTGGCCGGAGCCAAAGGTCATGGCGCCCTCCGGCCGGTTGCGGCTGCGGCCGAACTCGGTGGCCACGTAGAGGAGGCTATGGTCCCAGTAGCTCTTGCCCCCCGCCAGCTCCTCGCTCTTCAGGAGGGTGATCAGCCGGTCGGCCACGCTGAGGACCCGGCTCCACATCAGGGACTGCACCTCGCGGTGCGCCTGGTGGGAGAAGTCGAAGGCGATCGGCGTGTTGAGCATGTCGCCGGCGGACAGGCCGCTCCGGCCCAGGGCCGCGCCCTTGTTGAACACAGCCGCGTTCTCCGGGCCGAGGGTGACCGTCGAGGCCACGCCGCAGCGGATCAGCAGGAAGGCCAGGGCCGCCTGGCTCTCAATGGGGTCGAAGCCGTAGGCCGGGAAGGCCTCGCGGACCTTCTTCGCCAGGGGCGAGGACTTCAGGCCATGCGACTTCAGGGGCATGGCCTCGGAGTCCGGATGGACCATCAGCTGGGTGATCAGGTCGGCGCCCTCGATGTCCCTCAGGGGCGCGCCGCGCAGCTCGAACCAGCGCTTGAGCCGGTCGGAGGCGGCGAAGGTGCGGGCGAAGTCCGATTGCGGGTCCAGGGTCCCGTCCCGGAAGGCCCTTGCAGCCTCGAACAGCCTGCGGTCCGGCGCGCCCTTCACCCCCCGGTAGCCGTCCAGGGACAGGGGCCAGAGGTTGGGCGCAGGCACCCGCTCCCCGAAGGCTGACGACGGAAGGGAATCGTCCGTGCCCCGGTCGGTGAAGGAGGTGCCGTTGATCAGGTGGACATTGGGGATCGGCCGGCCGGCCCCGAAGGTCAGGGCCGTGGCCTCCTGCAGGGTCCGTCCGCGCCAGGCCGCGTTGCCGGTGACGGAGCGGTGCTCGGCCACCGCGTGGTTCACGCTGGTGCCGGTGTAGGTCACCACCATCATGTCGGAGCTGTGGCGCTTCACGAACTCGGACTGGTTGGCGGTGAAGGGCGCCGGAATGGCGCCGATGGTCTTGCTGGAGAAGTCGATGGCCCGGAAGGGCCCGCCGCCCGGCGACTGGACCAGGGAGTCCGGCCAGGCGTTGAGGATCTTGCCGTTCGGGCTCTCGGATTCCCGCACGGCCATGAAGGAGTCGATGATGGAGCAGCCGCCGCTGCCGCCCAGGACGATCAGGAAGCGGGGCTCTGGCCCCTCCCCCTTGCGGCGGGCGGCGGCGAGGGCGGCGCCGGGGGCGGCCATGCCGGCGGCGAGGCCGGCGAGGACGCCGCGGCGGGAGGCGTTCGGGGTCGAGGCTCTGGAGGTCATGGTCCCGGCTCCGGTTTCAGTAGAAGGCGGCTTCGGCCGAGGAGGCCAAGGCGAAGCAGGCCAGGACGGTCTGGTCGGCCTGGCCCTTGAGCGAGCGGCCGCTGCGGGCCTCCAGGCTCTCGAGGAAGGCGGACATGCGCTGGCGCTCCCCGGCGTCGGCCTCGCGGCGCAGGATGCGGTCATAGACCCGGTCGGTCAGCGCCGCGCGCCAGGCCGCGTCCGGCCGGCCTGAGGCGGGCTTGAAGAGGACGGCCCTGGAGGGATCGGCCTGGTCCCGCGCCACCCGGCCCGAGCAGACCTGCAGGGCTACCCGGTCGAAGGCGATGGGCGAGGCCAGGGAGGCCTGGTCCAGGGGCTGCATGATGCGGATCTCATAGGGATCGACGCCGCCCAGGACGATGCGGAAGGCCTTGTCGGCGCAGTCGTAGCGCGAGAGCTCCAGGCAGATCTCCGACCGGGGAATCTCCAGGGACTCGGCCAGGTCGCGCAGATAGCGCTCACCGTCCTTGAACTTGACCCTCGGGTCGGGAGAGGTCGGGGCCGCCTCCTGGGCGAGGACCGGCGAGACCGGCGCCGCGAGGAGGGTGAGAAGGGCGATCAGGACGAGGAGGCGCACTTACGGCCTCCCGTAGGCTTCAGTGAGGACAAGGGCGTGCAGCATGCGCTCGGTCCGGTAGTTGAACTTGTCCTGCGCCTTCAGACCCTTCCACATCAGGGTGAACTCGGTCTGGTCGGCGGGGCCCGGCTCACGCCCGACCATCAGCTTCCAGTAGTCCCAGACCACCTTCTGCGCGAAGGCGTCGGAGTTGGCCGCCACCTGGCTCCACTCCATGAGGTTGGCGACTTTCTGGCCGAAGATCTCCCCGGCCTCAGGCGCCTCCACCACGCGCGCGCCGTCGGTGCGGACGAAGTTCTTCAGGCGGTTGGGGTTGTAGTTGTTGCGGATGATCCCGTCGTAGCGGGTGAAGGGATAGGTCAGCGGGTCCAGGGTCGAGTGGCAGACCGCGCAGGCCGGCGCCGCCACGCCCTTGGAGTCATAGTCCGCAGGTTCGCTGACCGCCGGATGCAGTCCCTGCATGCGAGCGAGGTCCAGCCCCAGGTACTGTCGATAGGCCGCCGCGGCCGTGGTGCGCGGGATGGGGGTGAACATGGTGTTCACGGTCGTGAACCAGCGGGTGGTGATCATGCCGGCGCGCTTGTCCCGGGGCACGGTCTGTCCGGCCTGCCGCAGGCCGCGCATGCCCTCCTCCGGCGCGGGCTCGAAGGTCGGCGGGGAGTCGCTGACCCGCCTCACGAAGTCCTGGCCGGTCAGGAGGCCGCGCACGTCCCGGTCGCCAGTGTTGAGCCAGGCGAAGAGGTTGTAGTCCCACTCATAGTCGGCCAGGGGTATGGAGCCCGACCGCGGGCCGGCCTTGATGCTGTCCACCGGACTGATCTTGGCGTTGGCCAGGTTCCAGAGGACCCCGTTGACCCCCAGCCAGTAGGGCGTGCGAAGGCACTGGTCGAGGCGGTCGGCCAGGGCGCCGCGCCAGGCGGATTCGCTGGGCAGGAGCTGGCGGAAGGCCTCGGTCTCGGCCCGGGTGGGGGAGCGCCCGCAGACGTCCAGGGTCACCTTGCGATAGGCGTGGGCCGGGTCGTAGCCGCAGGTGTTCCAGCGACCACCGGCCGCCGTGCGGGCCTGGCCCGGGGTGCAGCGCGCAAAGGTCGGCCGGCTGGTGGCGACCTCGGGCTGGGAGCCGCCGATCAGCTCATCGAGGTTGGAGACGCCGTCGCCATCCGCATCCAGGGCCTCAACCGCCTTCAGGGCGGCGGGAAGGGCGGCGACGTAGTCGGCGTCGGACAGGGGCCGGGCGACGCCGGGGGCGAGGTTGGCCGAGACCTGCTCGCCGAACAGGTTCCGGGCGGGGGGAACGGTGTGGCAGGTGGTGCAGTTGACGAATGGCGAGGCGGCGCAGACGTGGGCTGTCGGGTAGATCTTGCAGAACTCCATGGACGCCGGGGGCCGGGCCACAGCCTCCCCCCCGGGGCTGGCCAGGACGGCCGCCACCACGGACAATCCCGCCGCGGCGATCACCGCCGCCCAAGCCTTCAGACCCGAAGGTCCTCCCAAGCGCCCTGTCGTCATTTCCGATTTCCCCCCGGAGACATCTCTCGATCCCTCGCATGCCGCCGGAGGCTGTCAAGTTAACGGCCCGCAAGAAACACCCTGACCGGTCCGCACGCCTCGGCTAGGAAGGAGAAAACCCAGCGGAGGAGACCCACAGCCATGCAGATTGATCTTTCCGGGCGCGTCGCCCTTGTCACCGGCGGGGGCCGGGGCATCGGCCGGGCCATCTCCCTCTTCCTGGCTGAGGCCGGGGCCGACATCGCCGTCAACTACCGCTCCGACGCCGACTCCGCCGAGGAGACCGCCGCGGAGATCCGCGCCCTGGGCCGCACCGCCCGCACCTACGCCGCTGCGGTGGAGGACTTCGACCAGGACGCCGCCATGGCCGAGGCCGTGGTGCGCGACTTCGGGGGGGTCGACATCCTCATCAACAACGCCGGCATCGCCAGCCGCGGCCAGTCGGTGGCCGATACCGATCCCGCCGAGATGGAGCGGGTGGTGCGGGTCCACGCCTTCGGTCCGCACTATCTCTGCAAGCTGCTGATTCCGCAGATGCGGACCCGCGGCCGGGGCGACATCATCATGATCTCCTCGGTGGCCACGATGGGCATGGCGGCCCGCGGCGGGCCCTACAACATGGGCAAGGCGGCCATGGAGGCCCTGGCCCTGACCATCGCCAAGGAGGAACGGGCCCATGGCATCCGCTGCAACATCGTCGCCCCGTCCCTGACGGTCACCGAGATGGGCAAGCGCCTGACCAAGGCCACCACCGGCCTCGCCGATATCCATGAGCTGGACGCCCGCTCGCCCTTCGGCCGGGTCTCGACTCCTGAGGACGTGGCCGCCGCGGTGACCTGGCTGGTCTCGTCCGCCAATCCCTACGCCAACGGGCAGAAGGTCAATATCAACGGCGGGGGGTGACGCCTTCAGGCTGAAAGAGACCATCCGCCAGCATGTCGAGGTACCGGGTGATGTGGGTTTCGCGATCTGCCCAGGGAAACTCCCGGCGGGCGAGCCACAGCGAGACCAGGCCGTGCAGTCCCGCCCAGAGCGTCTGGGCCAGCAGCCGCGCCTCGCCGGGCCGGGTCAAGCCCCTGGAGACCAGGCGCGCCAGGCGCTCCTCGAAGCACTGGAAGGTCTTCAGTCCCGCCGCCAGGATGCGTGGATCCAGGGTCTCAAAGCGGGATCTGCGCTTTTCCAGCATGAAGGCCATGCGATAGGCGTCCGGCTGTTCCAGTCCAAAGTCGATATAGATCCGGCAGAACCGCAGGAAGGCGGCGCGACCCGTCATGGCGTCTGCGGAAAGGGCGCTCATGCGCTGTTCGAGTTCGCTGAAGGCCCGCTCGGACAGCTCCGTCAACAGGTCGTCCCGGTTGCGGAAATGGGCGTAGAGCGCAGGCTGCGAGATCCCGACCGCCCCGGCGATATCCCGCGTCGAGACGGCCATCACTCCGGACTGCGAGAACAGACGCAGGGCGGCGTTGAGGATCTCCTCGCGGCGTTCAGGTCCGCGCCCTCTCGGCTTCCGGGTCGACCGACCTTCCACGGGATTCATGACGTCGAATTCACCTCACCTAAAGCCGGGTCCAGCTTGACAAGGAAGCTTTCCTTATCAGTGATAAGCGAAGATTGATAGCTTTACTGGTGTATCGCCATGGCCCCGCCCCTCCGACGTCTGCGGTCTCCCACCGCCCTTTCGGCGTTGCTGGCCTCCGGTCTTCTGGTCCTCGGGGCCTGCAGCCCTGCCGGTGATCCGGCCCCTCCCCCGCCCCCGGCGGTCGAGACCGCCCTCGTTGAGCCGGACGGGTCGGGCGGCGGCCTGACCGTCAGCGGCGCCCTTGAGCGGCAACGGGAGATGAACCTGTCCTTCCGAGTCGGAGGGGTCATGACGGCCCTCACCGTCGACGCCGGAGACCCGGTGTCCTCCGGTCAAGTGCTCGCCCGTATCGATCCAGCGGCGGTGAACGCCCGGGTCACCCAGGCGTCGGCGGACCTGGAGCGGGCCCGTCGCGATCTGCGCCGCGACGAGACCCTCTTCAACCAGGGCTACATCAGCACGCAGCGGCTTGAGGATCGCCGGACGGCCGTGACGGCCGCCCAGGCGGCCTACGACGCCGCCGCCTTCGACGGCAGATGGTCGCGTCTGATCGCACCCGCCGGCGGCGTGGTTCTCGAACGGCTGGCCCAGGCCGGCGAGGTGGTCCAGCCGGGTCAGACCGTCCTGCGGATCGCCGATCTCTCCAGCCCCCTCGTTCTGCGCGTTCCGGTCGCCGATCGCGACATCTCGCGGGTCGCCATCGGGCAGGAGGTGAGGGCGGTGATCGACTCCCTGCCCGGCGAAGCGCTCGCTGGACGGGTGGTGAGGGTCGGCCAGGGCGCGGACCCCCGCACCGGCGCCGTGGCGGTGGAGATCGAGGTGCCGGGCCGGCCGGATCTGCGCAGCGGTCTGACCGCCAAGGCGGTCTTCCCAGCCTCTGGCGGGGTTCAGGACGTCGTCCGGGCGCCCGCCGAAGCCGTGATCGAGGCCAGCGGCCAGAGCGCCTATGTCTTCCGCCTCAAGGGCGACCGGGTGACCCGCACCCATGTCGTCTTCCTCGGCTTCGACGGCGACCATGCGCGCCTGCGCGGTCTTGCTCCCGGCGACCGGGTGGTCACCGCCGGCGGCGGCTTCCTCAGCGACGGCGAGCGCGTGCGGATCGCTGACGCCAGCGCCCTGTCGGGCGCTCTCAAATGAACCTGGATATCGCCGGCTTCGCGGTTCGCCGCTGGCAGTTCACCCTCGTCGCCTTCGCCCTGCTGGCGGCCCTGGGGATCAACGCCTTCCTCTCGACACCGCGGTCGGAAGACCCGCACTTCCCCCTGCCGATCGTCATCGTCCAGGCGGTCCTGCCCGGCGCCGAGCCGGCCGAGGTGGAGCAGTTGATCGTCGATCCTATTGAAGAGGCCATCGATGGCCTCGATTCGGTCGACCAGTTGCGCTCCACCAGCCAGGATGGCGTCGGAGTCGTGGACGTGGAGTTCACCTACGACGTCGATCCCGAACGGAAGTACGACGAGGTGGTGCGCGAGGTGAACGCCCTGCGCCCGACCCTGCCGGACGGGATCGTCCGCCTGGAGGTCCGCCGAGCGCGGACCACTGAGGTGGCCATTGTCCAGGTGGCCCTGGTCAGCGACACCCTGCCCATGCGTCGGCTTGAAAAGGCTGCGGAGCGCCTTCGCGAGGACCTCGCCCGGACGCCCGGCGTCCGACAGGCCCGCTACTGGGGTGCGCCAGCCTCGGAGGTGCGGGTCTCCCTTGACCTGGCCAGGCTTGCGGCGCTCCAGCTCCCCGCCACCGCGGTCACCGACGCCCTCAGGGCGCGAGGCGCCGAAGCCCCGGTGGGCGCCCTGCAGGCGGGCGATCGCCGGTTCAACGTCAAGACGGGCGGCGCCTTCGAGACGCTAGAGTCTGTGGCGGACACACCAGTGCGCAGCCTTGAGGGGCGCGTCGTCCGGGTGCGCGACGTCGCCGAGGTGGCCTGGGCCCAGGACGAGCCCGGCCATCTGGCCCGGTTCAACGGCAAGCGGGCGGTGTTCGTCACCGTCACCCAGAAGGATGGCGAGGATGTCGGCCGGATCACAGCCCAGGTCCGGCAGGCGCTGGACGCGCACGAGAAGACCCTGCCGGCGGGCGTGAAGCTGGAGCGGGCCTTCTTCCAGTCAGAGAATGTCGACCACCGTCTGGGGAAACTGTTCCGCGACTTCGGTATCGCCGTCGGTCTCGTCCTTCTCACCCTCCTGCCGCTGGGTATCCGGGCGGGTTTTGTGGTGATGATGTCCATCCCCTTGTCCCTGTTGATCGGACTCGCCCTGGTCCAGGCTTTCGGTTTCACCCTCAACCAGTTGTCCATCGCCGGCTTCGTCCTGGCCCTCGGCCTCCTGGTCGACGACAGCATCGTGGTGGTCGAGAATATCGCGCGCCGCATGCGCGAAGGTGAGGACCGGATCACTGCGGCGATCAACGGAACCCGGCAGATCGGCCTGGCGGTGGTGGGCTGCACCGCCGCCCTGATGCTGGCCTTCCTGCCGCTGATGGCCCTGCCGGGCGGCTCGGGCGCCTATATCCGGTCCCTGCCCGTCACGGTTCTTGCGACCGTCGGGGCCTCCCTGGTCGTCGCCCTGACCATCATTCCCTTCCTGGCCAGCCGCATTCTGTCGCGCCACGAGGACCCGGAGGGCAACGCCCTGCTGCGCACGATCAGCGGCGGCATCCAGAGGTTTTATGCGCCCGTCCTTCACGCCGGACTCGCCCGGCCGCTCCTGACAACGGCGCTCATCCTGGGGTTGTGCCTGACCGCCGTCCCCATTGTCCGGGCGATCGGAACCAGTCTCTTCCCGCCAGCCGAAACGCCTCAGTTCCTGGTCCGGATCGAGCTCCCTGACGGGACCGCCCTGACGCGGACCGAACAGGCCCTGCGCTATGTCGACGGCGTCCTCGCCCGCGAACCCGAAGTCGCCTGGCGAGCGGCCAATCTCGGCCGAGGAAATCCGCAGATCTTCTACAACCAGCAGCAGCGGGAGAGCAGCACGGCCTATGCGGAGGTCTTCGTCGGCCTCAAGGCCTGGAAGCCCGGCAAGAGCGAGGACGTCGTCGCCCGCCTGCGCAAGGGTTTCGCCGAGTACCCCGGAGCCCGGATCACCCTGGTCCTGTTCGAGAACGGCCCCCCCGTCGAGGCGCCCATCGAGGTCCGCCTGACCGGCGAGCGGCTGGAGGTGCTGAAGGCGGGCGCAGACCGGATCGAGCAGATCCTCAAGGCCACCCCCGGGGCGCGTGACATCAGCAATCCCCTGCGGGTGGAGCGCACCGACCTCGACCTGGGCCTGGACGAGGCCAAGGCCGCGACCCTCGGCGTCGCCCCGGGGGCGGCCCGGCGTACCGTCCGGCTGGCTCTGAGCGGCGAGGAAGCCGCCCGTTTCCGGGACGCCAATGGCGACGACTACTCGGTCAAGGTGCGCCTGCCCATGGAACAGACCGGCGTCGGAGACCGGAATGAACTCGACGCCCTGGGCTCTGTCTATGTGCCCACCGCCAACGGCGGGGCGACGCCCCTTTCGACCCTCTCCGCGCCGACGCCCGTGACCGGGCCGGCCCGGATCGACCGCTTCGAACGGGAGAGAACGGTGACTATCTCGGCCTTCCTCGAACCGGGCGCCCTGGCTTCGACGGTCACGACCGAGGTCGAGCGCCGGCTGGCGGATCTCGCCCTGCCCCCGGGCTACAAGTTGAGCTACGGCGGCCAGGCGGAGGCCCAGTCGGAGAGCTTCTCGGGCCTGGGCGCGGCCATCACCATCGCCATCTTCGGCATCCTGGCCGTGCTGGTCCTGGAGTTCGGCCGGTTCAAGAGCGCCCTGGTCGTCGCCGGCATCATCCCGCTGGGCCTGTTCGGCGCGGTCTCGGCCCTGGCCCTGACCGGTAACTCCCTGTCCTTCACAGCCATCATCGGGATTATCGCCCTGATCGGGATCGAGATCAAAAATTCGATCCTGCTGGTCGACTTCACCGAGCAGCTGAGGCGCGAGGGCGTCCCCCTGCGCGAGGCCATCGAGCGGGCCGGAGAGGTGCGTTTCCTGCCGGTGCTGCTGACGAGCGTCACCGCCATCGGCGGGCTCATCCCCCTGGCGCTGGAGCGGTCGGGCCTCTACTCGCCCCTGGCCATCGCCATCATCGGCGGCCTCATTTCCTCGACCCTGCTCAGCCGCATCGCCACCCCGGTGCTCTATTGGCTGGCGACGCGCGGCGAGGAGAAGGTCACGGCCTGACTCCCCTGACCCCCTCCGACGCGCCATGCGCGCCGCCTCCCTCTGGGGGGAGGAATGACTGAGCCATGGCTCCCCCAAGGGGGAGCTGTCAGCGAAGCTGACTGAGGGGGTCAACGGCCCCTCAGCTGACCCCCTCCGCAGCGCGGTGTTCGCCTCCAGGACCGCGTTACAGCGCTCGTGAGTGCCGGCCTTCGGCCTCCCGGAAGTAAACGTCGAACACGGCGCAGACGCTGCGAACGACGAGCCGGCCTGCTTCGGTGATCCTCACCCGGAAGCCGTCCAGCTCCACCAGGCCATCGGCGGCGAAGTCCTCCAGGCGCGCGATCTCGTGCACCAGTTCGCGGGGGCTGCGGCCATCCCGGGCGCAGACCTCGGCCAGGTCGACGGCGAAGTCGCACATCAGCCGCTCGATGATCTCGGCGCGCAGGCGGTCGTCGGCGCTCAGGCGCACCCCCCGCGCAACCGGCAGGTGCTCATGGTCCAGGGCCTTGCGCCAGTCCAGCTCCTGGGAAGCGTTCTGGACAAAGCCCTGGGGCAGGCTGCCGATGGCCGAGGGGCCCAGGCCGATCAGGACCGGGGCGGCGTCGGTCGTATAGCCCTGGAAGTTCCGGCGCAGCCGCCCCTCCGCCTGGGCCTGGCAAAGGTCGTCCTCGGGCACGGCGAAATGGTCCATGCCGATACCGACATAGCCCTCGGAGGCCAGCCGCTCCGCAGCAGCGTCGAACTGGTCCAGCCGCTCCGAGGCGCCGGGCAGGGCGGCCTCCTCGATGAGCTTCTGGTGCGGCTTCATCCAGGGGACGTGGGCGTAGCCAAACAGGGAGATGCGCTCCGGACGCAGGGTCATGAGGCTATCCACCGTCGCCAGGGTGTTGGCCACGGTCTGGTGCGGCAGGCCGTACATCAGGTCCATGTTGATGGAAGTCACCCCTCCCTCGCGCAGCCAGCGCACGCAGTCGGCGATGTGGTCGAAGGCCTCGATGCGGTTCACCGCCGCCTGCACCTTGCGGTCCAGGTTCTGCACCCCCAGGCTGGCGCGGGACAGGCCGTTGACGCTGGCTGTGGCCACCCACTCCCGGGTCAGGATCTCCGGGTCCAGCTCGGCCGCCATCTGCAGCCCGCCGGAAAAGCGGAATGCCGCCGACAGGGCCGCCATGATGGACCTCAGGTCCTCGGGGGTCAGCATGTTGGGCGTGCCGCCGCCGAAGTGGAGGGACGAGACCCTCAGCCGCCGCCGGCCCAGGGCCTTGTGCAGGGCCAGGAGTTCCTTCTCCAGGTAGAAGACATAGGCCGCGACCGGACCATGGTTGTTCACCGCCCGGGTGTTGCAGCCGCAGTACCAGCACAGGCGCGAGCAAAAGGGCACGTGGATGTAGAGCGACAGCGCCTCGTCGTCGGGCAGGGCCTTCAACCAGCCCGCGTACATCTCCGGCGTCACCTCGTCCGAGAACTGCACCGCCGTGGGATAGCTGGTGTAGCGCGGCGCCCGGCCGTCGTACTTCTCGATCAGGGCGTCGCGGCTGAGCCGCACGGTCTGGACGCTCATCTCCCCCTCCGTTCGGGCGCCGCCAGGGCGTCTACGGCCCGCTTATCCCAGCCCCGCGCGCCCCGCCGCCGTGACCCAGATCAAAGGCCTCAGGCCATCTCGCAGATCCGCCCCGCCTTCGCCTCCGTATAGCCGGCGGGGGTCCAGGCGAGTTCGCCGTTCACCAGCACCGCCTCCACACCCATGGAGTCCCGGGTGTAGCGCATGCCGTCGCCGGGCATGTCGAAGACGGGGCGCTCCTCGCCACGGGCGATGCGGTCGGGGTCGAAGACCACGATGTCGGCGGCGTGGCCGGGCTTCAGCAGGCCGCGGTCCTTCAGGCCCCAGATGGCCGCCGTCTCGCCGGTGATCTTGGCCACCGCCTGCTCCAGGGTCAGGGCCCCCGTGCCGCGCACGAACTCGCTGAACAGATAGCCCGTGTCGCCGTAGGTGGCGAAGGAGGCCAGGTGCGCCCCGCCGTCGCCAGCGCCGATGTGCACGTCCGGCCGGGCCAGCAGGGGGCCAATGCGGTCGGTATTGTCGTGGCCGCCATTGGCCGACAGGAAGGCCACGTCCAGGCCGTGCTCCAGCGACACCTCGATCAGGGCCAGGGCGCAGGACTGGCCGCGAGCGTCGGCGATCTCCTTCAGGGTCTTGCCCGCCAGATGGGCCGGGGCCTCGCCGCCGCCGCGCACCACCAGCCGGCCCATCAGGCGCTCGCCGCCGTCGGGACCGGCGTCCTCCACCATGCGCCCTACCGTCTCCGGGTCGGTCAGGGAGGCGATCCGCGCCTCCAGGGGCTGGCGCAGCACCCGCACCCAGCGGGGCAGGCGGGCGAAGAACAGGCTGGGCCGAAGGAGGGAGAAGCTGATGTCGATGGGCCGGGTCTGCATCTGCGGCCAGACCCGGGCGCCGCGGGCGAACTGCTCGGCCGAGCGGCCCAGAATCCGGTCCACGCTGGCCGGCGTCTGGCGGTTGTCGAACACCGGCGAGTAGGTGGTGGGGATGCCGTGCTTCAGGCTCAGCTCGGCCAGCTGGTCGATCCGGGCGATGGTGATGTCGGCGTCGTAGAACTCCGGCACGATCTGCAGCATCCGGCCGAACTCGCCCAGCACGGCGCACAGTGCGTCCAGCTCGGCGAACTGGGCGAAGCGGCTGGGCACGGGACGGGCGTTCTCGTCCACGTCGACAAAGCTGGTCGAAAGGCCAATGGCCCCAGCCTCCAGGCACTGGCGCAGCACGCCCTGCATGGCGGCGATCTCATCGGGCCGCGCCGCGCGCTGATTGGCCTCGGGGCCCATCACCCAGACCCGGATGACACTGTGCCCCACCAGGGGGGCGACATTGATGGCCAGCCCCTTTTCCAGGGCGCGGCGATAGCCTTCCCAGTCCTCCCAGGTCCAGTCGAAGGCGAGGGTGAAGGCCTCGGGCGGCAGCTCCTCGATCTGCTGGAACATGCCGATCACCGCTGGCCGGTCACCGGCCCGCAGGGGCGCCATGGACAGCGAGCAGTTCCCCGGGATGATGGAGGTGACGCCATGCTCCAGGCTGGGCTTGGCCGCCCCGTCCCACAAGAGCTGGACGTCGAAATGGGTGTGCGGGTCGATGAAGCCGGGCGCCACGGCCTTGCCGCCGGCGTCCATCTCCGCCCGCGCCGGGCCCTCCACCTTTGGCCCCAGGGCGGCGATCCTGCCGTCCTTCACCGCCACCTCGCCAGCGAAGGCGGGCGCCCCCGTGCCGTCCACCACCCGCGCATTGCGGATCACCAGGTCGTACATGCCGCGCCTCCCGTGTCTGCCGACATACTCGACCGTGAGACCCCGGCCGGGCAAGCCCTTCCTCTCGGCGAGTTCAGATGGCGCCTCCGCAGACCCCCTCACCCGGCTTCGCCGGGAGCTCCAGCCATTGGCTTCCTAATTCCTCCCCCCAGGGGGAGGTGGCGCGTGTCAGCGCGACGGAGGGGGTCAACGGCGGCTCAGCAGACCCCCTCACCCGGCTTCGCCGGGAGCTCCCCCTTGGGGGAGCAATTGCGCCTCTCAGCGCGCCAGGCCCGCGATCACCCGCCGCCAGGGCTGGCCCGCCAGCTCCGCGGCCGAGGACGCGCCGCAGGCGGCAAGGGCCTCGAACCCGGCTTCGGAATCCAGCACCACCGGCGCCACCACGCCGTTCTCGAAGCGCACGGTCAGGGTCAGCTCGGCCTCGCCGTCGTGGCCGGCCGTGACCTCGGCCCCCAGCACCACGGCTTCGCCAGAAACGCCCAAACCCGTCGCCCCCGCCCCGCTCACGACAGCGGCGGCTCGATGAACACCACGTCGCCACCCAGCAACAGGCCGCGCGGCTTGCGCATGGCGAAGATGTGCAGGTTCCAGCCCCGGATGCGATCCATCGCCTCGTCCAGAGCCAGGCCGGGCAGGGCCCGCGCCGCCAGGGCCTCCAGGGTCTCGTCCGGCTCCGGTGTGACAAACCGCCTCTGCACCGTCAGCGTCATGTCCGGGCCTCTCCTTCGATGGAACGAGGGGTGAAGTCTGTCACGGCGGGGCGGAGGGGGGAAGTGGGGACAGGGGGCGCCCTCAGGGTGACACCGGCAGCCGCAACTGGGCTGCGCCCAGCTGCACCTGGCCCGACAGGGGCGGCGTCAACGATCGGTAGGCCGGCAGCGAGGCCCCGGCGATGAGCAGGCCTGGCGCGCTGCCGGCGTCGAACTCATAGGCCAGCGCCGAGAAGTTCACCGTAAGGGAGCCCGCACCGCCCAGCGAAACAACGGTTTCGCGCAGCAGGCGGACCTCGCCATCGGGGCGCCGGTCGACCAGCTTGACGACGATGTCGCCGCCGCCGGACATGAGCACCCGCAGGGTGGCGCTGGCCGAGCCGGTCATCAGCACCTTCCTGTCCAGCGGGGCGCCGGGCAGCTCCACCACATCGGCGCGCGCCAGCAGGGGCTGTTGGTCCTCCATGCCCGAGCTCACCGTCAGATGATTGCCGCCGAGGGTGGGAGCCGGCCGGTTCGGATCGATCATCAGAGTCTTCGACGGCGCCGCCAGCGGGCGGGTCTGCAGGACGGCGGCGGCGGGGGGCCAGGTGGCTGAGGTCAACAGCCCCGCCTCCGGCTTGCCGGCGACCCGGTACTGAACGGTGGGCCACCCGGCGACGCCGTTGTTGGAGCCCTTCAGCCAGTAGTCGAACCAGGCGAACATCGGTTGTGAGGGCCACAGGTCGGGGTCGTCGATGTCATAGTGGGTTCCGTCCAGCACGATCAGCTTCTGATTGCCGCGCGCCGCCTGCATGCGCCCATAGGACTTGAAGGCGCTCTCCTGAAAGAAGTCGTGCCACATCGACACGTGCAGCGTCGGCGCGGTGATGCGGTCGGTGACGTCCTGCGCGGCGCGCGAGGAGGCGGTGCTTCCCGCGGCGAGCAGGGCGCCCCAGCGCGGCTGCAGCTGGCTGACGATGGGGAAGTCCGGCGTGATGGGCCGTGTCCACCAGCTGGAGGCGCTGGGATCGCCCTCTTCGACGGCGCCGAACATCTCGACAAGCGCCTCGCCCGCTTCGCCCTGGAGCTCGAGGATGCGTTGCGGTGTCAGGCCCAGCCGGGCGTCGTGGTCCTTGCTGTTCTCGGTGGACTGGTTCAGCACGAAGGGCAGCAGGGCCTCCCACTTGATCCGCCCCTCCGGGAAGATCACGCCGCCGATAAAGTCAGGAGAGGTCGCCTGCGCAAAGACCGCCCGCACGGACGCTCGGCCGGCGGCTGCGGCCTGCAGGGAGACGACCCCGCTGGCGGAGTCGCCGAACACACCGATCTTCCCGTTGGACCAGGGTTGCTTCTCGACCCAGCGGATCAGGGCGTCGCCGTCCGCCACCTCGTCGAGGAAGAGGCTGAAGAGGCCGTCGGACTCATAGCGTCCGCGAACGAACTGGACCACCAGCGCATAGCCGCGATCAGTCGCCTCGGTCCAGCCCACGTCCGCCGGACTGGCCTCGATCCTGGCGTTCGGATGGTCTTCGGGGAAGCCGCTCACGGGGGTGATCGGCAGGTCATAAGGCGTGCGCATGACCAGCACGGGAAAGGGGCCGACGCCCTCCTTCGGCAGGTAGACATAGGTCGCGAGGGGGGTTCCGTCGGCGCCCTTCACCTTGGACTCAAGAACCCGATGGCCAGCCGCCGCCTTGCGGAACTGATCCACCCCGACAACATCAGGATCGGGCCGGGAGGCGCTTACGGAACCACCACCGCCACACGCCGCCAACAGCAGTCCCAGGCACGCTGCAAGCCACACCCCTATCTTCATCACTGATCTCCTCGCCAGAAGTCGCCGCGGCATCGGGCGACAGGCCCGTTCGGCGTGCGGGCAAGCTAGGAAGGGGCCCCGACCCCGTCGACGCGCGATGCACAGGCGGCGGGCGGAGCCCCGGAGAGCCTGCACGAACGGCCTGCGGACTGAACGAACGGCGTCGATCCGGCGGGGCGGACTTCACGAACGGCAGGCGATGGGACCGCGCCACCCCGTAGGCTCCGGTCAGGGCGGCGGTGCGGCGCGAGGCCCGACGCTGGATCACAGAGCCTTCACCCGGGTGGCCAGGACCTGACCCTCACCGACGGGTTCGGCGGGAAGCGTCCAGCCCCGTGAGGGGTTCCTGGCGCCGCGGCATGTGATCGATGAGGGGGTGGAGCAGGTCCGCGACGGGTCGATCGCCGACCATGAGCCCGATCCGCAAACAGCGACCTTGGTGAAGCCGGTCGGGGCCCCGTCAGCCAAGGCGGCTGAGGCGATGACCATCCCCCTCCGTAATCGCCCTGACCCCGCCGCCGCTTGCCCCCGCGCGCCGGCGGGCACAGTCTGGGCTCCTCGCGCCACGGGGCGCGCGGCCTGGGAGGGCGACATGGACGCAGAGGTGGCGAGGGCCGATCCGGCCCGCCTGCCCACCATCCGCCGGGTGGGGTGGGGCGCACCGGTCAACTGGCTGACCGGCGCCATGGGCGACCTGTCCCGGGCGCCGCTGGCCGCCTTCTTCCATGGCCTGGTCCTGGCCCTGGTCAGCGTGGGCCTGTCCGTCTCCCTGCTCAGCGCATGGGGCGCCTTCTGGACGATGGCCCTCACCTTTGGCTTCATCCTGGTGGCGCCCCTGCTGGCCATGGGCCCCTATGAGACCGGCCGCCTCCTGGAGGCCGGGCACAAGCCCACCCTGGGGCGCACCCTCCTGGTGCGTCGCGCCCTGAGGGCCGATGTGGCGGCGCTGGGGGTGGGCCTCTTCGTCCTCTTCGCCCTATGGCTGCGCGCCGCCCAGGTGGTGTACGGCCTGTCGACCTTCACTCTCCACGAAACGCCCGCCCAGCTGGCCGCCTTCGCCTTTGGCACGGAGGCGGGCAGGGTCATGCTGCTGACAGGCTCGGTGGTGGGGGCCGTCTTCGCCGGCCTCACCTTCGCCAGCGTGGTGGTGGCCGCACCCATGCTGCTCGACACCCGGGTGGGGGTTTTCGCCGCCGTCGCCACCAGCGTGCAGGCCACCCTGGCCAACCTGGGGCCGATGCTGCTCTGGGCCGCCCTGATCGCCGGCCTGGTGGCGCTCAGCGCCGTCACCGGCTTCCTGCCGATGATCATCATCTTCCCCTGGCTGGGCCTGGCCAGCTGGCGCGCCTTCCGCGACCTGGTGGCGCAGGACGGCATGCTGGGGGCGGAGGGGGTCGGGGGCTAGGCGGGCTCGGCCGGCGCGGGCCGGTAGGGCGCCACCTCTATCTCGGCCTCGCGCCGCCGGGCGTCGGCGATGTCGCAGCTGTTCTGCATGCGCATCAGGGTGTCCATCGAGACGCCAAAGGCCTTCTCCACGCGCAAAGCCATATCCGGCGACAGGGCCGCACGTTCGTTCAGAAGGGCCGACAGTGCCGCCCGAGTTACGCCCAGGGCGGCGGCGGCGGCCGTGACCGACAGGCCCAGCGGCTCCAGGATCTCGTGCCGGATGAACCCGCCCGGATGGGCGGGGCGTTTCATGCGGACACCGGCTGCAGCCTCCATATGGGCCTCCTAGTGATAGTCCTCATAATCCAGGTCGATGATCTCGATCGCCCCAGCGTCCAACCGGAAGGTCAGCCGCCAGTTGCGGGTCACGAACAGGCTCCAAACCCCCTTGCGGTCCCCGGACAGCTGGTGGGCCTTCCAGGACGGGACGGACCTGAGCTCGTCCTCCCGCTCCATGTCCTGGAGGAAGGTCACCATCCGCCTGAGTTTCGACGCCGAAGCGGGCGGCAGCCCGCTGGCGTCATCCTCAAGGATGAAGCGTCGCAATCCCTTATGGATCACGTTCCGGATCTTCATGGCCAAGGATGGGATGCAAGACGTAAAGTGTCAAGCGACGCAATACACCCGAGACATCTCCCTACCGCCCCGTGAACACCGGCTCCCGCTTCTCCAGGAAACTGGCCACGCCTTCGCGGTGGTCCTCGGTCTTCATGAGGGTGCGGATGGTCTCGATGGCCCAGCCGCCCAGCTCGCGGGGATCGCCGTAGGCGGCGCGGCGCAGGCCCTCCTTCATGTAGCGCAGGGCCAGCGGCGGGTTGCAGGCGATGCGGGCGGCCAGGGCCCGGGCGCGGTCCATCAGCTCGGCGTGGGGGGTCACCTCGCGGACCAGGCCGATGCGCAGGGCCTCCTCGGCGTCGATGACGTCGCCGGTGAAGAGCAGCTCCGCGGCCTTGGCGGGGCCGACGATGGCCGGCAGGCGGTAGAAGCCGCCGACGTCGCAGGTCAGGCCGCGCTTGATGAACAGCTCGGCGAACTTCGCCTTTTCACTGGCGATGCGGATGTCGGCGTAGAGGGCCAGCTCCATGCCCCAGCCCACCGCCGCGCCGTTGACGGCGGCGATCACCGGCTTGTCGCACTCCAGGGCCGCCATGGCCGCCGGCGTCGGGGCGTGGCGCACGGTGGGCGGCGGGGGGATGGCGGGCTTGGGCCCGGCCATGATCTCGCGCACGTCGTCGCCGGAGCAGAAGGCCGGGTCGGCGCCGGTCACGATCACGCAGCGGGCGTCGGGGTCACGGACGGCCTGGCGGAAGGCGCGCTCCAGCCGGTCATAGGCGTCGAAGTTGAGGGCGTTCCTCTGCTCGGGCCGGTTCAGGGTGATTACCGCCACATGGTCCTCGACGCGGTAGGTGACGGTCTCGTTCTCGCCGCTCATGTCGGGCCTCCCTCCGGTGTTTGCGCCATGATGGCGGGCGCAGGACGGGGGGGCAAGGCGGGCCGGGGCCGGATGTGGAAAGGGCCGGGGATCGCTCCCCGGCCCTCGCCGTTTCCGTCCGGTGGCTTCCGCCTTATGGCAGGCGGGCCGTCAGCGAGACACCGATGACGCGGGGCTCGTTCACGAAGGCGGTGTTGTTGTTGAAGTCGATGCCGCCCTTGATGTTGCTCTCGTCGGTGATGTTCCGACCGAACAGAGCCACCTCCCAGGAGCCATCCTCGCGGGCATAGCCGACCTTCAGCCCGCCCTCGAAGTTGCCGTCGGTGTAGAACTCCTTGGATTCATAGAGGAACAGGTTGGTCTTGCCCTGGACGTTCCAGTCGGTGAAGGCGAACAGCTCCCCACCATTTCCGATGGGCAGGTTGAACCGCGCGCTCACGTCGAAGATGTATTCCGGCGCGTTCGGGAAGGGGTTGCCGTTGATCAGGGCGCGGTTCTGACTGTTCAGCGGGTCAGTGACCGTGCACTGGGCGCAGACGCCCACCGCCACCTTGCTGTCCTGGATCTCGGTGTCGGCATAGCTGTAGCCCGCGGTCAGGACGAGATTCTCGTTGACCACCCACTCGCCGTCGACCTCGAAGCCCACAGCCTGGCCCTCCTGGGCGTTGAGCAGCCTCACAATGTTGCCCGCGCCGCCCACCGCCGTGAACTGCGGGTCATTGACGGTGTAGGTGAAGACCGCGCCGTTCAGGCGGACCCGGCGATCTAAGAGCTCGCTCTTGAAGCCGGCTTCCCAGGACAGGATGGTCTCGGACTGGGCCACCGAAGGGGCGCCGAAGAAGGCCACGTCGCGACCCTGGATGGTCGGGCCACGGAAGCCGCGGGCCACGCGGCCGTAAAGGCCGACCGTCTCGCTGAGGTCGTAGAAGGCGCTCAGGTCCCAGCTGACCTGCTCGTCGGAGACATTGATCTTCGAGAAGGGGATCGGCGCGACGATGTTGGTCAGGGTCTTCTCGTCGCTGGTCCAGCGCAGGCCGGCGGTCAGCTTCCAGGCCTCGGCGATCTGGTAGGAGGCCTGGCCGAACACGGCCCAGGAGGTGTTCTCGTGGCGCAGTTCGGTGGGGGCCACAAAGCCAGGGTCGGTGCGCAGCACCATCCGGGAGTCGAAGTAGTAGGCGCCCACCTGCCAGGAGAGCGGACCGTCGGTGTCGCTGGCCAGGCGGATCTCCTGGGTCACCTGGTCGAGGTCCTTGATGCCGTCGGCGGTGTCGGACGGGAAGGGGATGAAGCCGGGGCCGTTGGTCATGTTGCCGCCGTCAATGTCGCCGCGGCTGAAGCCGTTGGTGGTCTCGTAGGCGGAGATCGAGGTCAGGGTGGCGGCCGGCAGCTTGTACTCGATCTTCAGGGAGGCGCCGGAGCCGTCATAGGCCTGCGGGTTGTCGCCGCCGCCGTCGAAAAAGACCTTGTCGCGCTTGTAGTTGGCGTTGAGGCTATTCCCGCCCCTGGTCAGGATGTTGGCGCGGAACACCGCCGAGGTGCCGTCCAGCGAGCGGTTGTGCACGGCCAGCAGGGCGCTGAAGTCCTCGGTGGGGGTGAGCAGCAGCTGGAGGCGGAAGGCCGTCTCCTCGTAGCCGCCCAGGGCGTTGTTCTTGTTGGTGAAGGCGTTGTCGATCCAGTCCTCGCGGCGCTGGACCAGGACGGAGGCCCGGGCCGCCAGCAGGCCGTCGACAAGCGCGCCGCCGACGCCGCCGTCGAGGGTCAGGGTCCCGTAGCTGCCATAGGTCGCCGTGCCGCGCGCCGAGAGGCTCTGGCTGGGACGGATGGTGTCGAACTTGACGATGCCGGCGGTGGTGTTGCGGCCGAAAAGGGTGCCCTGCGGCCCGCGCAGCACCTCCACGCGGTCCAGGTCGAACAGGGGCTTGCTCTTCAGAACCACGTTCTCCATCACCACGTCGTCCATGATGACCGAGACGGGCTGCGAGGCCGCCAGGTCGAAGTCGGCGTTGCCCAGGCCACGGATGTAGAAGCGCGGGGCGACCCGGCCGTTGGAGGACTCCGCATAGAGTGAGGGCACGCGGGACGACAGGGTCAGGATGTCGTCGCCAGCGGCGAACAGGCCCCGCAGGCGCTCGCCCGAGACCGAGGCGACGGACAGGGGCACGTCCTGCAGGTTCTCGCTGCGCTTCTGGGCGGTGACCACCACCTCGCCGACGGTCGAGTCCTGGGCCAGGGCGGGAGCGCCGAGGGCCAGGGCGGCGGTCAGAGCGGCTACGCCACAGGAGAGGGTCAGGCGGCTCTTGGCCGACGTCGACTTGATCATGGGAAGTCCTCGCGAAGTCCGCCGCAGTCGCGGCCAGGTGAGCCGGGACGCCCCCCAGCCCTTCAGAACGTGGGACCAACGGCTATTGGGACCGGGCCGACGCTTCTACCGCGCCCGGCCGAGAGCCTGTGGATAACTTCGCGTTTGTGGCGATCCTGTGTCGAGTCGGTGACATCCGGGCGAAGGTGGCGGGCGGGCGGCGCCCGGGGCGGGTGCGGAGGTGCATCCGGCGACGCAGGGGCGTAGGGTGGGGCTGCGCCTGCGCGACCCCTGCCGCGACGCGGGCGCGC
>Ga0315902_10000904_pt1 | contig 48854 bp, 60 predicted proteins | sample LakEriMetagenome_9_FD_203523 | JGI IMG/M metagenome (GOLD analysis project Ga0315902, IMG submission 203523) | Freshwater fungal communities from buoy surface, Lake Erie, Ohio, United States - Buoy 12 MA117 | ecosystem: Environmental > Aquatic > Freshwater > Lake > Lake biofilm | place: USA... | reverse complement strand
ACCATTTCAATTTTAATTGTCATTTTACTCCTAAGTATTTTGTTTTTGACGGATGATAACTAACTACTGATAACTAAAATTTAAACCAGTCAACTGTTGTTTTAGGTTTTGGCAGTGTCGTCCAGTCGATAACCTTGCTAAGTTCGGCAATTAAAATCGTTCGATTCCATTGTTGTTTTGGAATCCTGTATTCATATGCTAATTTTCTTAATTCGGTCATTTTTAGGAAACTTAGTCGATAATGAGCTATATCCTGCAACATATTTTTACTCTTGTTGATTTGTCGATAATAACTGATAACTGATAACTGATAACTGATAACTGATAACTGATAAATAACTGATTAGTAACTAATTGTCACAGACTACCCGAAAACCGAGAGTGTTGAGGCTGTCGCCGTGGCCGAAGTCATCGCTAATCACGGAACGGCAGAAATAAGGAATGTCGCCCCAGGAACCGCCCCGCAGACACTTATCAATACACCATTCCCAAACGTTACCGTGCATATCGTACAATCCCCAGGCATTGGATAGCTTTAATCCTACGGGATGAGTTGTACCCTCAGAATTTCCGCAATACCAAGCGTAATCTTCTAACTGATTGACATCATCACCGAAATAATACTTAGTAGTAGTTCCTGCACGACAGGCATATTCCCATTCCGCTTCCGTCGGTAGGCGATAGGTTTTTCCTGTTATTTGACTTAATTTTTGACAAAAAACTTGAGCATCATCATAACTAACACTTTCCACTGGATTCTGAGGATTGCCTTGAAAATGGGAAGGATTAGTTCCTATTACCGCTTCATATTGTGCCTGAGTTATTGTATATTTACCAATTTTAAAACTACTAATTCCTTGATCTTGACTTGCTGGTATTTCTACCATTTCAATTTTAATTGTCATTTTACTCCTAAGTATTTTGTTTTTGACGGATGATAACTAACTACTGATAACTAAAATTTAAACCAGTCAACTGTTGTTTTAGGTTTTGGCAGTGTCGTCCAGTCTATAACCTTGCTAAGTTCGGCAATTAAAATTGTCCGATTCCATCGTTGTGTTGGAAGTCCATATTCAGATGCTAATTTTCTTAATTCGGTCATTTTCAAAAAACTTAGTCGATAATGAGCTATATCCTGCAACATATTTTTTACTCCTGTTAAGTTGTTGATAGCAACTAATAACTGATAACTGATAATTAATTGATTAGTTGCTAATTGTCACAGACTACCCGAAAACCATTAGTGCAGTATTTGAAGTCACCGAAAGAGTTTATGCAAAACGTAGAGTCGCAACATCCATCATGGGATAGATAGGAGCCACCCCGTAGTATTTCACTTTGACACCATTCGTAAACATTGCCACTCATATCGTATAATCCCCAAGCATTAGGTAATTTTTGTCCTACAGGATGAGTTGTGTCTTCAGAATTTCCACCATACCAAGCGTAATCTCCTGATTGGCGATAATTATTACCAAAATACCAGCGAGTAGTAGTCCCCGCGCGGCAAGCATATTCCCACTCTGATTCTGTGGGTAAGCGGTAATTCTTACCAGTCACTTGACTTAGTTCTTGACAAAAAGCTATGGCATTGTTATAACTAACACTTTCCACTGGATTCTGAGGATTGCCTTGAAAGTGGGAAGGATTAGTTCCTATTACCGCTTCATATTGTGCCTGAGTCACTGGATATTTTCCTATTGCAAAAGTTGCGTCAGGAACTTTTACCATTTCAATCTGAATTGCGAGTTTAGGGTCCAAACCCGCAAGTTTAGCTAATTCAACCAGATCATCTGTATCTGCATCAGCAAGACGCAGATGCAGTTCTTCAACTTCTCGAATAAAATCTGTATCACTCATTTTTGCTTCTAAATAATTGTTAGTTGACAACTAATAGCTGATAGCCAAGCGAACGCAGAGTTAAGAACTGTAATCATCTATGTGATCCAGAGACGTTTGAAAACCAGACCAGTATATAGCGGTCAGAAGCTTTCCTTTTTCCTCTTTAGTCTGTAGATTCTCTAGGTATTCTATTACTTCAAATAAAATCATGTCTTTATACGGTTCAGGCAACTGTGCTTCCCACATCTCCTCAGCTAATAGTATTGGTCTAATAGTTTCTGCCACTCGAAAACCGATACTGTCGTAGCGGCTGCCGCGGCGTATGTAGTCGATGCGAAACGAACGGAAGTTAAGAGGATCGGTGCAGTAGGAACCGCCTCGTATTACAACCTGCTGGCACCATTCCCAGACGTTGCCGCGCATATCATAAAGTCCCCAAGCATTGGGCTTCTTCTGTCCTACAGGATGAGTTGTCTGCTGAGAATTTCCTTTATACCAAGCATAATCTCCATAATAGTCGCTAGTTGTCCCCGCACGATAGGCATATTCCCATTCAGCCTCCGTTGGTAAGCGATATTGTTTCCCTGTTGCTTTACTTAATTTCTGGCAAAAAGTTTCAGCATCATCATAGCTGACATTTTCTACTGGATTTTGAGGATTACCTTGAAAATAAGATGGATTAACTCCCATTACCGCCTGATATTGTACCTGAGTCACTGGATATTTGCCAATCCTAAAACTTTTAATTTCTTGACTCGCTGGTATCTCTACCATTTTAATTGCCATTTCTTACTCCTAAGTGCTTTATTTTAACAACTGATAGCTAACTTTTTGGGAGGGGCCCTACCCTAATCATCTTAATCATCCAGACACGCTTGAAACCCTGACCAGTATATAGCAGTTATAAACTTCTCTTTTTCCTCTTTAGTCTGCATAGTCTCTAGATATTCTACTACTTCAGATAAAATCATATCTTTATACGGTTCAGGTAACTGCGCTTCCCACATCTCTTCAGCTAATAGTGTTGGTCTAATAGTTTGTACTACCCGAAAACCGCCATTGTTGAAGCGGAGCCCGCTGGGAGGGCTGCTGTCGCGATTCGCGGAACGGCATAAATAAGGAAGGTCGTTCCAGGAACCGCCCCGCAGACAACCATCTTCACACCATTCCCAGACGTTGCCAATCATGTCATAGAGTCCCCAAGCATTAGGTAATTTTTGCCCTACAGGATGGGTTATCAGCCAAGCATTAGGTGATTTTGCTGCGCCTACAGGATAGGTTATCAGCCCAGAGTTGTCTTCGTACCAGGCGTAATCTCCTAATTGATTAGCATCATCTCCGAAATAATAGTCAGTAGTAGTCCCAGCACGACAGGCATATTCCCATTCCTCTTGTGTAGGGAGACGATACTTATGGCTAGTCACTCCATTTAATTTTATGCAAAAGGCTTGAGCGTCTTCCCAACTAACCATTTCTACTGGATTTTGCGGATTACCTTGAAAATAAGATGGATTAACTCCCATTACCGCCTGATATTGCTCCTGAGTCACTGGATATTTACCAATCTCAAAACTACCGATTTTTTGATCCTGACTTGATGGTACCTCTACCATTTCAATTTTAATCATCATTTTTACTCCTAGCTTTGTTTTTACTGATAACTAATAACCAACTGACGCTAAAAGATAATCAAAGCAACTTAAATCCTTTTTTTGTGCCTTTGTCCGATCCAAATTCTCGCACAGCACCTTTTAGGGATTCTCTTACAGAAGCCCTTGACATTCTAGACTTTTTCCCTAGTTCCCAATTGACTACACTTGCATTTCCACAAGCGTCAACACTTTCAAGACTCTCAAACCAACCGTCGTTTGTGTGAGCGTAAGATACCATTACAGCACCATTAGGAAACAGGGTGCCACTAAATTGATATTCAGTATCGTCAAAGTCTTTAGCGAGAAAAGTGACTTGTTGAATGATCATTATTTTTACTGCTGATAACTAATAATTGACTAATTGTCACAGACTACCCGAAAACCGAGATTGTTGTTTTGGTAGTCGCGGCGATAGTTGTCGTAATGGCAGTAAGCGGAACGGCAGAGATCAGGATCGCTGTACCAAGAACCCCCCCGATTCACGCCGTCTTCGCACCACTCCCAAACATTGCCGCTCATGTCATAAAGTCCCCAAGCATTGGGTTTTTTCTGTCCCACAGAATGAGTTGTCCCCTGAGAATTTGCGTAATACCAAGCGTAATCTTCTAATTGATTAGCATCATCACCGAAATAAAAGCGAGTAGTAGTCCCTGCACGACAAGCATACTCCCATTCCGCTTCTGTGGGGAGGCGATAGGTTTTCCCGGTTATTTGACTCAATTTTTGGCAAAAGGCTTGAGCATCATTCCAACTAACCTTTTCTACCGGATTTTGGGGATTGTTTTGAAACCGAGAGGGATTGTTTCCCATTACTGCTTCATATTGCGCCTGAGTAATTGGATATTTCCCAATCGCAAAACTACTAATTCCTTGATCCTGACTTGATGGTATCTCTACCATTTCAATTTTAATCATTATTTTTACTCCTAAGATATAACTGATAAATAATTGATTAGTAACTAATTATCACAAACTACCCGAAAACCGTAAGCGTTGAAGTTGTCGTTGCGGCGGACGTTAAAGAAGTCGCGAATCGCGGTACGGCAGTTATTAGGAAAGTCGGCCCAGGAACCGCCCCGCAGCACAACTTCTTGGCACCACTCCTCAATATTGCCGTGCATATCATAGAGTCCCCAAGCATTAGGTAATTTTTGCCCTACAGGATGGGTTGTTTCCTGAGAATTTCCCCAATACCAAGCGTAATCTCCTAATTGATTAGCATCATTACCAAAATAATAGACAGTATCAGTTCCCGCACGGCAAGCATACTCCCATTCCGCTTCTGTCGGTAAGCGATAAGTTTTGCCGGTCATTTCACTCAATTTCTGACAAAAAACTTGGGCATTGTTCCAACTTACACTTTCCACTGGATTTTGAGGATTGTCTTGAAACCAAGAGGGATTGGTTCCCATTACTGCTTCATATTGTTCCTGAGTCACTGGATATTTACCAATCGCAAAACTACTGATTTTTTGATCCTGACTTGGTGGTACCTCTACCATTTCAATTTTAATTGTCATTTCTTACTCCTAGTTTTGTTTTTGATGGATGATAACTGATAACTGGAAACTGGCATCTAACTAATTTCTATACTGTCAGCAAAGCCATAAATATCCATAAAATGCTCTTTCCATTCCTCTGATTCATTTTTTAGTCGCTTATTTTCCTGTTGCAGTAGCCAAACCGAGGATTCTAAATCGTGAACTTTTTGTTTTAAGTTGCCAATCCATGCTTCGTTGTATTCTTTGCTCTGCTCTAATTCTTGATTTTTTTCTCCAGAATTTCATTTTTTGTTTCTAGTTCCTCAACTAATTTGCTTAAGGTAGAAGCTTTGGTATGTATAGTTTGTGAGTGGCGTATTAAACTAACAGTCCAATCATGCAGTCCAGAAGATTCATCTATAGGTACAGGTTCAGGTTTACTCAGCAGCATATCGACACTGTCAGAGAGCGATAATTCATCATCGGTTTTTAATTTATTGTCAGATTCCTGATTTTCTGGCGTGTACTTGCAATAATCTAAATAGTCCCACAGGTCATAAGGAAAAAGAAACTCCCGAACTTCTTCACTAAAATCTTCTAGAGCGTCAAAAAGCTTTTGAGTATCATAACCTGCTAAGTAAACACCTTGTTTTTTGACAGTGAGGTAATCACCGTTATCAGTCACTGATAATATCACGTGGCCTCCCTCAAAATATCTTTGGTTAATTTCATTGAGATTGTTTTCGATACGCTTGATAAGCGTCGTTCTTTCGTAAAAATTAATAGAAGTCATGTCTTGTTACCTCTTGTGTGTTTGTTTACTTGATCCTGTCTTACGATATTCTCCCAGAAATATCAACTATTTGAGAGAATTATTTCTGTTAATCCCTTGCTTTTTGATTATCTCAGGATGCTTATCACAGATTAAAGCTATTCTTGTCAGCGGTACGTCTGATAGAGAGTGATCTTGTAACTTAACAATATTTAAGACAGAAGATTTTAAAACTTCAAAATCTTCTGATCTAAGAAACATAATTAAGATTATAAAGTTGCAAATCACTCTTGAGGTAAAAAGAAAAATCCTTTAATTGATGGAAGACAATTAAAATTAACAGGCAAAAAAACAACTTTTATACCATCGCAATACCAGCCATCATCATGTAAAAAAGTAAATCTTTTATCAAGATTAGCACCTTTGGTATAAATACACTTACTTTTGATGTACTCAAGTACATCTTGCGCTTTTTCTATGCAGTCATCAAAAGCTTTTTCTATTTGATGTGGTTGATATGGTCCGATAATAATTTCTTGACTATCGACCCGGCAACATTCAGCGTAAAACTCCCCTAAGATACCGCTAAGACTAGGATGCAAGTAGATCGTTTCTTCATTTCTAGTAGCCGTAGCAGGAACGACAGCGACAACAGAATCCGTCCAGACATCTTTTAAAGAACACCAAGAATCAAACTTAATATTATCTGTATCGACAAAACCTTGTTTGCTTAATGCCCATTTTATAGTTTTTTCACAGGGATTACCGTCTTCCCCGATAAAAGGAGGTTTTGCGTTCCACATATTAGCTAACGATACCGTTTTTGCGCCCAATCTTTTGTATATGTTCATAATCTTTGTTAATGCTAGTGTTAACATAAAACGGGAAATTATTCCCGTTTTGACTTAATTGCTTGTTACTAAATGCTGTAAAAGTGATAGCCACCTTTTATAGCCTCTACGCTGAAATGAGCGTTATTGTGTTTGTAAGCATCGTATATCTCTTTCGCCGTCGGCAACTCTAGAGACAAATCAACTAAAGCCGTCACGCTGTAGAGTGTGTCGTGGATGCCACGAGCTAAACCTCCCGCAGGAACCATAACTAGCTCTGAAACATAGATAGTGGTGTAATCTAGAACGTCAGTCATATTATGACCGTGTTTTGTGTGAATAGCCTTTGTTATAAAACTAGCCACGCATAGTTTTAGTTAGTGCGTGCCTGCCTAATACCTGCCTAATCCTGTATGTGTAAATTACAATCAACGATGTCTCTTATGAGCCCACCAATTACTATAGTAATAACGGATACGCCCAGCGACCTCATCGCTGTAGATGGAGGTAATCTATCAGAGGCTGCTAGTGCTATTGGTATACGTGACAAGATAGGTAGCCTTCAGGGAGAACAGCGACTAAGTGCATTAGTGCTTAAAGATGTTCCTCCTGGCCCGCCTGGTCCGCCTCTATTAATTAAAGGTAATCTTAATTCTGCAGGCGATCTGCCTACTAACCCCTCTATAGGACATGGTTACCTAATTCAAGGTATTCTTTACACTTGGTCGGGTATAGAGTGGATTAATGGCGGACAACTACAGGGCCCTATTGGGCTATCCGCTTATCAAGTAGCCCTGAGCAACGGTTTTGTTGGAACTGAACAAGACTGGCTAGAAAGCTTAAAAAAACAATGGAATAGCACTAACTGGTAGAATTTATGACAACTTTTAAAGCATTTCGAGAAACGGCACTCCCTGGAACTCTTCAGCCTTATGCGATATATTTTGTAGCTCCGGCATCAAAGCCGAATTATGTCGAAATTTACGTTTCCGATGCTACTGGCTCTTCTGCCAAAAGAGTTCTCACTGACACTGATATTCAGGCATTAATTAACGCTTCGATTTCTGGTTTAGGCGGGGAAATGCCAGTCGTAGCTGATATAGCAGCAAGAAATGCTTTAGCTTCGACACTCACCAGAGACACTCAGGTTTTAGTGTTAAATGCAACTGGAGATTCCACAGTAACAAGTGGTGCAGCCACTTATTTGTACCGATTTTCTACGACTTCTTGGATTAAATTAAACGAAGCTGAATCAATGGATTTAGTTTTGCAGTGGGCAAATATTCAAGGTCGACCAACTAGCTCGGCTTCTGCTATTGATGCGGCCGTGAGTAATAGCCATACCCATACCAATAAAACTCAGCTTGATAAAATTGGGGAAAATGCTAATGGCTTGTTAACTTATAGCAATTTGCTTCCTACAACAGGCTGGAATAGTGTAGCTTGGTAAGATGAGTGAATTTAGAGCACAAAAAGTAATCAGCAGTTTGCCCGCGTTACAAGCAAATACTCTTTATTTTGTCAGAACGGGTGACGGGTTTGATTTATTTTGTAGTGATCAAACTGGTAGCGTTGCTCACAAACTAAACGATGGAGATGCACGCATTCAGCGAGAACCTTTTTTATTGCGAGGTGCAAACACTGGCAGTGTGGCCATTACTTTGCCTATTTTTTACACGGAGAATATAACGTTACTGAGGATTGTAAACGCTCAAAATACTTTAACAGGATCTAGCGGAAGTGCTGTAGTTAACCTGCTTTTTGGTAGTGGGGCGAGTTTTACTACGATTCCGGGATTAGGCAGCAGAACGATCACGACAAGCCCTACGAATCATTCAGTTAGTGGTAATGGGCAATTAATCACTGCTGCTCAACAGATACGAATCGAATTTGCTTCTTTTACAAGTGGACCCGTTGACGTTGGCTTAACATTTGAATATTCACGAGGATAATTATGTCTAATAGCTTGACCGCTCAAAGTTTATTTTTAAATAGCCCTGATTATTTGGAAAGATACCAAATTGCTTTAACAAATGTAGCTGGGACTTTTAATGAAGTATCAACTAATCAAGCTTTCTTTGATAGCCAGATTAAGCCTAGCTTGATTAATGATCAATCCGTCAAGGTTTATGTTTACAAAAGGATTTTGTCAGAAATGATCGTTTTTAATCCTTATGTTAAGTTAAATGTAGCTAAGTTAGGCATGACCGCCGCTGTGTTCGGAGAAACCCCAAGACTTGCGGTTTCTGTTGATAATGAAGGGAAATTAAATCCGATTGCTGAATCGGCAATTTTACAAGCAGTGACAGAACAATTCAATGACGACAATTTGTTATCTCAATTGTTAAGTCAAGATATCCTTAAAATAACAGCACTTTTTAACTAGCTATGCTAATAATTGATGCCAGTCCTCAGTTATTTAATCCTCTTATAGCCAGTCCTTTGCTGTGGCTAGATGGATTTGATTCAGCTACTTATTCAAATGGAATCTGGGCGGACAAAAGTGGATTTGGCAGAAATTTTTCTGGCGGCTTTGTTAATTTTCGTCCAAGTTTTTTGTCAAACGGAATTAATAGCCGAGGAAGTTTATCTTTTGATGGGGTAAATGATCGTTTGCAAAGGATTCCTGAAGCATGGGCTTATCAATACCCACTCACGATATTTGTCCTCTTTCGGGCTTCAAGTTATGTGCCTTATAGTTCTTTGCTAGATTTTTATGGAGATGTATCCGGTATTACCGCTGGGTATACTTTATTAATCAAAAATAACTTAAGAAGTGCGATTTATTGCACGAGTACGAGTGGACAACCTAATTATGATGGCAGTGGAGCCGTGAGTTATTCTTTGAATGAAACTCACCTTTTTGTAGCCACAATTACTAATAATAGAATCGAATCTTGGGGGAATGGTGCTGCGGACGGACTTTTTTCTTTCACCCAAACATTAAGGACTAATCTAGGAACCAGCCCTCTAATAATAGGAGCTAGTACTCTCTTTACTCGATACAATCCTGTTTTGAAAGCGACAGTATTTATTGTACCTAGTGATTTGAGTGCTACTAGAAGGCAAGTCCTTGAAGGGCATTTCGCCTGGGAAGCGGGAATAGGTTCGCGGCTTCCTACAAATCATCCTTTTAGGACGACTCGACCTTTACCTAGTAATTGGGTGTAATGTATCTAATTTTAAATATCATCCCATCCACTTAATCCAGAAGACATGATATAGCTGGTGACAATCTCAGGGTTAGAGGATTGATAAAAAGGTACTTTCTGCAAATCAAAAACGCGCCTTCTCTACTTTTTCAGAAGCAATTCTGTCTAAGCAAGTAATCTCTGTGAACCAAGAATCCCCGCTCTAAAAAGACGGGGAGTGTCAGTGCATGCTTCTAAACAGCGAGCAGTAGAGTGATATTCTAGAAGCAGATAGAATGCTTGATATAATGAATGCTAATCATACAGCCGCATAGGAAGATTATAGAGTAACTATCTGTTTAATTAATAGCACACAAATTGACTCGTGTGCTATTAATAGTTGTATGCTATTATTAGAATAGTTACTTTAGAATTTAAATATGCCAGTTGCACTACCAGATTTATCTACGGCCATACTTAAGGAGTACCCTAATTGCGCGGGCCCTATACTAGATCAATTAGTTCATTGGGTTGATGAATACGAACTTACCTGGGTACCTGATAGAGACGGTAAAGATGCTTACTTCTTAATGCCTGAAATAGCGCAAAGACTCAAGATGTCGGTTAGCAATGTCAGGAACTTATTTAACCCTATTGTGCGCGCCTGGGCAGATAAACCTGGCCTACCTAAACCGCGTTTGATTAAATTAGATGCTGTAGCTATTAAACTATTTCAAAGAGCACTATATACTTATTACGATGTCAATTACTATAATAATCACTTATGGGTATGTAATTGGACAGCGGCTTATGGGCGCATAGCTCTCTATAATAACATTAGGCTGGGCCCCACTCTCTCTCGCAGTGTAGAGGGAAGTAAGACAATACCTGCACCATCTATACGTAACGTAGGCCCCACTTATAACTCTGAGCTTGAGATACAGATGGATCTAGTATTATTAGCTAGTTATACTACTAACCCCTTCACTAGGGAGTTAACAGTAATCAACACACTAGAGAGTCGGGCCCGCACTCGTCGCTTTGATCTATGCCGTTCTAGTAATGGTAAGACACAGGTCATTGAGATTAAGATTAACCCTATTGGCGTAGAGGACGTAGTATCTACTATAGCTGATAAGGGTTATATAGAACTGGCCACTAACCACTTCGACACGCCAGTTGAGTTCATATTTGTGGGGCCCAGCATTACCCCTCAAGCACAACGTCTATTGCACGAGCCTGTTTCATTTATGACTGTACGACAGTTGCGCGATATGCTATTCCAAGAAGCACTAGATAACACTCCTGCTGAAGGTCATTGGTATATACATAAGTGCAAGGAGATGCTACCCCGCTTATGGAGCTGATTGGCTATTGATATCCCTCCCTCCCTGCTGGCAGGGAGGGAGGGGATTGATTGTATGTAGTTGAGAGTGAGGCGGGCCCCTCGTGATATACTATACTGTGCCGTATACACGCCTCTTATCAACGTAGTAGTTTATCTGTATATGCCGTTGGCACTATTAGTGCCGTAGAGCCATCAGTATATACTAACTTATGCAATCTGATCATAAACCCATCCTCGTGTTCTGTATACTGTAGCTTCAGTGTGTCGAACAGGTATCTCATCAGCTGGGCACTGCGGGCCTCATTATTGGGCCACATCACCATATTAATCTCTACGCTGATGATGTGCTTTGTGAAGCACGCGTACTTCTTAATGTTGATCTGTTCGTCTGGTGATGGATATAAGGCGTAAGAGGTTAATACTTTCATAGCTCTCCTTAGTATTGTAGATTGTATCCCTAATGGGGGGGCCTATATTAATTCTGAATGCAGGATAGCGGGATCGAACCGCTCTAAGCCGTCTTATGAGGACGGTGCCTCCACCTATCGGCCAATCCTGCTTGTGGTGCGACCCTAACTGGGGGGCCGCGTTTATCTAGTATGCCCGTTACTTACCCTTTCTGATTAACCTCTTTGTATTCCTGTCCCACGCCGCTACATAGAAACTATGTAACAGCCTGTTAAGCAAAATTACAAGGAAGATTAATCCACCAATCTGCGAAAGCAATAAAATCACCATCTTCCTCCTGAGTTTAATCCTCTATAAGGTTTACCGTATGCAGGATAGTGGAGTCGGTTACATCATTCTACCTATCCTTATTGTGGCGCGGGCCTCGTTATTATGGCGCGGGCCTCGTTCTATATACTACAACTATTAAGTCTACAGTGTTATAGCCTAGATGTAGAGTAGTGTAACACACTACTACATGTATCGTCGGCGGGCTCTCCAGCAGACATGATTGATACCCATACCAGCGCTATGACGTATATTAACGCGACAAGGCCCCATCTATCGCGGGGCCCTACTTTAGGAATTAGATACATCAGGAATACTATGTACACGGTAAAGACTGCATTTAATGCTAATACTGTTATTGACATGCAATTATCTCCTTAATAATTAAGTGGGGACTCCCTACTACTTACTCTTGTCTATCTCTCTGGCTCGCATTTGATAGCTTAATGTTTATTTAAATATGGTTAAATATGGCGATATTTGCCGTATTTTCATCGCTGTATTAAAAACCACAATTATTATTGTTTGAATTGTTACATACTCTAACTGTATGTTATGGGCATATTTATCTGAGGTGAGAGAAGCTGTGGAATATTTAATTGATAAGTATAACTTATCAATATACAATACTACACTATATACTAAGTGACGCTAGCATAGATTACAATCAATAGTTAATAGGTTTGTCTCAGGGGGTAGAATGGCACTTTGATAGTCATTGATAAACTATTCTTATATAGCGTTGTGGGTTTTGCCCTAACGCTGTATGCAGAATAGCGGAATCGAACCACTTTAAGCCGTCTTATGAGGACGGTGCCTATACCAATCGGCCAATTCTGCTTATTGGGAGACCGTAGCTGTGGTCTCATAGTCTATTATTTAGTAGGTGCTCCTATGGGAGGCCTCGCTTGTGCTAAGGCCCCTAACCCGTAGTAGTGGCCCGCGGGCTTATCACCCCTCATATTGAGCTATTACTTGCTCGAGGGCCATGGATAGTGCGGGCCCGCACTATAACTCTACACGGTAGCTTATCACGCTATTGACCTTGATCTTCTCGTTCTTGAACTAATCACAACTGCGTTAGGCTCGAATTCACCGTATGCTTCTACACTGGTATCTATTACGTAGCTCAGCGCTACGCTCCCACAGTGAAATTAGTCTGGCCCGCGTATAGCAGCTGTGCGTCTTCTACACGATAGTATAAGGCACTGTTACTGTAATCGGCCGGGCCCGCAGCACATAGTCGCTGTAAGTCGTCTACACAGCAGAATAAGTCTGAGTTAATGTGGCGCGCCTTGATATCTACGTTGTTTATGCTCAGGTTAATCAATGACGGTTATTTACTTAGAAGCTCTATTAGATAATCAATGGAACGGATACTATATTCCTTATTCGAGCCCTTGGCCCGCCAGCGGTTACGCGTCGGATAGTAGTAGTAGAAGCGGCCCTTAACGTTAATGAGTAGGGACCCATTACCAACAGAGGACCATTTAATGCCGTGTTTATCTAGGCACTCCTTAGCGTGATCAAACTCAGGGAAGTTTTCATTATTCATGGGCTCATCCATTTTAATTAATAGGGTATTGACAGGGTGGGGGCCCTGTGCTATAATACACGCATGTGTAACATCTGCAGACGTAAGGCGAAGCTTTATACTGCGTACGCCGTGCCCCTAACTCACGAGAGCACGAAGGGAATGAGGCCAGGACTGCCTCACTACCACCTGGGTACCCGACACCCACCTACCATCGATAAGGTGATGATGGCAGGTAAGTCAAACGGCATACCGATAGGTATGTGGCCCCACACGGGGCGGAGGGGATGACCCCTTGCAGGCGGGAGGGGGCAGCGCACGCAGGTAATGAGAGCCACGGAGCAGCGACCGACTGGGGGGAGGGACTCCCGTAAGGGAGTTAGGCCTATCCTCTCCTCAGGATGACATATAAACCGCCCTTGGCGATTCCCCCAATTGGGTGAAGTTGTTTATTAGACGCTGTAACCAATAAATTATTGGCCTCCCCGATAACGCGGGGGGGCCCGCCACAGGCCCACAACAGCTAACTTAATCCCTACTAGGGATTGAAACTCCAGGATGGGCCCTACTAATTAACTAACGGCCCCCTCTGATTAGCTGTTGTGGGCCTGTGGCGGGCCGTTAGTTAATTAAGTGTATTTGGAGAGGAACTTTACTAGGTGGTCGATAGAGTGTGAATTATATTCTTTATTGCTTCCTCTGGCCCGCCACCTCTTACGGGCTGGGTAGTAATAGGAGCGCCCCCTCACTGTAATTGATAGGCGCCCAGGTGTATCTAATCGCTCCTTAGCGTAATCTAGCTCATTACTCTCATTATTCATCAGCTGTTCCATTATATTGGCATATATATACTATTATTTGGCCGCCTAGACTATCGTATGGCACTATTGTGTCCATTATTCTCATTGGGGCCCGCGGATAGTCCCTGTTCTATACCTGCTCTGCCCCTCACCCTTATGGGAGTGGTTATAAGGAGGGGGGCCACCACGGAAGGGTTGGCGGTAATACCTACACGATCAACATAGTTCAGTCGTCCTGTCCTTGTCTTCCTTATATTGATAGTCCACGAGGAGGGAGGGCCGCTCTATAATCAGGCGGGCCCCCCTCTACCGCAGGGCCCACTGTGTTATAACATCGCGGGCCCCATATGCATTAGTATATGACAGTAGTTGAGCTGAGCTACACCGGTTCCTTATACCGTAGCAGGGCCCACCATCGTGACAGTATGGCCTCAATACTGAGCTACACCGGCCGCGTACCGTTATACCGCGGGCCTTATGTTAGTTGACTGTATCCTCAATGTTGGGGTTGACACCACTGCAGCGGCGTGGTATAATGGATGTATTGGATTATAGAGGTGCGGCTGCTAGACTATTTAGGCCCATCTTGCTAGCATATCCACAAAATTAGTCTTAATAATCACCCCCCCTTCACAGAGATGCGGCCGGTGCCCAGATAGCACCACTTATGGCCATCGAGGGTTGTACTAGGTAACGGTAATTACCTCCTAGAGCCCGGGCCTTCCTCGTTAATTAGTACATCGGCATTATTGCCACGACGATAATTTTGATGTATAATGTATATATGCTAGTGCTCACTGAATATCTGGCCAGTGAGCATGATCTAGACCTACTGAATATCTGGCCAGTAGGTTGAACCTATCCCTAGATTGCGACCCCGGCCTCCGATGGAGGGGGGGACCCGCGATCAACGGATAATCAAATGCCCTATAGATGGCGTCCCGGCCTCCGATGGAGGGGGGATATGCATCTGTAGGGCATTTTCATTTACTTATCCCTGGGGCCCCCCTTCCCCCTTCCCCGGCCTCCGATGGAGGGGGGGATCGAGGAGGGGCCGGCCGCAGGGATAAGTAAATGCCGGGAGCCTATCTCGTGGGGGCTGCCCGGCATAATTACACATAGAAACCTCTCTATTATAGCACATGGAGGCACATGGAAACAAAATCAAGTAGCGGATTCGAACCTCGCCCATCTTACCACGCCATGCATATTATGCTAGGTGGGGCCCGCCGCTATCTCGCGGCTGCCACTATTCACACCAATGCCAGTGGCTACCAGTACGTCCTCGCTAAGGAGAATAAGCGGCTATTCGATTACCTCGAGCACTGTCGCTTCTTCGCGTTCCACTGCACTAACCTCCGTAAGGAGCTGGTATATGTTCACCAGATAGTCCTCTACATTGATAGGCGGCCCGCCGCTGGTTGGAGACGAGAACGCCGTGGTGAGGTCTGCCGCGCGGGCCTCATGGAAGTACATCACCTCGATGGTGATACCTCTAACAACGACTATGGTAATCTCTGGTACGTGAGCCCCATCGAGAATAAGCTTCTGGCCCACGCTACTCAGAATCCTGAGGTTATCGCTGACCCCGCTCAGTGGGTAGTGCACTACGGTACCGATAGCGGTGATATACGCCCCCTCGCTCAGTTCACCCACCTGCTCGAGCGCACACTACAGCGCACTATGACGCGATTGGGCCTCGATTGGGCTCAGGAGAGGGTGCAGCGCTGGTGGCGGGGCCTACCTACTGATGCAGCTCGTCATCTCTTGGCCGGCCTTAGATCTACTATCGACCCCCTACTTGATATCTTCCGGAGGGAGCAGGCCGCCTGCGCGTGATGCTGTTGCACGCACCTATCTTGAAGCTGTTCTCTCAATTACGACGGGCCCCTCCTCGAATAGGTCATCACATAGCCGCTGACAATCATAGATCACGTACTGACTGACGGCAAACGCGCTGTCTGCCACCATCATGTAACCCCCCTCTCCATCTGGCCTGATTATACCGCTCCTCTCTAGCTCCTCTGCCTCCTCTATAGTAATGGGGGCCAGGTATCTACCGTCTGTGGCTCGTATTGTATATTTAGTTTGCATATGATTTATTTAGTCTTGTACTGCTGGCCCGCGCTGCTCTCTCTGTAGCAGCCTTCATTATCTTATCGTCTAACTCTCTGTAAAACTCTATGTCCCCTAGGGCCATGAAACAGCTCATCGCTTCTACTAAGTCGGGCCTCTCTCGGAAGTATTCTACTTCCCCTCCTCCCTCTAGATACCTCCTCAGTAATCTCGCTATCTGTATACCTTCATCATTGGCCTCTGTCCATAGGCTCTTGAACGCTGTCGTACATATATTAATATCGTGCCCCATCTCTCGGGCCTTCGTTAATGTGTATCTCTCTAGTAAGGCGTATCGCATTAGAATGGGGAGATGGGCCGGGCCATACTCCTCTAACCATTCTGCTATTACCTCTAGTGCTGTGTTTAGTTTACTCAATGTATTACACGCCCTCTGCTATGGGCGGGGTTGACCCGCTAGTAGCCGCGGGCCAAGTAATTTATAGCTAGGCTACTCTAGTTCTCTATTAGTACTGGAGAGTTACATGGTTGAAACAGTCGGGAGCACTTGCTTCATACGCTGCTCCACTTGCTCCCTTAGTTCCTGCCTTCTTATTGAAGAGCCTATTTATCTCTTCCTCATTCACAAGGGTGTCATCACTACTCCAGGCCTCATAATAAACGGAGTCAATGTCGTCCTCCATGATTATGATATTACCCTCAGCCGTGGGTTTTTTGGTTTTACATTCAATCACCATTACAATGAATGGGCTATTATTCCCATACATCTTGTAGCCATCGGCTATGTCCTTGGCTATATAATTGCTATGCGGGAACACTAGGTTGACAGTTAGCCCAGTGGCCCGTTCACTGACGTCGATAGAACGGCCGTTTGCTAACTTCAAATGATAGTCTTGCGCTTCAACGCAAGTTCCAGTTAACACGGCATTGCCGCTGCGGCTAGTCGTAAATGTAACTTGTTTGGTTTCATTCGAACGGGTTAATTTGATTCTTAGTTTCATTCTTGGTTTCATGGCAGTCCTACTTAATTATTTGATGGGGTAACCCTCTACTAGGTAGAGGGTCCTTGCGACCATTCTTCCCCGCGGCAGGCCGTGTAATTTATACTCTAGCTCTCTATTAGAGTCTCTCTTGGAGAGTTACCTTACGGCTGAACCAGTTGGGAGCACCTGAAGTAGGAGCACTTGCTTCACGCGCTGCTCCACTTGCCCCCTTAGTTTCTGCCTCCTTATTGAAGAGCATATCTAGCTCGCGCTCATTCACGAAAGTATCGTCATTCCATGCTTCATAGTCAATTGACGCAATGTCGTCCCCCATGATGATTATATTGCCCCCGGCTGCGGGCTTCTTAGTTTTACAATCAATCACCATTGTGATGAATGGACTGCCATTCCCATGGATACGGTAACCATCAGCTATGTGATTGGCTATAGTATCAGTATCTTGTGGTCTGAATACTAGATTAACAGTCAGCCCAATGGCCCGCTCACTGACATCAACGAGGCTACCATCTGACAGGTTCAACTGATAATTACTAGCGTCTACCACGGTGCCGGTTAGCACCGTGTTGCCATTCTTAGGGCTAGTAGTAAGTGTTACTTGCCGGGTTGCGTTGCTGCGCGTCAATTTGATCTTGAGTTTCATAATATACCTCGGTTAGTTGGTTAATTGATTGGGGTCTCTTAGTAGTGCGGCCACTCTTCTATGCGACGGGCTCCGTGATACGGCCAGACTTGACGACTCGTCCCCCCTGCGGGGGCCTTCCTCATCTGCGGTCGTGCCTCGCGCACTCTGACCACCAGCTCTCGATGGCGTGGTTTAATTTCCAGGCTATACAGATCGATTGGATAATCAGACATTCCCTACCCCCCAGTAAATTGAGTTACCTACTCGACTCTCTACACCATTAGGTGATAGTATGATACGCGCATTGCTCCGCTTGGAGCTCGATAGATAGAGCGCGCGGGCCAGGAATGCTACGATTACTAGTACCGCTACACTATGTGTGATGACCAGCACGGCCACCATGAACATGAACAGTGATAGATACGCTACGTGACGCGCATCTAATTCTATAGGCTCCATATAGCTCTCCCATGGTGTGGTTAATGGATGGGTACACCCAGTGCCGCCGATTAGGCCGCAGTCGATGCCCCTAGTGCCCCACTGGGGCATCGACAATGGGATACTAGGAGCCCCATTGGCTTATATAACTGACGACTATTAGTATGGGGAAGGGTAGCATCTTATCTATCCCTGATATCTCCCCTACCATATACATCAGTCCTAGACATACGGCCCCCGGTAGGAATAGAATACTAACGTGAGCCGATGCCATCAACACGACCAGCGCGGCCGCCGTTACACCTAGATTGATAAGGCGAGTGGGGCCGGCGTGTAACCAACGTTGCCACATGGGGCTCCTTATCATCCAGATGGTCAGCCAATAGGCTGATAAGAATAGGGGCGTCAGTAACACTACTGCGCCGACGAAGGCGGGCCAATGGAATTGGTTTACATCCGTTAGGGCCAGGTAGGAGCTCATGGCATCTCGCCCGCTACTATTACCTAACATGACTAGTCCCAATGATATGCCCCGCACAACGGCCTCGAGATAAGATTCAGTCTTACCATCGGGGGCGGCTGCGGCTACAGGTAACCCAATAGCGAGGAATGGTCCTAGCGACATAGCGATGCTCAGTGCATTGCTGGTCTCACAGTCCCCAGTCTTACGTCTAGCGGGGCATATTAGGCTGGCCATAACGTAGCCCCCCATACCCAGGATGGTAGTAGCGTGGGGCTGACTATGCAGGAACCATAGGAAGATAGCCGTGATAACGGCTAGACCTACCATCTCGGCGCGGCTCCAGCACTGCACTAATATGAAGATGGCCATCATTAATGGCGTTATCCACATATGAGATACACCGAGGTATTGGTCCATAACTATTATGCCTAGACTGGCTACTATGCCCCCAATTAGGCTGGTGATTCGTATTAGCAGCGAGGCCGATGCGTCATATCCGCTAGTGGCGGTAACTACTCGCATACCAGTGAAGGCCGGGTTACTCATGCGGGCCTCACTGGTGATAGTGCCAACTATCACTATAGCTAATACGCCCATCGCGTTATCACCGCTTATCAGCGGCATAAGGGCCATTAGCAGTATCTCGATACTAAGATATGGTATCAGAGATACTATGAGGGCCATCAACGCTAATACGATTGTCATGTGACTTACCCATTTAAGGTAATGATGGTAACGTTAATTAACGTGCCGTTACTAACGTTACCCGTTACTTGTATAAACCTACCGCTGCGTACTCCCCTAGCCAGGATAAGTATACTGCACCTGCTAGTGCCCGCACCCTCGTATAGGAGGACGTAGGCATGGTTGGGTAGGAGAGGGTTAGAGTATGTAGTGCTCTTAGCCCAGGCCTTCTCAATTGTCACGTAGGAGCCATTATGGCGCCTTATATCGCATAGGCCCACTGGTATGGGCGGGGGCCTATTCCCTAGTATAAGGGCGAGCACTGTATCTAGCACGTTTTATGGCCTCATTGAACTCGGTCTCGTCAACGAAGGTCATAGTATGAACTATGCCCTCGTCCCATTCGATGATGGCATATACGACACCGCCGTGTTGTAACGCATGATTGATGGCCCGCACGTCGAGCGCATCTATTTTTAGACTTAGGTTAGTTATAGCATAGTAACCAGAACCAGGCTCGGTCTCCCGTAAGGGCTCCTCTATTCTGAGGAACCGCTTCTTGAGCCTAGGGCTACTCACACTATCGTAGTCTAGATAAGTACGGTTATAAGTGCCCTTTAACTCACCATTCTCTATATCACCTTGTATAGTTAACCACTCGCCTATCTCAGGCGGGGGCCCATCTAAGGGCACATATACATAACAGCCTCTCTTATTAGAGGCAAGCAAGGGATCGGTGAATGCGACCACCCGAACTCTATCTACTACCTTGTCACTATTAGCACTACATACGGAAGGCCTTGCCTTCGATAGGTTAGATGCTACGTCAGCGAATGCAGCTACGCCGACCAGTGCCATTGCACATAGCATTAAGGCACTTAAGGGTTTTCTTTCCATCGGAAGCACTCTTTGACAGAATAGACTTCTTTATCCCGTACCCAAGACGGTACCTTCTCCAATTCGGACTGGACTACTGGGGTCCACCAGTAGTAGTGCCCGTCACTGAATTGACCCATACATGGGTCTTGATCTTTACGACGGGAGCAGGATAAGCAGAGGCTCATTTTTTACTCCTGATAGGTTTTACTAACCGATTACTTCTCTAAGCGTTTAAAAACATCAATCTCTTCTTTGATGCTTTCCTCTGTCTGCCGCTCAAGGGCCTTTATTCCTTGATTTAAGGAATCCGAAATAGTCTTACAGGCCTTGTCGTATCTTTTAACACAAATCCAGCGGCCATAATAACAGCTTTCAGAGTCTGTTATGTATCTAACCACAAACTGTAACCACTGGTATTTTTGGTAGCTGACTTCTGCGTAGAAGGCATATGAAAAATTAGAGAAATCACATTCTTCTTCAGAGGCATTAAATACCTTTAAAACGTGACTCTGAAACTCTTCAAATGACAGCAGTTGTTTCTCTGCTGATACGCTATTCTGAAACTCTTCATATGACAACATGACAACATAGCCTCTATTATCTGATTGCTGATAACCAATCTAGAGCTTTTGTAAAAACAGGTACCCTACAGTCCCAGGGTTAGATTTATCCCGGACTAACCCTCCAGGGGTAAGGCAGTCCACGCGACCTATCTTAGCGGCCGCGGCGGCCACCAACCCTAACACGATGTAATAAACCCCTTCCTGGGGTTCGGGTAGTCCCTCGATCTCTCCGTAAACAATGGACTCGATGGCAATACCATCGATTTCCCCCGTGACTATTGAAACTCGTGGGAGAATCCCCGACGGAGGGATCTCTTTGAGAATTTCAACAGTTTCAGCGAGAAACTGGTTCTTGGAGTCTTGCTCGACCCCCTGTCTAGAGACGAGGGTGATTACATCAGGCGTGGCGTTAACGACCATTCTTTTGACTCCTAAATAATTGTTAGCTGATAACTGATAACTAATTACTTTTCTATTTTTTAAAAACAGCAATTTCTGTTTTTTGCGAAACAATTTCTATTGCTTCTACTAAAGAATCCGAACCTTTGTCTTTTTCTTTTACGACACTCCAACGGCCATAACTGCAAGCGTCAGGGTCTATTGAGTATTTGACTGTAAAAAATAACCACTGGCAGCCAGTGTAATTAATTAATGCCAAGAAATGATAAGAAGAAGAGCAAAACTTACACTCCTCTTTAGAGGCATTAAATATCTCTAAAACGTGACTCTGAAACTCTTCAAATGACAGCAATTCTTTTTTTGAGGTACCCTGAAACTCTTCAAATGACAGCATAACACCTCTAAGATTAAATCTTGACATCTGATAGCTGATAACTAACTTAAGACTTTTGTAAAAACAGGCACCCTAAAACAGTCCCAGGGTTAGATTTATCCTGGACTAATGCCCCGGGGGGCTAAACAGTCCACGCGACCTATCTTAGCGGCCGCGGCGGCCACCAACCCGGATACGATGTAATAAACTCCTTCCTGGGGTTCGGGTAGTCCCTCGATCTCTCTGTAGTAGAATGGTATACACGCCCCTCTACCAGTAGAGAGGCGTATATCGGCCGACCTCCGATAAGGTCAGCTGATTCTTATTCCATAGGATTGGTGCTTGCGGCAGGGGCCGCCCACTCTGCATCGTTACCTGCTGCATCCGCTGCTGCTCGTGCAGCAGCGAGTCGGGAAGTACGTTCTAATTGCCGGCGCTCCTGCCGAGCATTATTCTGAGACCGCGCTGCTAAGAGCCAGGCATCCATCGCGGGCTTTGATTCAAAGCCTAGGCCGCCGATAGATGTCTTATTTACTTCCATTCCCTCTATCCCGCAGGAGTAGAATGTGATACTATGGGTATCCATCCCATTTACGGTTAGTACGGAGAAGCTGGGCTCTCCGACTTCAAATAGGATGGAAACGCCCCCTCCCATCATATCTGCGATATTATCAGTAATGGTTTCAAATTGGTCCGGTGTTACCCGGACTTCTACCGTAAGACCAGCTAACTGGCCATTGTCAATAGGGGAGCCCTGGTGGGTGACATTACTAATCTTCGTAACTGTGCCCACTAATCGGACAGTCCCATCGGCGCATTCTCTGTTCCAGATACGCCCTTGGTATTTAGTCGTAAATGCTATTGAGTATAGCATAAACGCCTTGACTGGTTCCTGTGGTTTAGGTTCCGCTGCCTTAAATGCGTCCACAGCTGAGCGAGTGGCTTTGGCGGTAGTGCGTGATGGTCTCATGGCTAATAAGTTAATAGGTAATAATTAGAGGTTATGTCCCTCCGTTGGGGAGTGGCATCGGCTACTTTCGCAGCTCGAGCACCATAAGCTCCTCCGCTGGGGAGTGGCTAGTGCAGCTAGTGTAGCTATCGCGACTAGTGCGACACAAGCCCCTCCGTTGGGGAGTGGCTAATATAGCTATGGTAGCTATCGCGATAATAGCTCTTCTGAAAGGGAGTGGCTAATGAAACTAACGCAGCTCTTGCTGGATCCTTAGGGAGTACGCATAACAGATAGTTTATTGCCACCGCTAATAGAATTCGCCGTCACGAGCATAAGCCGCCGCTAGTAACATTCGCTGTCATGAGCAATACTGGATACTACCTATCATATGGAGGGAAGAGCTCCACTAAAAGAAAAAGGGGCCAGGTGGCCCCCAGGGGTCATATGACCCCATTGTAATTAGAAATCAGGATGATCTTCAGCTTCAGCGAGCTCTAGTTTGTAGTCGCCGAGGTCGAGATGTACAGCAGTTGCGATTTCCAACAGCTGCTTGAGCTGGGGGTTCCTGACATGATTAGAGAGTTGGAACTCACTTACCATTTGGAACACACTAACTGGAACGATCTCATCAGCGCCATAACTAGCTGCGTCATCCTGGGTCATAGGAGCCACAGGATCATAGCCCTGGCCAGTACGACGGAAGGCTCCGTATATGGCAGACGACATGATAAGGCCCTCGCGAGTGAAGTTGCCCCGTTCGAGAGCACCGTATGTGAGAGTACGGGCACGAGCCTTTATAAGCTGGTAGATTACCGCGGGCTCCTTAGCTAGTTTAGCAGGCATAAGGCCAGCCATAGCCTGAGCAGGAGGTACACCACTTCCTTGGCGATCCGTATCCGCAAGCTTAGTAGAGTTGGCAGAGTAGTATAACCTGTCTTGCGCCGACTTATACATAGGTACGCCAGCAGCCCAGGCGCGGGCTGCCTGTACTAAGGTCGCCATGAAGATCTTAGCCTCAGGGGTATAGCCCCCGAGACCCATGTTTTCATAGACGAAACGCCAAGCTATAACACACGCCTTGAGTGCGTCGGTATCGACGCCGCTAGCGCGGTACATACTATCCCATGCCTGGAAGGCAAGTGCGGAACAGATACCATAGCCAGCACCTACGGCCCCTTTGTAGTGCATATGCACCTCAGCAGCGTCGCTGACGTACTTATTGACAGCGATAGCAGTAGCTACAGCCTTATCCCATTTAGTGAGGGATTTCTTGCCCATCTTATCTTCATAGCTCATGAAGGCGAAGAACGGCAGGTCATCTGCTTCGTAGCAGTAGAAGTAGCCGCCCATGCCCATGAGACTAGCATTGATAGTGAGGGCACTCTTAGCGTTAATACCATACTTGTGAGCATTAATGCCGCCGCACTGATCACCATCAGCATCACCTTCGTTAACGGCGTGCCATAGGAGGGGGTTGACCGTATAGTGTGCGACGAAGGCATCAGTAGTAGAGAACTTGACGCGGCCACATAGGATGAAACCCATAGGAGTACGTTGTACCCCAATAACCTGGCCCTCTTCAACGCCAAGCATACGCACCATAGGGCAATCGGGGTGCATGAGAATTACAGGCACGCCATCAGCGCTATGAAGCAGTGGGCTATAGCTCGTCTTGACCTTACCAACGACCACATTGCCGGCGCGGGCTATACTTTTCAGAATGCCCTGGGATTTAACCATAGTGTTACACCATGTGCGTAAACCACGGCTGACCTTAGCAGTCATAGAGTAGATTTTACTATCCAAACCACTCTGGTCTTCAATCCCTACATCAGTAACGTAAGCCAGCAGAGTTAGAAGGTCTAACATAATGCCAGTAGCGGAGGCGCCAGAGAAGGTACCGAATGCACTCAAGGCCTTACCATTGATATGAAGAGAGACTTCATTGCCGTTGTTCTGGGCAACGATATCCACTCCATTGGGGTAGGCGGTAGCAAAACGGCCTAGCAGCTCGCGGTCACTGCCGGGGGTGCTATCAGAAACGTAGTCGTTAACTACACCGATAATGCCCCGTAGATGGTCACGCCCTTTAGTAGTGCTGATGTTAACACAAGCAGCACAGTCTTTAGATGTGATCATGCTAACTATGGACATAACGTTATCGTACTTAACTTCCTTCATGAGCGCTTCGCCCCAAGCGCGGTTCTGTAGAGCCACAATACCGATCTGCTCCATAGTCATCTTGGAGAATGCTACGGACTCACGAGGAGTAGCTATCTCGATATCGTACGGCAGATAGCCGTATATAACTTCGACGGTCTCTTCGATACGGACGCTGGTATCGTCTATATCGATTACATTGATATCATCGTTAGCGACTACAGACGAGATGGAATCCCACAGGTCGCGGGCCATATCAAAGGAGATGACCTCTTTAACACTGTTGGCTCGAGCCCACTCAGTAAAGGCATTAGTCTTAGCCATGAGATCAATGACTTTACCAGTATCATCGATGGTGAGAAGCGCACCTTCGGGAGTATAGGTGCAGCCCCCCTTCTCAATGGCAAACATCTCTATGAGTGCGGGCCATCCCTTGGTGGTCTCGTTATTCAGGATGATATCCCAGGGTTGAGATAATCCTTTAACGTCATAGGGAAGAGTGGTAAGCTTCTTCCCTAGACCGCGGAGTTTGAGGACCTGGTCGCGCCCTACCATTTCAGTCTCAAGTCGAATGGTGACGCTATCAGCGCGGCCCTCGACGCCATTACGCGTGACAGTCCCGCCTATTACGCGGATGTCCTGCGCGAACGTCTCGTTCTTGACAATGCAGTACTTGCCCTGCATAATACTGATGATAGGGTTACCAGGAGCATAAACCTGGCCCTCTGCCTTCGCTATCTTACCTTCTATGACTTCTATGAGCTTACTCGTGGGGTCATCTAGATCAGCAGCCATAAGAGCGCGAACTGAGCTAGGAATACGGAGTACGTGAAACTCCTTAGTAATGGTCTTCGGTACGGTGTATTCGAACTCGAGGTCGCGACGTATAGCAGCAACACCGCTGCCAAAGCCAAAGCGACTATTGGTGAATGCAGTGCGTAGATAGAGGCCACCACCACAACTATAGCCGCCATCACCTAAATCAACGCGAAGTAGGCTATCACGACGATCTATGATCTCAGCACGGGTGTATTTACCCGAGCTAGGCGGACGGTTGTACACCTTAGTGGGCTTGCTGAAGTCATGGATGGAGTATATCTTACCATCCTTAAGCCCAAGGAACATGGCCTTGGCGCCCTTACCTACAGCGATCCACTTTGTATTGTACTTATCAGGTGCTGCTATGATGCCGGCCTTGAGCGACAATTCGAGATCGCTGGGAGCAAGATTAGTGTTCTCTACTTGCAGGAAGGGGAAGGCCTTATCCCAAGGCTTGAACACGATAGGACGACTCATACCGCGATTAATCTCAAACAGAGATTGGCCCTCTTTAGGCTGAGCGCCGTAGTTGATGTCCTCGCGCCACAGGTTGGTTATCTCGTTGAGGATAGCACGCGCACCAGTGGCGTTATACGCTACCTTCATACAGAGTGCCACAAGGACTACACGACCACTGTAGTCCTTGCCTCCGACTTTGACGAGTTCATTAGCGATGCGACGCTGACGACCATCATTGACGGTACCTGTACTAAAGTTGAAAGTAGTGCTGCGGTTATTACCCTTGATGACAACACAGGGGCCCTCAACACTAACAATACGGTGCTGCTTGACACACAGACAGCCTACGAGAGCGGCCAGGTCATCACCAGACCACGTAGCTAACTTAGTGAGGAAGTGCTCACTATACATGTTAACTAAGCATTCGGTCTTAGTAGCATAGGTATGCTTGTCGGCTTCGTAGGGAATAGACTTAGTCACACCTAAGTTAATGACCTTAGGATTCATCTTAGAGTCTGTGGTGTAAACAACACGGTGGTCTAGAAGCGCAAGGAACTTCTTAGACATACGGCTGTTAGGAGACACGACATAGAGAATCGGACCTTCAGGCAGAAGGTCGAAGTTATTAGCCCCAAACAAGCGGGCTAGCTCTTTACGAGCTGTCGTGATGCGCGCCTCCTGCTTAGGAGACACGACTCCACCGAGAGTACTAGGGTCAGGAATTAACATCTCGATAATGCTTTTCATAGTACTAGGGTCATTGGTGGTATTGGTAGAGGAGCTATCACTCTCTAACCCCTTAGTAGGGGCTCCTGTGTTAGAGAGCGGGCGGGTAGGAGTTACTGCTGCGGGCGCCGCACCAATAAGACCATCAATTGCTTGAATGGTTAGCGCAACAGCATCATCGTTGTTGACACTATTGTTAAAGACGAATTCCCAGTCTAATAACGTATTAGTGTCATCATATCCAACGGCTTCAGCATATTCGCCATAGGTCTTATAACCGAGTACACGATCATCGAGACCTACGACTTCACGACAAATCGCAGGATCTAAACTGTCTACTACATCCATCCATGTATCATCAGGACCAGGTGCTCCGCTTTCTACAAACGCGGCCATGAGGTAGTGGGTGCATAAGAGGCGGGCCACTAACGCCGGGTCGTACATAAGCAGGGCTGCTTCGTACTCGTCGTTCTCGTGTTCAGTACCCTCGTAGAACGATTTAGTGGCATGCCATTGAGCGAAGCCAGCCTTCATGGCGGCTTTGGATACAGCGCCAAACTCTAGGTCTTCAGTAAGACCTAGAGCTTGGCAGTGGTGAACAAGCTCATGAGTCACTGTGTATAAATTGTTGTAGTCGGGTATAGTGATGACACCATTACAATAAGATGCTATGCTCCCTTGTACGAAGGTGACACCGCATAGTTTGCCTATGGCTATCATGCGGATAGCCGGTACGTCACTTGGTAATTCTGGCATTACAACGCTCACACAACGTTTAACGCGTGCTGCTTTATTGGCAGCTTTAGCAGCTTTAGCGGTAGATAAAGCCGTTTTATCGTTTTTAGTTTTGTACTTCTTGCCCACACAAGTGCGGCCGTTGCCGCGGTAGTTTACGCGGCCTTGATTAAGAGCAGCGATAATACTACCAGCAGCATTATTAACTACGGTAGCAACGGCTTTAGCGCCGGTGCCGGTGCTAGTAGGACGCGCGGGGCGCGAGGGACGCGTAAATAATGCACTGACAGCGCGCAGTATAGGTTTGGCCTTACGTTGTTGTAAGACAAGTTTGTCTACGACGTTACGGCCGCGTAACACGTGTTTGCGGGCGGCTGAGGCTGCGGCAGCTGCGGCACGACGTAGCGCACGCCGTGCTGATTTTACAACGCAGGGGCGTTGGCTTTGAGGTAAGGAGCGTATAGGGCGGCCGGCTGACGCTATACGACGAGAGCGACGGCGTACTACGCGATTAGCGCGACGGCTCGCTATCTGCTGGGCACGGCGCCCAGGGCCTACGCGTCGTGCAGTAGTGCGAGTACCTGCGATAGCGGCGCTGATAGAGGCTACAAAAGATTGGAAGAAGACAAAGTTGACATTCATGGTATTACTAGTAATGTAGAACCACTAAAAGAAAAAGGGGCCCAAGCAGGGCCCTTTTTACTTAGTCAAGTAGACCGTTTATATCTGCACGTGTTTTATCAACAGTACCTGCGGCTGCTTCTGTTGTAGCTTCTGCTGTTGCTGCTGCGGCTGCTTCTGTTGCTGCTGCGGCTGCGGCAGTTGCACGAGCTGTTGCAGCAGCCTCCCGTTTGCGTTTGCGGGCGGCCGCTTTACTATGTAATTGTTCCACAGTTACCACGTTAGATTTTGCCGTCCCCTCAAACCCGTCCAGTATAGACGGGTCTATCTTCGGGCGCATGACTTCCCGATGAAGTTGTATCTCCGCACCTTCAAGGTGAAAGTACTGGGTTATTGTGCCCTTGTATTCTGTTTCGCGTCCAACGCAGAGGTCTTCTGCGTTGAAGCTAACTTTTACACTTCCACATGATGAGCTTTCCCAGTCGTCTTCGAAATCTGTAGATAACTCTACAGACATAATAATATCATCGCTGGCGTCTCCGGTCAGACGCTCTACAAACTTGGACGTAGATAAGCTACGGCCATCGGAGGTAGTGAGAGGTACCTCCCCGTTCTTATTGGATATCAGCCGGAATTCTAGCCAGTAGCTAGATAGATCCAAGCGGCGTTTGATAGCGCCATTGTGCACGTAAGCAAGAATGCCAGGTTTAGTGTTGACACTCTTGCTTACGTTAAGAGTAAATACGTAGTTTTTCACAGTAGAGTTGGTGGGGTTAGAAGGGTTAGAGGAGTTAGAGGAGTTAGAGGCTTGATTGTTGTTGTTTCTCATTGTGTATACTTGGGTGTATAAAACTACTAAAAGAAAAGGGGCCCCCGCTCAGGCCCCTTAACTACTACTCTTTACCTATCTCGCACGCCGTCACGGGGGAGTCCCCATGACAAATGCCTACGTATACCCCACCAACGATAGCGGCATTAGTGGCAAGAATTACCACAACAGAAATTATGTAAGCTAGTGTATATTTCATAATCTCTCCTAGGATTAATAGATCACTAGAAGAAAAAGGGGCCAATTGTTGGCGCACTTAACGAACTAAGGCGTTGAGCTTCATTTATCTTTTCTTTAACACGCTATCATTTAGAAACGAGGGCCCGTCTCTGTTTCTTATTCAAGATAGAGGCGGGCCCATAGCATTAGTCTATTAGAGTAATAATCTCTAAATCACCATCTGGTACAACGTACCAGCGATGACCATCAAGGTCTAGATGACACGCTGGACCATCTACAGACCGACGTTGAATCGTCAAACGATTCAACACGTGAAGATAAGTGTGATAAGGGCACATAGATTTACCTCCTAGAGTAAATGTTCACTAGAAAGAAAAGGGGCCGCCCACCCAACAGCCCCTTAACTACACGACTAGCTACAGACTACGCAAGAGAGCGTGCCCCTCCTCTTCCACTTGATGGGAAAGAGCGCGAGCCTCCATCATTAGAGCGAGGCAGGTTGTCACTAGAAGAAAAAAGGGGCTGTGGTTAGCAGCCCCCTAATATTATTCAGGTAAATCTACAGAGGGAGCCCAACCCGCCTCTAACATCGACACGTAATCAATGTCGGAATGGTAGTTCCGTTCAACATAGACTCCTTCACCCCGCTGGTAGCGGCAGAGGGGTAGGGATACATACTTGAGAGGTCGGATGAATGCATAGTTACCCTCATCCCAGGTAGCCACCTCCCAGTAAGTAGCCCACTCAGGAATTACTTCCGCTGTGGGTATCTCTACTTTCCATACGGTCGTGAAGGCACGGCCAGGATTGAGCTTGACCAGCTGCTCTTCACAGACGATTATCTCTCCTCCATTGTAGGAGACCTCTATACCTACCTTCTTGGCCAGAGAAGATAGGATACCCGCTAGACGAGGCGGGCAAGGTAGCTTCATGTTATAGGAGTTGGGATTGAAGTTCCACGTGTCACGACACTCCACCTTGATGGTGTCGGGACCTACCGCCAGAATGCGGTAGTTGAAGTTACCGATGGCCCCGGCTAAAGAAGACTACCAGTTGTCGTGCCCTCCGGAAGCAGCGAGAGAGGTGATTTCTTCTTCGTTAAGACGAGCCTTGAAGTTTCGTATTACCGCATCGCGTGTCTTAGCGATGTCGGCTTCAGATAGAGTCGGGGGCTGAGGACCGCCCATGAAATAATACGAGATGAATGCCCACGTCGTTGGGTGGACGTAGACGCCCGCCGCCTGTAGTGCGGCGTAGATTGACGCCGCTAGGATTTTGTACATATGCTCTCCTGGGACTAATGAATCACCAGAAGGAAAAAGGGGAGCATATAGCTCCCCATAGTGTTAGTCTATTAGAGTGATGACCTCGAAGTCACCATCTGGTAGAACGTACCAGCGGTGACCATCCAGGTCTATGTGACACGCAGGACCATCAACTGTACGTAACTGGATAGTGGTATGGTTGATAATGTGCAGATAGGTTTGATATGGGCACATGATAATACTCCTTCTAGAGTAAAGGTCACTAAAAGGAAAAAGGGGAGCTATATGCTCCCCTTACTAATTAACTACCTACACCCCACGGCAACGTCCAGCCTTCTTAGCTGCTTGGCGTAACGCCTTGCCGTGATAACGACGCCAACGTTTAGACTGGTTATAGCTTTGGTGGAAGGAGCCACCTCCCCAGAAGCCCGCATCCCAACGAGCATTGTCAGGCTCACCAGGACCGTAGAAGACGTGACGGCTACTACGTACCACCGTCCCACCACGATGCTGGCTACCCCAGCTCTGACGAGCCACACTAGACTCGTAATTGTAAGCAGCAGTAGCACGAGCAGCTACGGTGACATTAGTGGTGCAGTTTAACATGAGCTGTTCTCTTGGACTAGTGTTCACAGGAAGGAAAAAAGGTGCATTGCTGTCCCTCTGTTATCTATTTCTTACGAAGCACGGGCTTGGCCTTAGCCCGATACCCCAGTCGCTCGATCAATTGCATGAGGTACTTGAGCTGACATTTGGGGTTGCCATCTACCGCTAGGTAATATTCACCCCAACGATAGACGGCAGATGCCACGGCTCCTGATTTGAGAAGTGAACGGAGAGCCTCATTCTCTCCAATCTTCTTAAGGTCAAAAGACTTCTTGTTAAGGAAGTCAATGACGGGTTGGTAGCCCGCCATTTGTTTAGCGTGCTCAGGAGACGCAAGATACGCTTCCTCCGCCTGTGCCTTATCCTCTTCCTTTTGCTTTTTGTCTGTTTTCTCTTCTACCCAGCGTAGATAGTCGGGTATAACCTCACGCTCGATAATATCGCGGTAGTAAGCGGCGGCCTCCTCCTCACGCCACTCATAGTGCTCCGTAGTAGTAGGGCATTCTACTACTAGGTGCGTCATGTCTACCTCTACCTCTCCGTTAGAGAGGTAGATGCACCGGGCTTCTAGACGAGCCGCTTCATCTAGAGGAGAAGTGACAAGCCCATTTTGGTCCCGCCAACGACGTACGCGGACGGGAATGCGTAACAATGCAGGAGTCCACTTCTGACGAGTGTAAGAGCAATCTACCGACGGAATGTCCTCGTAGTACCCCTTAGAGGGATGAGTCCCTCCGTCTATTATTTCCACTACCTCTTCCAAGGTAGCGATGGCACGTTCTTGGCAGGCTGATGCTGTGTAGTATTCTACACGGTATAAGTAATCAGCTCCTACTTTAATGCCTATAGACTCGTCTAATTTGACGAAGCGGAATGTATAGCCAGCCAGCTTGATAGATTTCATAGTCTCCTCCTTGGAGATAAGTTCATGAAAGAAAAAAGGGGCCTCGGGCCCCTCCTTACCTACTCTACTTATTCAGCTCCGCTCACTCACGGCGGAGCTTCTCTATTTCCTGCCTTACCTGTTCCATCTCGTGGCTTTACGCCGCAAGATCAATAACAGGAGCGGGGCGGCGTTGTTGATCAGTTATGACTGATCACATAGACGCGCTTAGCATCCGTGTAATCTTGATAGTCTTTTGGTAGAAGAGACCGTCCTACCTTAAGTGGCTCGCCCCATGCGTCGAAGGCACCATAGAGATCCCCGTTTGCTCCGAGGAGCACCCGATTGACGAAGGCATTATAGAGATACCCGTCTGCTCCGAGGCGCACCCCTTTGATGAACCACATCTTAAGAATCTTCTGGGCTATCTCTTCGTAGAGAAGAATAACCGTGGGCTCTCGTTGCCCTAGCCCAAGTGCTTCGCAATTATCGAAGCACAGATCCCCGGACTGGTTAATCCAGGTCCAGGACTGCGCTATTATTCCTGAATTATCCTCGAATATGAGGAATCCGGAGTTGCGCTTTTCTTGCCCATACCAAGCGCAGGTTTCCCCAGCCCCGTCTGGGTGCTGGCAACAGTTAGTATATTCACCGAGGAAGAGCCCTCGCGTATCCTCCCGGGGGAGGAAGTAGGCGCGGATTCCATCCCGGGTAGCATCAATCCCCGAAAGGAAATCTGGTATTTGTAGAGAACGTATAAAACGCCCCTCGTAGTAGTTGTAATCCCGCGCAGATACACCCCAATTGGCGCACTCCAGGGCAAACCCCTGGTGGTTAATACTTGCGTACTTACGTGTCTTACATACCGTCACCAGTAGACGGAATGGCAGAGAGCGCTCCTCCACGCTCAGTTTGTGCCAGACTCGGCATATTAAGCCGAGTTCAGAAAATGAGGTGGAGCGCTGGCGTAGGCGCTCCCCCTGTGCGAATAGGAACTCGCTCAATCCCTGCCCGCCGAGGGGTAGCCAGTAAGTGGCGTCATGCTCGCTGTAGCCGAGCTTGGCCATCTTAGTGAGCCACTCCTCAGAGCGGCTTCCGAAAGTTGTTACTAATGGGACGAGGTACTCTGGAGGATTCTCCCGTAGTAGCAATAGCTTATTAGCTACTGCTACCTTCAGGGTGGGTATATACCCCTCCTCCCCAAATATAGTTTCTTCGTTCTCTTTAAAGGCTTTGAGCAAAGGGCGCTCAATAGCCCAACTAAGTTCCCCGTACAATTTACGGAGGGCTAGGCGCTTGTGGCCATTAAGCCATAAGTACTGGGCTATGGCCGTGCGCCCCGAGTGGCACACCTCATTAAAGCGCTGCCAGAAGGCAGCGATGCGTTCGGTACGGGAACGACGGCGCGCCCGATCCCACTGTCCCCCCTCCTCTTTCCAGAGGACCCCAGCAAGGGCTCGGAGGTCTGGGCGGGACTTGTACATAGTTCCCAGCCGTACGGCTAAAGATTTGGGAATCTCTGTGTTATATTTCCATGTCCGCGCAGCTGGGATTAGATCCCATACGTTACCAATGCGGGTGGGAACAGACATATGAACCAGTACCCGCTTAACCCAAATGGGTAAGCGGTTATAGTTTGGGGTAAGCGCTACCCTTAACACTTTACTGTGATCCGGTTGGTAACCGGAGTTCCATACCCGCCCAGGGGTGCGGACATCCTCCCATAGAGGGAGGATGCGCTTGACCTCCCACCAGTACTTAACACCTAGATCTACTAAGTGTTCAGCCAGCTGAGGAGTTCTTAGCTCCTCGAACCAAACCCCTTCTTTCTCATAAGAGAGTCCGATACCCTCGTTTAAACGAAGGTATCGGATAAGGCGCAGGCGCACCATGTGCGCCTCCTTTGCTTCCTCCAAGCTTACTTCTCGGGTGATGACCCGAGAGATAATCCAGCGCTGGGAGCTGGATAGACTATTCCACTCCTCCCACTCACTCCAGGGAGTATGTGGATTGAGTTCCAGCCACTGCCGGAACTCAAGTAGAACGTTATAAAGAGAGAAATAGTAGGGAGCGGGGTCAGCTCCTAACTCAGCTTGTGCCTCCCACTCAAGGGAGTAGGCAAGCTGAAGGCGAGCCGCCTTGGTTTTGGCGGATTTGATAAACTTAGACATAGAATTGTCCTCCTGGGACTAAAATTCACCAGAAGAAAAAAGGACCTTATCAAGACCCCTTAATTATTATTTATTTACCTCCTCACAGAGTGAAGATTTCAGGTCTCCGTAACAGGCCTCTACGGCTATTCCGCCAACAATGGCGGAGCAGCTAAATGTTAATATTATGATAGAGACAATATAGACGATATCGTACTTACCTAATTTCATAATTCCTCCTAGGATTAATAGATCACTAGAAGAAAAAAGGGGATAAAGCATATCCCCTTTTAATTAAATTACTTTAACCAGCTTAAGTCTAGCTGGTAATAGAGAAGTTTATCACTCTTCTCTATTGTCTCGAAGAGACCATAGAGGCACTCCTCGAGATGATCTCGGTCCACCCGGCTAGTCAGACCGAGCCCCTCCCAGGTAGGCTGAGGGGGTTTAATCTCTACCAAGCAGGTCTTGGTGATGCCAACAGCCAAACGAAGACTGTCGGTACGGCATAACTGGCCCAGCTTCTTATCTACTGCCTCGGCGTCGGTAGTAAGCTGAAGAGCCCATAGCTCGCCAGTATACTGGCGGACTATTACGTCCACCTTGTATACCCGGTCTAGTACTCCCCAATCATCAGTGGGGACGAGACGACGAAGGACACCGCCTCGGGAGTTGAGCTCTAGATGTTCACCCGCGAGATCACGCGCCTGGTTATACAGATAACCCGTATTCCATATCTCTCGGGGCTTCGGACACTCGAAGCCTAACTCTTCAACTAGGCGTAACACTACTTTCTCCATCTGTAAACCATTCATGATGTACTCCTAGGATTATAGATCACTAGAAGGAAAAAGGGGCCCCCGCCCAGGCCCCTTAACTACTACTCTTTGTCTACCTCACATAGTGAAGACGGTAGAGGTCCATAACAGGCCTCATGGTATACTCCACCAACGATAGCGCCGCATACGCCAAGGATGACGGCAACAGCCGCTATGTAAGATAATGTGTATTTCATAATCCCTCCTAGGGTTATAAGATCACTAAAAGAAAAGGGGCCTTACCAAGGCCCCTTATTTATTATTTATTATTTATTCACCTCCTCACAGAGTGGAGACTTCGGGTCTCCGTAACAGGATTCCACGGCTACTCCACCAACAATGGCGGAGCAAGTAATTGTTAGGAATAGCATACATACAATGTATGCTATATCATACTTATCTAGCTTCATATATCCTCCTAGGAGTTAACTTCACTAGAAGAAAAAGGGGCGCAGTGCCCCTTCTATCAACTACTTAACAAGGATGTAGTTGATGTTGAACTGGAGTATATCCTCCTCCGTCCATCGTTCTCCTTCTGCCAGCCGCCGGGGGCTGACAAATAAACATACAATATACTCGGCCCCCGAGGGCACCTGTACCCGATTCACGGGTATGTTTACTCCGAGACGGGCGGAGAGGAGCTCCGCCGTAGAGAGGTGTCCGAGAGCACTTGTCCACTCAGTAGTGGAGAGGAGAGCGCGGGTCTCTTCCTCTGAAATACAAGTACTAGTGATAGCCCCACCCGGCGTGGTAGGGTAAAGGGAGTTTGGGAAAGAATTAAGAACGTACATAATCTTCCTCTAAGGTTTAAAGTTCACTAGAAGAAAAAGGGAGCATTACACTCCCTAAATTACCCCAAGTTACTTGATATAACCTGGGTTCCAGTTAATTACTGGTTCGACGACGAACTCACCGCCGAATATTACCATCTTAGACCAGACTATGCGTCTGGTTGGTAATGCAACCTCATCGTAGTAGTTTGGGTCGTCTTCGACGTACCACCAGGGGCGGTGGGCTTCGACGTTCCCGTCGAAAGCAAGGATGAAGACTGACCCGTATCCTCCACGGGCGAAGTCCTTGGCCACTGCCAAACTGCGGCTGGCATAAAGAACTTCGCTACAACGATCCCAATCTAAGTGATCGTTGGTATGACCACGATAGGCGTAGTCATACTCCCTGGGAAGATGTTTATATATACTCATCATAGGTGTTCTCCTGTGGACTAGTGTTCACAGAAAGAAAAAAGGGGCATTGCTGCCCCTTAATTATTATTTATCTACCTATTTATCAGTCTTACACATTGACAGTGCGGGGTAGTCGTAGCAGACAACCCGGTAGAAGGCGCCAAGAATTAGACCATTCACGCCGAGCACGAGTGCAGCAGCCACAATTAAACCGAGTATATCGTCTTTGATAGATTTCATAATGTCTCCTCCTGGAGATTATAGATCACCAGAAGAAAAAGGGGCCCTGCCCAGACCCCTTTTCTTATCTCATGTTTATATACTCCTGACGCACAGTCGGTATATTCTGGCCGTCTCCACGTTCTGGTAGCTGGCTGGCCAATACCGTCATGAAGATAATAGGAATTACTACGACGCTGATAATTAGAGCTAATGATTTCATATACCCTCCTAGGGTTATAGACCACTAGAAGGAAAAAGGGGCCAATTGAAGGGCCGGGTGGGGGAGGGGATATACCCTATAATACGCCCAAATACCGCCAGCAAGTTTATGGAATCTAAGAGCTCTAGGTATTAATACGTATACACCCAAATACCGCCAGCAAATATCGAGAATCTAGAAGCTCAATAATGAGGCAGAGAGGTGTAGTAGTATGGACCAGTTATATAGGAGGTAATGGTATGTTAGAGGACATCAAGGGAGCGGTTAGGGTAGAGAAGTTGAGTGAGATACAGGTAAGGGAATTACAGAGGAGGCTAGGGATACAGCAGACAGGAATAATGGGGCCAATGACGAGGAAGGCCTGGGAGGACTGGAAGAGGAGTAAGGGTATGGGGGAACCGGGGTTAATAGGGCCGGGTTCTATAGGTCTATTACTAGAGGAGATAAACTGGACGGATATGACGAGTAAGGTGAGTAAGTACTTCACAGTGAGAGAAGTAACGAAGGGGGAGGCGGCGCGCATACCAACGAGTAAGGTCATCCAAGACAATATAATGAGACTAGCTAAGGAGTTAGATAAGATAAGGGAAGAGTGGGGTAAGCCCATTATAGTAACGAGTTGGTATAGGCCCCTTGCGATTAACAGGGCAGTAGGAGGAGTGGATAATAGTCAGCATATAGAGGGGCTAGCAGTAGACATAGCGCCCATAGACCCCGCCGAGCTAATCGAGTTCGAGAGATGGTTAGACGAGCATTGGTATGGGCCGCTGGGGTGGGGGGCCCAGAGTGGGAGGGGCTTCACGCACCTAGGGTTAACGAGGGGGTGGAGAGCAGGAGGAAAGAAGGGGCCCCGCTGGAGATACTAATGCCTACCCCTCCCCATACAAGACAAGGAGCATTAGCATACTAATACAAGTAGAAGTATGCTAAGAAACATTGATAGAGCAATGCGGCTGCAAGAGTTAAATAGTCAGCAGGTGCGGGAGCTACAACAGGAGCTAGGTGGTTTAGTAGTAGATGGGGTAATGGGGCCGAGGACAGAGGCTAGGTGGAAGGAGTGGAAGGAGGCAAATAATCAAGCGGAGCCCGACCTAATAGGGCCAGGCTCTGTGCGTCTATTATTATCAGATGATGAAGTAATGACGAGAGGAGAATACGATCTAGCGTTAGCCCCCGCCTCTAAGAGAGATAGAGATCGATACTACAGGCCCCTAATGGCAGCGATGGAGGAGTGTAATATAAAGGAGCCCGCGCGTATAGCGATGTTCCTAGCTCAGCTGATGCACGAGTCAGGGAACCTACGCTACGATGAGGAGATATGGGGGCCCACACCAATACAGAGGGGATACGAGGGCAGGAGAGACCTCGGTAATATAAAGGTAGGAGATGGGCGAAGATTCAGGGGTAGAGGTTTATTTCAGTTAACGGGCCGGGCCAATTACCAAAACATGGGGAATATGCTAGGGCTACCGCTAGTAGATAGCCCAGAACTAGCAAAGGAGCCCGTCAACTCAGCACGCATAGCAGCGCACTACTGGAGAACACGGGGGCTAAATGAAATAGCAGACAAGAATGATATAGACGCATTCAGGCAGGTAACGCGACGTATCAATGGCGGGCTGATAGGGTTATCAGATAGACTAGAACACTGGAAGAGAATACAGGCAGTGCTGACATGATAACAGGGAGGTTCCGTATATATCCGAGTAGAGACAACTATATGCTAGAGGAGGATAGTCACTACTATGAGGCCCGCATTCACGACACTGTGGGATCTCTACTATTATGGGGGCACCAGAAGAGAGGGGGTCATACAGTAGACTATAAGGCCATAGTAATACCAGACTATAATGTAAATGAGGATGGCTATATACATAGTAGAGTGGGATGGGTGGGGTTATGTCTCCCTTACCTAGATGCCGGTATAATAGCGCATGAGGCTCTACACATAGCCACATCATATCTGAGACTGAAGGGTCTACTTAAACTAGGAGAGGATATAGATGATGATGAGGAGATACTAGCATATACGCTAGGTACGGTAATGAGCCAGATAGGGACATACATACATAAGAGATACAGTTAATGTTATTACGGGAAGCGCTTAGTTCACTTAGGAGTTAATTTATCATTTAGGAGTTAATTTATGACGTTACCTATTGTCGGCTCGAGATACGGATACGCAACTTATGGTTGGCGTACATCTGCGGTTGGCGGAGTATATTTTAATATGCCTAATTTTCTTTTATTCCTGGATGCTATTGGCATCACATCGACACATCGATTTGTCAGAGCGGATGGGACGCTAATTAATCTTCGATTTCCAGAAGTTGATACTGATTTAATCCAGTTGGGAGATGTAACTGAAAGTCTTAGCCAGGGGCGGCATAGGGTGTCAATGGAACGTGCTAATAATAATGTTGGAACTAACCCATTTTTCTGGTCGCTCTTAGGGCACACCTATGCCACAAAAACTCAACTTAACGACACAAGATCTACAACAATAAGCCCGTATAGCGCAGCCTCAGGATACTTCTACGCCTGTGCCGATGATAAGGGGATTGCTATGTTCGCGGCGACTAATACTGGATTAACTACATATAGTGGCCAGACATCTTTTCACTATTTTGGATACTGCGAGGATCCAGCATCCGTAGCTTATTTTGGCAATAATAACAGCTATCCACTGGACTATGTTGGATCTGGCGGTAGTAATTTTATAAGATACAAAGATATGGTGGTACCTGGAGGAGGAGGCGGCGCGCAACCCTCTCAACCTGTGGTAGTTATTGGATCTATTAATTGCGTCACTCCTACTCCTGGTGCCAATATTACCGATCTTATGTTTAGAGATAGCGGCACTACCGATTACGGCATTAATTATCCACTGGGAATAGCGAGGCCGTTCTTATTATTTAGTAACCAAAATCTAGAAGTGAATAGTCTAGTAAGGGTTATGTCAACCCCACCGACACCAGAAGATCACTTTCATATAGTAGTTAGCGCTGTTTCTGGTGGCGGCAGCATATTAATGCCAATTATTACTGAAAATTACTCTCTGCCATAGTAGATTGATTGAGGGCGCAACACTTAACCTTCTCAAAGTCAATCAATACTAATCAGCCTTGAGTTAGATCTGGCATAGCTGACTTAAGCTTATTGAATACCTGTATCTTATGGGCCACGCCGTGTACCGGTATGACTATGTTCTTACCTGTATTACCATTACATTTAAGGCACGCGCTACACTGAGTCTCGTTAACTGAATAGAGACAGGCCTGCTCTCCCCTAATAGGTAGCTCACCATCTATAGCAACCCGATAGGTAGCCCAGCCCATAGAGTGGGCCAGCTTTAAATCCTCATATGACTCTACACTAGCATGGAGGTAGTTGCGCCACTCAGGGTCACAATCACGCCATCGATGAGTATAGCCAGTCCATCCCGGTGCCTTATTAATCAGAGGTAGCCAGGCAGAGAGGGGCATCATAGCTGGATCGCCATAGGCTCCCAGGCGCAGGGGGAATGGTAACGTAGTGTTCTTCCAAGTATCGAGATCACCGCGTTCCCACATACGCCAGATGTTATTAGAGGCCCGCGGATCCACATAACACACCCGTTTCCGCAGAGGACAATCACCGCATATACTACTATCAGCACCAGACTGTATATTAGATATAGGCGAGCCCTCCTGACGCAGAATATATGTCTGTATCATAAAGCCCGTCTTACGGTTCATACTGGGGCGCTGGAATCCACTGGCGAGAACTACTATAGGTTGGCTGTCCCATAGAGAAAGGCCACTCCATATCACGAGGGTACTACTTTTATACATAGAATATAGTCTAGAATGGATTGAAGTATGGTATTGTCATTGAAAAATATGCACACACAACTCGAAGATTGTGCTAGTCAACTACTAGTAGCAGCAGTAATCAAGAGAGATGAGGAAGCCACTGAGGCTATTCTAGATGTCATCGCCCTATTATTCACCGAGGCCGAGCAGATAGAACTAGCAGTTCATATGGCTTACAATAGCCTAGATGAGAGTGGATGTGACTGGCTTCAGGAGCAGATAGAATTGCTAGACTGTCCCTCAGCCGAGGTTAATCAGGAGGACTCGATGCGAGCACTAGAAGACGAGGGTATCTTTGTAATAGAGCAGGCCCTAGAACACACGTACGGTAAGTCGGAGCATGATGGTGAAACTAATACGATTCTTAAGTAGTTTACTAGCTCTAGCACGCCTACTGAGTCGAGCTCATCTTACATGGGCCGGCCCGTATCTCACAGTAGACTACGAGGGAGTGATAATCCGTGTAGGTCAGGGGGAGTTGAGTATAGATACCAGTAATCATATGATGATTAATTGCAATCACAAGGAGGATAGTAGACCAGATGTTTCCAGCGTGCAGGATAGGAGATATGGTGAGAAGCATATGCCCCAGGATACCCGACGGGCCTTTCTACACAGGTAGTCCTGATACTATGATTAATGGTAGACCCGCCATACGAATAGGAGACAAGTCAGTGCCGGGCCCTGCTATCACTGGCAGCCCGCGCACATTTATTAATGGCATACCCGCCGTGAGTATTATAGATCAGGTCTTCTGTGGCGTTATAATAACAGGTAGTGAGGATACCTTCATAGACTGATGCTTACATTTAATAGAGATCCACAGCCTGCCACCATAAGCTCACCCCCCACTACTACTAATGCCGTCATACAGCAGTTCAATAGTGAATTGGAGGAGGAATGGGTAGTAGGAGAGCAGCAGGTTACCACACAGGGGGCCCGCGTGTATAGTAGACGATATCACGAGATACGCTTCAACGAAACAGATCTCGTACGATTAGATATGGTCAGCCTGGGTCAATATTCTCGTGTGTATGAGGCAGACCACTACTATAGACTCATACGCCCCTTCTACGAGGACGTATACTCTAGCTCAGTGTCTAATCCCTATAATATGGGCCCGCCCAGTGATAGTGATTTTCTGCAGTGGCAGAAGCGTATTAATACGTATAGGCAGGAGAAGCACTATAGACCTAAGTGTGTGGATACGCTAGTATGGCGGCGTCCCGCTGACTGGCCATCACTAGGAGAGGGCCTTGATGCAGGCGGTAATCCCATTGAGGTACCCACTCAAGAGCAGGGGACCTTTCCTACTACGCCCTATGTATTACCTCTAGTCAATGCAGGTAAGAGGGTGGCCGCCCGTGTAGTCGTAGATCCCCCCGTATCTCACACGGTAGAGATACTACAGACTCCTGATGGGCCGGCCCAGGTAGTCAGTGGTATATTCTTATTGCACTGGCCTATTATACGTATTAAACTACTAGAATTATTACTAGAGGCCCCCTGTACCGTAACCGTGGAGTTCTGGGGAGAGTATCTATTCTCTCGCTTCAGTCCTGAGATAAATCACTCAGGAGAGAGCGATATACTACAGCACCCCGTAGGCTCTAGTCTAGAGACCAGATTATTACCCCCCAATAGGAGCAGTATGCCGCAGAACTTCTGGAATAACGGTGGGGATACAGCCCCATTAGTAGATAATTACTGGGCTCGCCAGGGGAATGGATCATGGACAAGCTAATACTACTAGCGCCACTAGATAAGGTGAAGTTAGAGGAGTTGGAGCCAGAGGACATGCGCCAGCTCCTACATTTATATTACCTAGATACACCGGCTGATATAGATATCCTTAGGATTAGAATAAGTAAAAGATTACTACGCGGAGTTAATCGTACCTATCTTCAGCACCTTAAGCTACTATATGTTTACTTAGGACACTACCTTAAGAAATCAGGAGTTATACATTGACTTATATATCAATTACATTTTCACAGCATCAGTCTCTTGATTGGTCACATACAATAGGAGAGGATGCCTTTGGCTGGCTACAGACAGCGGAGGAGGACAATATTATAGTAGAGAAGTTAGAACCATACGAGGCAGTACTAGCCATAGAAGACGATATAGGCGATAATATAGGATATATATGCGCCATGCTGATGGAGCGGGGCATATTAGAATTTAATGTTCACGTAAGTCCTACTCAATTAGCATGGTAACACTCTCAGACTATAGACTCACATACGAGATAACATCACTACCGACTATAATATTCGCTGGGATGACCGCTGCGGATGAGCCATTTCACTTCACTCGCTTTGAGGTGCCCCCCATTAATGGTCCCATCGAGTGCCGCTTTTTACTATTCGATAAGTCAGGTAATTTGATAGAGTTATCTAATCAATATGTGCACAGTACTGCGCTAGTGGCTACCTGCAATATAGTGCCACTGCGTATGATAGAAAAGCTAGTTAAACCAGATCCATAGAGTAACTCTCGCTCTCATTTCGATAGGCCATACTATTAGGACGGTCTACTGTTAGGTCGCTCATATAGAGGGCGTCATAGGTGTCGTATTCATCACCATTGAATATAGTTTGTACGAAGAACTCAACAGGGGAGCCCGCGTCATCTACGACCTCGGTTTCAGCATTATCCTCTCGTTCCATGCGAGCTCTATTCATACTCTCTTGAGTAGCGCGTATACCGGCGCTAACAGCATCTAGAGCTACGGGGGCTACACTACGCTGCATACTGACCTCTAACCCACGATGGAGTAACTTATTTACGAAGCCTGCTGATACGAGACTCAATGCCCCCGTGATGACGTTGCTAGCTACATTACGCAGGCCCGCGAATGGGTCAGAGTCTATTGTGGGAGCCTTACCGAGTGTCTTCTCTACGAATGGGTTGATGATATAGCGGCCTGCCAGTTGAGCTGTTGCGCCAAAGGCTATCTCCTGTGCTAGTAGCATACCGACACCAATTGTATAGTCCTCGTGTAGTTGACCTGCTAGGCGTCCCTTGAATCCCATACTCATCAGAGTACCTGCGGCGAAACGTCCCAACTGGTTACCTGCTGGGGCGCTTACGTAGGCCATAGCGCCTAGCATATTACCCATAGTCTGCTGCATTGCCTCGGGGCGGGCTCCGCCACTACTAATCATATCTCCTGCCAGTGCCATTAGGGGGAATAGAAGTACATCCATTATATTACCGGCAGTATTGTTAAGAATAGGTAGATCATCTGCTACGCGCAAGAGGGGGCGGTCTGGTCGCGGGCGAGGATCCAGTGGGTCCACATCAGGAGGTGAGCCGGCCAGTAGATAATCGCGCCGACGAGCTGCTAACTCCTTAGCCCTATCTGGGGCGACACCCATATCCTGTAGTAGTTTTATATAGCGCGTATCGACGTCACGGCTCTCATAGTCTCGTAGCTCCTCTACTAGTCTATCGGCTGTATCTACCTGCTGACCTAGTGCTGTAGCGCGAACATAAGTAACCAATCGACTAGTGGCTATCTCATCTGTGAGAACTGTCTTCTGAATAAACTCTATTATCTCCTTATCAGCTGGGCTAGGGGTGCCGCTATTGAGTAACACACTAAAGATATCTGCTATTTCATAGCGCTTACCATCAGCGTGAGTGAAGGTATCCATAAGAGACTCGAGGGCCCGTGCTACCTGCTCAGGCTCGTTTATCTTCCCGGCCGATACAGCCTGTAACAGTGATCTAACTAGCGGACTAGCTCCTAAGCCAGTAGGGTCACCAGCGGCAGTAATCAGATCCTGACCGAGTACATCCTCTAGTTGTCCTCCGTATAGTGTGGAGCGGGTACTATCATTAATAGCGAAGCGCAGTAGTTTACTGCCATCAGTATTAGCCCAGAGTGATGCACTCTCCCTACTACGTAGGAAGTTCATAGCTAATATACGCTTAGTATTCGTACCCATATCCTGGAAGCGCTTATCTCCTATTACATCACGAGTGAAGTTCTGGAACTCTTCTACTTCTATCTCCATCTCGGTGAGGCCATTAGTGATGCCACCTGCTATGAGGGCATCTATCTGAGCGGCCCGCGCGGGCTCGCTATTTATGTAGGTCTCCACACTCTCTGCTAGGCCTCTACCAGAGCTAATGGGGTTACCTGCCTTATCGGTTGGCATAGCCCGCTCAAAGGCGAATACAGCCGCCATACCTACTAGGTCCTGTCGTAGTTGATAGCTGGCTATGAGGGCGCGGCTATGAGTACCTATCTCATCTCCTCGCAGTACACTCAATCGACGAGATAAATCTAACTGCTCAGCCTCTCCAATGGAGAGTTTAGTCAGTAGATCATTAATCTTAGAGTCCTGAGCATCATTAGTAGCTGATGCCAGTAATTCTTTATGAGCTTCTATATACGCATCTAACTTAAATAGAGGAGTTATAGACGGTAGTAGTTTACTCATATCATCCACTACACGCTGGCGCTCCACATCATCGACGGCATCTACAAAGCGCTTATGGTACTGCGATAAGTTCTCTAGGAACTCAGCGCCACCCATCTTAGGCTTAATAGCATCCCGCAGCATTTGTTGTATCTCTTGCAGGAATGTGCCTACCTCGCCTACCTCTGTCCTACTCTGGCGGGCCAGTCTCTGTATATCCGCTATCTTACTATCGGCCTCTAGGTTAGCATCACTCGCGCTCATGCCACTTGCTATACCCTGATCGATTAGTATACGACGTATGTCATCCTGTAGGGCCGAGCTATTCTCTAGTGCGTGTGATACAGCCATGATGGGGGAGCGCTCGTATAGCATACCCACGGTAGTATTATATGTCTTACCGAGGATTACACTACCTGCCTGACCCAGTACCTTCTGCATCATATCAAATTGACCGCCGCTCATGACACTACCATCAGCGCGCTTCATGTACTTACTGAGATTATCGCGAGCATTAACAGCAGTTAATTTATGCAGGAAGTCATATGCCTTCTCTTCCTGATCGTTACCTGTAGCGCTCAGGATATCATGTAGACTAGCCCGCACGAATGGCCCTATATCAGGATTATTAACGAGATCGGTTAGTATGTTCTGGTCTGTAGAGGTAGATAATCTATTAACTATATCAACTGCACTATCGGTTCTACTCTGCTGTATTAACTCTAATAGGGATTCGTGAGCTGGGTGTATACGCGCGTATACATCCTCCATCATACCGAAGAGACCGCGGGCCTGTTCTACTAGTACCAGGGCATGTTCTATACCTCTCTGTTCCAGCATACCCTTATCTAATTTCATATAGCCCGCTACCCAGCTATACACTGAGTCGGTATACTCATTCCAACTAGCATTAGTGGTTACCTGCTGTATAGTATCCAGTAGAGCACTGGCACGCGTCTCTAAATCGCTAGCTTGCTTCTCTAGAATGGTACGCTTAGCGGGATCAGCAGCCTGAGATGCCATCTCCCGCCGCTCCTTAGCGCGTTCCAGCATATCATCGCGCTGCAACTTCATCTGAGAGTAATTGAAGAATATAGCGCTGAAGGTATCCCCGTCGAAGTCTCCTAGGTTACTGGCTATAAAGCTGATGGGATTAAGTAGAGTCAATGACTTATTACGAGTATCATCAAAGAAGTTAAAGCCACTGCCAGTCAGGTCTCGGTATATGTTATTGATACTATTGAGTGTATCTAATCCGAACACCAGCTTATCGAGATGGGTGTTCCCAGGGGGCGGGCTACGTTGAATCCAGGCTCTCGTTAACTCCAGCTCAGTGAAGAATATACTCATATCAGCCTGCAGAGTACTATTCATTATGAATAATGAATCGCGCGCTGCACGATTAGCCATAACTGGATCTAGTTCCATTGCATAGGCGGCGTTTGCATCACTTACCAGCTTCCTATACTGAGTTATGAGAGCCACGCCTCTATTATGTAAATCAGTGCCCCGCGGGCTCTTACCTTCTAAATACGTATCTACAGCAGAGGTTACGTCATTAATAGTTCTCTCTAGACTATCTAGTCTAGTAGAGAATGTATTCAGCATCTCAGCACCATCCTTACCACGCGTATCGCTGAAGAAGGATAGGTCTATGGGATTCTTACGTGCACGACCCTGTAGTAGATCCAGGTTATCAAACCTATTACCTAATGCATTAGTGTCAATGTAGATCCGCATATTATCAGGTATGATAGAGCGGGCCGGGCCCTGACTACCTATCATGAGCCCAGAGATAATAATAGGTAAGTGACCCAGATCTCTATACTTATGAGTTTCAGCTCCAGGCAGAGATTCCAGTATTGTGCCCATCTCGGCTTCACCTAGAGTAGATACCAGAGAATCCCCGCTACCGCTGAATTTCATGCTACTGAATCTATCCATCTCGGCCTTAATTTCTATCTCTAGATGAGCGTATTCAGCTGCCTGTAAACCAGGAGCCAGTTTTTCTATACCGGCTATCCTACTCTGGAAGTTCTTACTTTTATCTACTACTGTCTCCAGCCCATACATGCCCGCTATACTGAGTCCCTCGGTTATAGCATATATCTGCTGTTGTATTAACCTACGACCAATTCTCTTATCACCTGATTGGCCAATAACAGACAGGTTATTCTTGAGATGGTCTCCTAATCTAGTAAGTATCTCCTCTCGTGTCTGACTACCTCGCGTACCGAAGCGCTCCATAGTGGCCTCTGCTAGTACGGCGCCACGCACAGGTACATACCAGCTAGCGGCCCCTACGCCAGTAGTACCTGTCACGCCTATTTTATTACCAGTGATAGGCTGCAGATATGCGCTCGCCAGGTCATTATAAACGCGGGCCTCATAGGTGCTATTGAGTTCCTGGAACCTAGTCAACTCCTGTATCTGGAAGTCACTGAGGCCCTCTAGTTCAATAGTAGTCCTCGAACTAGACTCAATGGCTACCTTCTCGAAGATATCACGTACTGTACTACCGGGGGCCAGCATAACCCATTTATCTACTGTAGCAGCAGCTATCTCATTCTCGTGGCTACCGAACTGAATACCTGCTATTCTCACATCTTCAGGACTCAGGATAAATCCCCTCTCCTTAATAGCTGTATTGAATACAACGTTATTTCCCTCTATACGGAAGGAGGGAAACTCATAAGCTATACGACGAAGATTCTTCTGGCCCATTGACTGCACGGTAGCTTCAGTGGCCTCTACACCCAGTACTTTATCTCCTGCTAGACGCCAGCGGGACGCATGGGCATATATATCATTCTTCAGGACACGAAGTGACTGGCGTACTACATTACGTAGAGTATCTCTATCAGTCCCCGCAGGTTGGCCCATCCATGTCGCTATCTCATCAAGTATAGTATGAGTAACATTAGTAGTATCAGGGCCCGACCCTCTAGTATACGACACCATGTCAGTATCACTGGCACTCTCGAGTAGAGACAATGCAGTGTGGAACTGCCGGTATCGCTCGCGTAGATTAGTTATATCGCTTAGTGGGGCCCGCGCATCGTTATACACTCCTAGTAATATCTCTCCTAGCGTAGAATTAGCATGGAAGTCTAGACCAGCCAGGTCATACATAGGAATATCATCCACCGCCATCTTATTGGGGTCTGCCCCTATAGCCATCTTCATGACGCCAAGGATAGCCCTACGCATACTATCAACACTACCATCACGCTTGAATTTATCCACGTTAGCCATGAAGGGACTAGATACTATATGCTGCATTTCTAGTTGCGCAGTGTCCTTACTACTCAATGGCACCTTAGAGCTACTACCCATCACGGCATTATATAGCACTACATAGCGAGAGTAATTACTCAATCTATCGAGCATAACGGCCACGTTTTCCTGGCCTACGCTTATCTCATCTGCCTGCGTAACGCCTGCTATAACGCTCATAGCCGCATACGCATGACGAGATATACTATCGCTACCAGTCACTGGCGTAGTATTGAGCTCTAGGGTATTATTAAGTGACATGAGCTGCATCATAATCTCTAGGTTACCGGCTATAGCAGCGCGCTCAAAGCCGCGACCCATAGCCCCAGTATCTACATAACCCCTGCGCGCTGCATCTGCTGCATCTACTATCAGACCTACCTTATTAGATAATGACCCACTACTAGTTCCACTACGCAGGGCTGTCATTATCTCTGATATATCAATGGCCCCTAGAACAGGACTCTGTAGTCTATTAATAGCACCGTCGCTCCCGCGTACTAGCTTCCTACCTATTTCGAGATGAGGGGAGCCATCTCCTAGCTTATCACTCTGCATAAGTTCCAGCATAGTAGACATATAGAGGTCACGATAGTAATTACCGAGCCGCCCCTGCGCTGCCAACTGTGCTATTTCTATATAGACAGTGTCTATATTGATATTGCTATTATTACTAAAGAGACGCGAATCAGCTATGGAAAGGAGAGCGGCCGCTATCTGCTGATCATTCCGTTCTAGTACCCCCCGACGAAATAGCTCCCCACCATTATAGGTAAGTAGGGTGGCCCCGTGATTGAATGCGTAGCTCTTCAGGTTAGTGGGGCTGACTATATACT
>Ga0315902_10000899_pt1 | contig 49041 bp, 42 predicted proteins | sample LakEriMetagenome_9_FD_203523 | JGI IMG/M metagenome (GOLD analysis project Ga0315902, IMG submission 203523) | Freshwater fungal communities from buoy surface, Lake Erie, Ohio, United States - Buoy 12 MA117 | ecosystem: Environmental > Aquatic > Freshwater > Lake > Lake biofilm | place: USA... | reverse complement strand
CTGATTTGCCGGGAGGAGTACAAAGAACAATTTGTCTACTCCCTGCAATTTTCGCAGGTATTCCTAGCATAAGAAGTGTTGAAAACAATGGCGCTGTTCCGCCGGGTATATACAACCCAACCTTATCGATTGCAACAGATTTTCTCCAGCATCGCACACCCGGCATTGTTTCAATAGCTTCTTCTTTTAAAATCTGCTTGCTGTGAAAAAATTCAATATTATTTTTCGCAACTTGAATGGCAGCTTTCAAATCTTCATCTATTTCTTTTTCAGCTTCATCGATTTCCGCTTGCGAAACTTTCAGCTCTCCAACAATGCTTTTGTCGAATATCAGTGAAAATCTTTTCAGAGCTTCATCTCCACCTTCCTTCACTTCTTTCAGAATATTTGATACAGTTGCCTCCAGCGAAGCAGAATCTATGGAAGGTCTTTCAAGCAAGTCTTCCCATTCTTTCTTCGAAGGTTGTATTATCATTTGCATACGATCAGGATTTTCTTTGGGTATAATTAGAGAATCATTTTTTCTATCGGTACAACGAGTATGCCTTCTGCTCCGGCATTTTTCAGAATTTCAATTTTTTCCCAGAACTCATCTTCTTTCAATACAGTATGCACACTGCTCCATCCACTTTCTGCAAGTGGAAGAACGGTCGGGCTCTTCATGCCCGGCAATAAGGCTATGATTTCCTCAAGGCGATCATTTGGTGCATTCAGCAGTACATATTTATTTCTCTTAGATTTTTTAACTGCACTGATACGAAACAGTAGTTTGTTCAAGAGTGTTTCTTTTTCAGCACTTAGAACAGTATTTCTGATTAATACCGACTGCGACTGAAGAATCACTTCTGTTTCTTTAAGCCCGTTCATAAACAGGGTAGAACCACTGCTGACCAGGTCGGCAACAACATCTGCAAGGCCGATGCCCGGTGCAATTTCAACGGAGCCGCTGATTTCATGAATCTCGGCATTTACATTATTTTTTTTCAGGTATTCGCCAACGAGAAAAGGATAGGAAGTGGCAATGCGTTTTCCTTCAAGGGAAGACGGACCTGAGTATGTTTCATTGCGCGGGATGGCAATGGAAAGACGGCATTTCCCAAAACCGAGTTTTTCTACGATTTCTGTTTTCTTGTTTTTTTCCAGTAAAACATTTTCTCCGACAATCCCAATATCTGCCACGCCATCTTCTACATATTGAGGTATATCATCATCACGCAGAAAGAATATTTCCATCGGAAAGGTATCCGACTCAGTCCTTAGTCTGTCTTTTACATTTCTTAGCTCTATGCCACATTCCTGTAGCAGTTTAACCGAATCTTCGTACAGGCGACCCGATTTCTGAATAGCGATTTTTAGTTTTTCGTTGCTCATATCAAATGATTAAATAAAAAAAGCTCACCATCTGGTAAGCCTTTAATGAGTATGCTTTATAGACACAACTACACCGGCTTACCCTGGCAGGGTAAAGAAATGGTGATGTTGATGTGTTTTGCGTTGCATGGGTGCAAAAATAAGAAACCTGCCTGAATTCGCAAATTCATGCTGATATTTCCAGGGATTAATAGTCCCTGTTCGGGTTGAAATTCTCAAGTTCATTAGCGACGGCTGTCAGGAAGGTGGCTCCCAGACTTCCATCCACAATACGATGGTCGTAACTCATACTGAGGTACATCATATGACGGATGGCAATGCTGTCACCATGAGGGGTCTCTACTACAACCGGTCGTTTTTTTATGGCGCCTACTGCAAGAATAGCTACCTGAGGTTGGTTGATGATCGGAGTGCCCATCAGGCTTCCGAATGTGCCTACATTCGTAAAGGTGAATGTACCACCCTGTGTATCATCCGCTTTCAGTTTGCTGTTGCGAGCACTTTCAGCCATTTGGTTTACCTGCTTCGACAAGCCCACCAGGTTAAGCTGGTCTGCATTCTTAATAACAGGTACTATTAAATTTCCACTGGGCAGAGCGGTAGCCATGCCGATGTTGATGTCTTTCTTTACAATGATATTATTCCCGTCAATACTGCTGTTGATGAGAGGATATTTCTTAATACACTTTACAATAGCTTCTATAAACAAAGGGGTAAAAGTGATTTTGCTGTTCTCTCTTTTTTCGAAGTCTTTTTTCACTTTGTCTCTCCATAATACTAGGTTGGTTACATCTGCTTCAGTGAAGCTGGTTACATGCGGACTGGTATGTTTGCTTTTCACCATATGATCGGCGATCAGCTTTCGCATTCTGTCCATCTCAATGATTTCTACATTGCCACTGTAAGTAGAAGGAGGGGATGTTTCTACTTTCGAAGCAGGGATCACCATTACTTCTTCACGTTTCACAGTTGCGGGCGCAGATGCACCTTTTCTGCCCGATGATACATACTGAAGGATATCTTTTTTGGTAACCCTTCCTTCATTGCCGGTACCGGGTATTGATTCCAGTTCAGACATGCTGATTCCTTCCTGAGCAGCAATATTCAAAACAAGAGGGGAGTAAAAACGCATGCCTGAGGAGGGCGAATTTATTTTTGCGCCTGCAGGCTGATAGGGAATATCTATGGTTTCTTCTGTATGTGCAGGGGCAGGAGCTGCTGCAGGTGGTGGCGGAGTAAATGTTTGAGTAGTAGTTGTAGCGCCGGCTGTAGTTTGAATACGTGCAATCACGGCTCCAACTGCAATTACATCATTTTCATTACATAAAATCTCGGAGAGGGTTCCTTCAGCAGTACTGGGCACTTCACTGTCAACCTTATCGGTTGCTATATCCAGCAAGGTTTCATCCATTTTCACAGAATCTCCCGGCTTTTTATGCCAGCGAAGAACTGTGGCTTCCATAATACTTTCACCCATTTTGGGCATGACAATATCAACCAGTGCCATAAGAAATAAAATTATTTTGAATGGAAGCGAAAGCAATAAATTAGAGATGAACAGGGTACAAGTTCATACATCCTGTTTTACCGGCAAGTCGCTAACGCGGCAAATATATAAGTTTTGACAGATATTATGCTTCTTCCTGTTCTAAAAACCGAAGCAGAAATAACAAAGCATGGGCTGCGGTTAACTGAATATTTCTTTGTCTGTCGAACCGGAAATGAAAACACTTCGAGATGATGTTGTCTTTTTTTCCGACAGCGACCCATACAGTACCAACCGGCTTGTCTGCAGTACCGCCATCAGGGCCCATAATACCCGAAGTGGCAATGCCATAGTCGGCGCCGGTACGGCTAAGCAATCCTGAAAGCATTTCTTTGACTGTTTCGCTACTTACAGCGCCATGTGTTAGAAGGGTATTCGGATTAACACCAAGTAAGTTTTCTTTTGCATCGTACGAGTAGGCAACAACTGTGCCTTTGTAATATGCTGAAGATCCGGCGATAGAAGTTAGCAGGTGCGCAATGTAACCCCCGCTGCAGCTTTCGGCACTTGCAACAGTTTTTTCTTTTTGCTTCAATATTTGACTAACCCTTTCTTCGATTTTAATGTCTTCTTCGAGTACAAGGATATCTTTTACTTTTTCTTTTAATTCGGAAAACAGCTGATCAATGGTATTGCTTCCGTTTTCATTTGTAACGATGCCGGTTAAACGAAGACGTACCATCCCGAATGAGGGCAGATAGGCAAGTTTGTATGGGTGCGGTAATTCCTCTTCCCATTCCTGTAATCGCTCAGCGATGAAAGATTCTCCGGCGCCGGCAGTCAGCAAAGTGCGGTGAAGTATCCTTGGCATCTTGAATGCATGTTGCAAGCGAGGAAGCACTTCATCTGTCATTAATCCTTTCATTTCATGGGGAACGCCGGGAAGTGAGACGATGATTTTCTTTTTGTCTGTACCGGCAGCTTGTTTTTCAAACCACATACCGGGTGCAGTGCCTCTTTTATTCAGTAAAACGGTACAGTTATCCGGCACTTCAGCCTGTTTCAGGTTTCTTTCGAGTAAAGGTCTTTTCAAAATCTCTTCAAAAACATATTTGACATGATTCAGCGCGGATGGGTCAACGATTAATTTTCCGCCAAAATAGTCACACAAGAGCGGTTTGGTGATGTCATCTGCAGTTGGTCCCAAGCCACCGGTGATGAGTATAATGTCTGATTGATTCAGTTCTTCATCAAGTGTTTGCCAGATGGCTTCGCGATTGTCGCCCACGGCCACTCTTCGTTTTACCCATACACCTATTTGATTTAGATGCTGTGCCATCCAGGCACTGTTGGTATCGATGGTCTGACCAATAAGCAATTCATCACCGATGGTAATGATCGAAGCAAAAACAGAGTGAGAATTCATGAAATTATTTTATCCAATCCTAATAAGGATCTATTTAATTATTTGTTCGTCAGTCTGAAAAAAAGAGGAGAGGCTATCCTTTAATTCCGGCGGAATGTTCACCCGTTTTCTGGAATTTGCATCCAGGAAATAAAGCAAGACCGTTCCGCTTGTCAGCAGTTTGCCTTCTTCGTTATACACTTCCTGGTGAAAGGTGATTTTATGGTCTACGGGTAATTCTCTGATTTCAGAGCGAATGGTCAGTAAGTCATCGTAATGGGCAGAGCGGAGGTACCGGATATTAAGTTCAACAACCGGAAGCAGCACTCCTTTTTCTTCCAGACTTTTATACGACATGCCCAGGCTGCGAATAGCTTCTACGCGACCAACTTCAAAATACTGTGCATAATTACCATAGTATACGATGTTCATCTGGTCTGTTTCGGCATATCGTACCCTGATTGTTGTTTCGTGTCTGAACATGAATAGGAATATTTAATTGAATATTTGCAGAAATTATTTTGCAATCATGCCATCAATACTGTATTTGCCGGGACCGCAAAGAAGGAGGAGAAAGAAAACTGATAGAAAGTGGAGAGAAGATTCAGCATCACCAAAAATATCACCCTGATTTGAAATAAAACAGGCATACCCCATAGCTATACATAGCGGTATTGCAGCAAATCTGGTGAAGAGTCCAAGTATGATAAATGCGGCACAAAAGAATTCTGCAAAAACAACAAGAGACAAAGTGGCGGTTGAGCCAAGTCCAAGAAAATCGACAAAATTGTTTTTCCTTTCAGCGAAATGGATCAGCTTCTGATATCCGTGAACAACCATCATGGTAGAGCCAAAAACGAGACGGATCAATAAAAAAGTAATGTTAAAAGAGTTGGCCGTGTATTTGACTGAAAGTAATTTTTTCATATTTTCATTTTAATAGATTTAATGGCAATATAGCCTTAATGATCATTCCGCTTGGTTTCGAATTTTCGTTACGGCTTTTTTATAATTCTGTATAATAAATTAAATCAATTAGAGTTTTTATCTGTCTGAATATTTGTAAAGGTAAAGCAGATTATATTAATCATTCTAAGTTACCTTTACTTTGTCAACTGTAATGATCTCACCATGTTCAATATTAATTTTCGGTTGAAACTTTTTTTCCCGTTCAACTTGTTTATGTTTAGTTTAATTGCAAGCTGTGCACTGCTAATCTCAACAAGTGCATTTTCTCAAACAAGTACTTACAGAGGTGCATCATTGAAGGATCTTGAAAAAGCACGTGCCCGTTTTGCAGATGGCAGAATCAATGCTGCCAGGCCTTTGCTGCAGCGTCTCTATTCAGGCTACTCTTCATCTTCAGAAGAAAATACCCGGGATGCAGAAGAAGTTCTCTATATGCTAAGTGTAGTTCAGTTATTACAGAACGATTCTGAAGGGTTAGGGAATGCGCAGAAGTATTTAAAGAAATACCCGCTCAGCATAAATAGTTTTCGTTTAGCCTTTGAAGCGGGCAACTATTTATTTCGACTGAACGACTATAGCAATGCGATAGATTACTATGAGCTGGCAGATGTTTCACAGTTGACCAATAAGGAGGTTGCTTTGATGAAATTTCGACAGGCTTACAGTTTTTTTCAGCAGCGGATGTATGCCTCAGCAAAACCGCTTTTTAATACGATTCGACAGCTGCCTTCTGATCCTTATTATGCTGATGCAAATTATTATTACGGTTTTATCTGCTATTCTGAAAAGTCATATAAAGAAGCTCTTGAGTCTTTTGATAGAATCAAGGAACATGCTTCCTATACAAAGGTTGTACCATATTATCTCGCGTCTATAAATTATATCATAGGGCAAAAAGAAAAATCGCTCAAAATAGCTGAAGCTTCTCTTAAAAAAAATGATTTATTATTTCGGCCGGAAATCAATCAGTTGTTAGGTCATGCTTATTTTGAGCAAAAGGATTTCAAGAAAGCGGAGCCGTTGCTTGAGTCCTACTATAAACAATCTTCGCAGGTAACCAGAGAGCAGTTGTATGAACTGAGTTATTGTTATTACAGTAATGAGAAGCTTAAAGCGGCAGCCGAGGGATTTAAGCAATTATCAGAAGGAGCTGATTCACTTAGTCAGGATGCCATGTTTCTTCTTGGAGATGTGTATCTGCGAACCGATAACAAGCTTTCAGCCAGAAATGCCTTCGCTTTTTGTTCCGGAAACAGCAGTAATATTAAGCAGCGTGAAATAGCAAAGTTTTTTTATGCAAAGTTGTCCGCTGATCTCGGGTATCAGGGTGTTGCAATTAGTGAGCTTAGTAAATTTATTGCAGACTATTCTCAAAGTATTTATAACAAGGAGGCCAAAGAGTTGCTTGCTTCTCTATTGGGAAATACCAGTAACTATAAGGATGCGATTGATTTACTAGAATCCCTGGATGATTTGTCTGAATCAACAAAGAAATTATATCCTCGTTTGTTATATGGCAGATCAGTAGAGCTGATGAATGATCAGCAATTTCAGAAAGCGGAAATACTTCTTGATCAGGTGTTGGGTGATCCGAATGGCATAGAGGTACATCCTTTTGCGCATTTCTGGAAAGGGGAAATACAATACAAATCAGGAAACCTTGCCGGAGCTCTTGATCATTTTCAGAAATTCATTGCCTCCGGAGCATCACTTCAAGGTCAGCCGGGTATGACGGAAGGGTATTACCAGGTTGGTTATTGTTATTATCGATTTCAGAAGTTTGACCTTGCTTTGAGTAGCTTTCAAAAGCTGATTGATAAGCCGGTAAGCGGGGCAACTGTACTACAACAGGACGCCTATTTGCGACAGGCCGACTGTCATTACATGCTTCGGAAATTTTCGTTGGCACAGGAGATGTATCAGCAGGTGATCGATCGATCCTGGTTAGGACCGGATTACGCTATTTTTCAAAAGGCCCGTATTGTAGGTATTACCAAGCCGGATCAAAAAATTAATTTATTACTGCAATTGCAAAAGCAGCACCCAACAAGTGGGTTAGTAACAGAAGCCGATATGGAAATTGCAGATACATATCTTTCAGATGAAAAGTTTAAGGAAGCTATACCTTATTTGCAGAAAGTGTCTTTGCTGAAATCGTCTTCTCAGAGAGCACCCGCTTTGTTTCGATTAGGCACATCGTATTATAATCTAGATAAAGATGATGATGCATTAAGCAGTCTGCAGCTCTTGCTTAAAGATTATCCATCATCACCTGAATCATCAGATGCGCTGGGCCTGATCAAGACCATTTATATTGAAAAAGGAGCACCTCTCGAATATGAGACCTATTTGAAAAAAAGCGGACGCTCTATTACAGAGCTGGAAGCCGACTCTCTTTCTTATCAGGCGCTGCAAATAAAAATTGATAACATGGATTGTGCGGGTGTGCTTGAGCAGTCTGCCAATTATTTGAAAAGATTTCCTCAGGGCATCCATTCTCAGGACGTTAAATATCAGCGAAGTTTGTGCTTCCAGCAGGCAAAAGACTGGGTAAATGCCCTGGATGGATTTGAGTCTGTTGCCACAGGTAATGCGTCTCAGATAACAGAGTACGCAGCACTTTACGGAGCAAGGATTGCTTATTTTGAATTACAGGAAATAAAGAGAGCAGCAGTTTTGTATGACAAGCTTTATCAAAGCGCGGGGATTGCGGATAATAAAACTGAGGCACTGAGAGGCATATTAAGGTGTTATTACAAGTTGAAAGAATATGAATCTGGTCAGACCGCAGCAGAACAGTTACTGAATATGAAGACTTCCGGCAATGATGATAAAGCTTTATCTCATTTGGTGAATGGATATATTTTTTACAGAAGGGGATTGTTAGAACAGGCAATGCAATCTTTCCGACAAACAGTACAGTTCAACAAAGGAGAATGGTCGGCAGAGGCGAGGTATCAGAATGCAAAAATACTCTTCGATAAAAAAGATTATGCCCAATCGGAGAAAGCTGCATTTGAAGTGATTAATAAAAACGGCTCATATGAATTTTGGGTTGCAAAGGCGTATTTGTTGCTCGGCGATCTTTATTTTCAGCAAAAGGATTATTTCAATGCGAAAGCAACCTATCAGAGTGTAGCCGACAATGTTTCAATTGCAGAACTGCGCAGTGAAGCATTAGAAAAATTAAAATCAGTGGCAGAGGCAGAGAAGAATAATTCCAAAGTGAAATAAAAAAGTTTTAATGAATCCTGTATGAATGTTAAGCTTTTAAAATTTGATTTACTTCCGTTTACTGTACTTGTTTTTTTGTTCAGTATTTTACATGTCAGTATCCATGCACAAGACACTTCTGCAAAACAAACAGTAGCAATTATTTCCGCATACAAGCCGGTTTACAGGGATGCTGTCAAGATGAATTTTAGTGCGCAGCCATTGCCTCCATTTGTTGATCCTGTAAAGTATAATTACAAACTGCCTGTGCAGCCATTGGCTCTTCAGCTGGTGCCGGCATCGCTGAAAGCTATTTCGTTGCAGCAAGACAGCTCCCTAAATCTATTAAATCAGGATTATGTAAAAATAGGATATGGCAATTTGCGATCTCCATTTGCCGAAGCGGGTATCCATTTTGGTCAGGGAAAGTTATTTTCCGGGATAATTACCGCTTCCCATTTTTCGCAGGAAGGGAAGAGGCGGGTTCAGCGTTTTCGTTTTACAGATTTAAAAGCCGCTTTCTCTGCGCAGGGGGATAAGCATGTGCTTGATGGTTCATTTGGGTACCAAAGACAGGTAAACTGGCTTTATGCAATTGATTCGACCTTGCTGCTATCTAAAGAAGATTCGTTAAGGAAGCCTTATCAAACTGCAGAATTTTTAGTTAACTGGAGAAATAAGAATGCAAAAGAAACCGGATTTAGTTATCAGCCCGGGCTGAAGGCAGCTTTTTTTAACGACGGAAGAAATACAGAAAAAAACATTCTGCTACAGATTCCGGCTTCATTCTTTTTTGGTACTGATTATGCCTTGTCTTTAAAAGGTGTTATAGATCTTACCTTCTTTGATCCTTCTAATAAAAATGCATACATCAATCATATTTATACACTTAATGGAGCACTTGAAGTTTTTAAAAATAACTGGCAACTCAAAGCAGGTATGATGCCTTTGAATACCGGTAATAAGTTTTATTTACTTCCCGATTTTTATGGTGAATACAGGATCAGTCAAGAACAGCTTTTAGTGATGGCAGGTTGGGAAGGATCTGTGAGAAAAAACAATTATGAAAACCTTGTCAATATAAATCCATGGATTAATCAGCCCGACTCACAATTTAATACAAGGGTAACTGATCTTTATGTTGGTTTAAAGGGAAGAATATTAAATAACACTTTGTCTTTTAAGTTTCAGTTTGGTTTACAACAGCTGAGAGACCAGCCTTTATTTGAGAACAGCAAGATGCCATCGGTTTTTGAAATCAGAAAAGAAGCGCGAATTAATTCCTTACAAACAAAGGCTGAGTTGCACTACCGCATTGATGACCGATTACAGTTACAAGGTTCAATGCTGGTGAATAATTTTTTTGGGCTACAAACAGAATCTGCACCCTGGCATATGATACCTCTTCAGGTAAAAGCCGGAATAACATGGAAGCCGCTTAGCAGATTGGTGTTGAACGCCGATTGTATAGCCTGGAGGGGAGGTGTATTTAAAAGAAATATTGCCGGCGAAAAAGGGCGCATCCCTTCAGTTCTTGATTTAAATACCGGAGCCGAATTCAGGGTGAATAAAAGAATTTTTACATGGGTTCAGTTTTCGAATTTACTGAATACAGAATATCAAAGATGGTATCAGTATCCTGTTTTTGGCTTTCAGGTACATGGAGGAATTAAGCTTACCTTTGACGCAAAGCTGTAGGAAATGCAGATCGATTATGCTTTAATTCAATATTTACATCGTTATGGCAACCTCCCTTTGCCCGGGTTGGGTCATTTGTTGGTTACTACAGAATCTGCAACGCTTTCCTTTCCTGAACGTAAAATATTTGAACCGGGTAATAAGATTTCATATTCATCTGTGTCTGTTGCCGACAAGCATCTAATTGAATGGCTTTCGGGTGAGTTTGGTATTGATTATGAAAAGGCTTCAGATCTTCATAAAGAATGGGCTACAGATTTTCGTGAAAAGATCAAAAACGGATATACGCTCATTTGGCATGGTGTTGGGCGTATTTACTCTTCCCAAAAAGGGGGAGAGCCTCTCTTTGAAGGTATCGAAGAAGTTTCGAATTTACATTATGGTATTACTGCCGAAAAAGTAATACGAACAGGTAAGACCCATACCGTGCTGGTTGGTGAAACGGAGAAGAGTAGTAGTGAAATGGAGCAGGCTCTTCAGCCTAAAATGCAAAAAGTCAGAAAATACTGGCCGGTTATTGTTCTAATGCTTTTAATTCTTGGTTTTACTGCGCTATGGTACATAGCTTCTGTATATCCTGATGCATGGAGCCGAAAAGGTAATCAAAGTCAAATATCTGTAGAGGAATCTCCTTCCCGTTTTAAATGGATTCCTTAGTACATTTGTCTTTATCTGAAATCTATTGTTTTGAGTGAAAATATGATTTGTCCGGTCTGCCGTTCTGAGCAGATAAAAAAATGTTTTACTGTAAAAGATCATTCTGTCAGCAGAAAGGATTTTTTACTTTATGAGTGTTCATCCTGTACATTACGATTTACTGTTCCTGCACCTCCTGAAGAAGAAATTGGTGTTTATTATCAATCACCAGATTATATATCACATACAGATCAGCAGAAGGGGATTACGGGTTCATTATACAGAATTGTCAGAAAATGGACAATGAACGTTAAGGTTAACCTCGTTGTGCGTTTTGCTCAAAAGAAAGTGGGTATGCACCTCGATCTTGGTGCAGGTACCGGTGCTTTTGTACATGCCATGGAAAAGGCTGGCTGGAATACCATTGGTTTTGAACCGGATGAACAGGCCCGCAAAAGAGCTAATAAATTGTATAAAGCATCTGTTTATCCTGCAAATGATTTTTATCAGATCCCGGATGGCGGATATGATGCAATTACTTTGTGGCATGTGCTTGAGCATGTTCATAAACTGCAGGAGACCGTTCAAAAAATGAGCAGGCTTCTATCTCCGAAAGGAAAAGTTTTTATTGCTGTACCCAATTATACCAGTTACGACGCAAAACATTACGGCATTCACTGGGCGGCTTATGATGTACCCAGGCACCTTTATCATTTTACGCCTCAGGCAATGAGGGTATTGCTTGAAAAGCATGGACTGAAAATAATTTCAGTGCGCCCTATGTGGTTCGATAGTTTTTATGTAAGTCTTCTCAGTGAAAAGTATAAAGGTGGTAATCTGTTGAGCGGATTTATTTTTGGATTTATTTCAAATCTAGTTGCATTGTTCAACAGGAAAAAATGCAGTTCACTGATTTATGTTGCTGAAAGAATTCATCATGAAGAGGAATGATGTTCTTTTGGTCTCGCCAGAATTTTATCAATCCTGTGTCCGTCCATATCCATTATTTCAAATTCAAAGCCCTTCCAGATAAGTTTATCTGTTACATGAGGGATCCTTTCCAGATTGTGTAATATAAGCCCTCCAAGTGTATCAAATTCCTGTTCTCCTTCATGCATCCATTCGGTTTTTTCGAAATAATCAAGGAAATCGTAAAATGGAATTTGCGCATCAATGAGATAGCTGCCATCTTCTCTTCTGTGAATATTATACTCGTCGGTTCCGGCCTCATTTACATCACCAACTATTGCTTCGAGTATATCGTTGAGAGTTATCATACCCTGCACACTTCCGTATTCATCTACTATAAAACAACAATGTTTTTTTTGTTCTTTGAATTTTTCCAATACCTGATATGCGGTATTATTTTCCGGAACAAATAAGGCGGGCTTCATAAGATCACGAAATAACGTGAAGTCATTACCTACGTACAGATCTTTAATGGATACTACACCTTTCAGTTCATCTAGGTTGCCATCGCATATAGGGTAAAAAGAGTGAGGGTTTTCGACAATTTTACTTTTAATCATGGCTTCGTTATCATCCAGGCTAAACCAGATGATATCGTTGCGATGTGTCATCAGCGAAGTGATGTTTCTGTCGCCCAGGTGAAACACTCTTTCAATGATTTCCTGCTCTGCTTCATCGATGGTTCCCTGTTCTGTTCCTTCGCTGATGATGGCCTTTATTTCTTCTTCTGTAACTTGGTTGTCGGGTATATTTTTTAGAGAGAAAATACGAAAAAAGAGGTTGGTGCTACTGTTCAGTACCCATACAAGAGGATGTACCAGTTTAGAAAAATAAAGCATTGGTACGGCTACCGCAACGGCAATTTTCTCAGGGTTCATCAGCCCTAGTCTTTTGGGTATCAGCTCTCCTAGTATGATTGATACAATGGTTACAATGAATACGATGATTGCAGTGGAGAGAGGTAGTGCATACTCCTGAAACGCCGGTATTTTTTCCAGCACGGGCGCAAGGTCTTTGCTGAATTTTTCACCTGAATACACACCGGTAAAAATTGAAATCAATGTTATGCCAATCTGTACGGCTGAGAGAAATATTTCAGGGTTTTCTGAAAGGTGAAGAGCAGCTTTCGCTTTTTTACTTCCTTTTTTACTGAGTAATTCAAGCCGTGATTTTCTTGCAGATACGAGCGTCATTTCCGACAGGGCAAAAAGACCATTCAGAAGAATAAGTAATGATAAAATGATTATTTCAGCCATGTTATAAACTCAAAGAGTTCGTTTTTTCGTAATCACGATTTGATTGATAAGATTTCAGATTGTGGAATATTCAAATATAAAGATATTCAAATATCATTACTGATAGGAGGGGCTTCTCGGTATGGTTTAAAAAGCTTTGCCACGAGAATCCCACAAATGGTTCCCAATAAAGCACCTCCAAGCACATCAGTAGGGTAATGTGCGCCAACATAAATTTGTGCATAACAAACTAAGAAAGCCCATAAAAAGAGCAGTTTATGACTTTTGCCTGTTGTTTTCCTGAATGCCAGAAATATAAAGGTTGAAATCCCGAAGTGGTTAGCTGCATGAGAAGAAACAAAACTAAAACTGTTTGAACAGGGAATCAGCAATCTGGCAATGGTAGGCGCACTCCAATCCCAGCATGGGCGCGGCCTTTCGATATATGCTTTTAATAACTGTGTACTCACCAGATCTGTAATCATGAAAGTAAATAATGCCAGACCGATGATTTTTACAGCATTCTTTCGGTGATGAAGAATAATGTAAGAAATCAGAAAAATATAGAGGGGACTCCAGAAATATTGATTCCGCAATAAAATCATCAGGGTGTCCGCATAGGGGTGATTCCACTGCTGGTTGATCAGCCTGAAAAAATAATAGTCGATTTTAAATACGGATTGAAGCATGATGCATTTCAAAAATAAGTAATCTTCATGATCTCACTTTTATTCTGCTGATAAGTCCGGCAGTCGTGTTTTATAATTTCTTTGCAAAAAGGATTAATCTGGGTGATGTATGCAAATCATACGGTTGAAAATCATAGGATCCGAAAACCTCCTGAATCTGAAGGCCATGGTAGGAAAGCATTTCAGTAAAATCGCCAATTTTAAATTTGGCCACTTTTTCGGTATATGAAAGTGGATTTGGCAGGTTTTGCGGGTCGTTTACGATAATGTTTTTGTAAAAATGATGATCATCAGACCATCTCTTGATCAAAAAAGATACATCATTTTTGGTGACTTCTGATTCTTTTACGAGGTGGCTGTCAGTATAATGTACATTGAGGTAATCGATGACAAGTGTGCCACCTTTTTTTAAGGCCTGTGCGAACGTTTTTATTGCATTGTTGTGCTCCCGCTCGGTATTAAAATAGCCGAAACTTGTAAAGAAGTTAAAGACGTAATCATAATAATTGATTCTGAAGGGAAGCCGCATATCGTGGACAAAGAATTCAAGATGATCATTTTCGGAGTGGCGGGCTTCACGTATGCTTTCTTCACTAATATCGAGACCGGTTACAAGAAATCCTTTGGCTGCAAGCATTTTGCTGTGTCTTCCTTTTCCGCAACCGATATCAAGCATGGAAGCAGTGAGAGCCGGGTTTAGTCTTTTAATCAGGTTTTCTATAAAGGAAGCAGCTTCCTGTTCATCTCTTTTTTCATATAAAAGATGATAATACGGAGAGTTGAACCATCCGCGGTACCACGATTTCACCGATTGATTGCTGAGCATAAGCAAAGTTAAGTAACGTATAGTGTATATCAAGGCAGGAAGAATTAATGAATAAACACTGATTTATGATTTTTGCATCTTTGAAATACGCCGATAACCTGTAAAAAAATACATTGATTAACTTCGCATTAATGTTGGGAAGATTTATAGTATTGATACATGGTGTGATAGATTGGTTTTACCCGCCATTCCGAAAGGTTATGCCTGTTCAGACCTTTCGGTATGCTGCCTGTGGCGGTGGTAATACATTACTCGATATTTGCTTGTTTATGTTTGCGCACGACTTCCTGCTGGAAGGTGAAATGTTCAGGACTTCATACGTTACTTTGACTGCGCATATAGCAGCTTTTCTTTTTTCATTCATATTCACTTTTCCCATCGGCTTTTTTTTAAGCAGATATGTCGTTTTTGAGGAGTCTTCTGTAAGAAAGAGAGAACAGCTTCCCAAATATCTCGCAGTGGTAATGGGCGCTATTCTGATGAATTATTTCTGTCTGAAAGTATTTATTGAAACCATGAAAATTCAGCCATTGGCTTCAAAGATTCTTACAACAGTTTTCGTAGTGGCTTTCAGTTACTATTCACAGAAGTATTTTACATTTAAATCGAAGCCTGACGACACGGATGAATTCTCATAAGATGTCTTATTCTGGTTTTGCTTCCTTTTCTCCCTTAATTTTGTTGAACACGATTGCAAATTTTGCTTTATGAACATTAACAGAAAAGTGCTCACGCTGGATGAGTTTACAATTCAGCAGCTGCGCAATTTCCCGCATGCTACCGGCGAATTGAGTAGTTTATTAAGAGATTTGGGGCTTGCTGCGAAGCGGGTGAATGTAGAAGTGAATAAGGCCGGACTTGTAGATATCTTGGGAGATGCCGGAAGTATTAATGTGCAGGGTGAAGATGTAAAGAAGCTGGATATATTCGCCAACAATCAATTTGTGAAAGTACTGCGTCATGGTGTTAGTTGTGCAGGTATTGCCAGCGAAGAACTGGATGAGGTTGTGATTTTTGATGATGAAATAAGCAGGCAATCAAAATATGTGGTCATGTTTGATCCGCTAGATGGAAGCGGCAATATTGACGTAAATATTTCAATCGGAACAATATTCGGTGTTTACAGAAGAGTGAGCGAACGAGGTTCCGTTTGCGTACAGGAAGATTTTTTACAAAAAGGGCTTCAGCAGGTAGCTGCCGGATATATAGTTTACGGCAGCAGTACCATGCTCGTATACGCCACTCGTCGTGGAGTGAACGGATTTACACTTGACCCTTCAATCGGAGAATTCTGTCTCAGTCACCCTGATATCCGCTATCCGGAAAATGGTAATATTTATTCGGTCAATCATGGTAATTTTTTCCGTTATGAAAAAGGAGTACAGGAGTACATCACCCTATGCCAGAAAAAAGATGCAACCAATGGTGGTCCTTATACCCAACGATATATCGGCAGCATGGTGGCTGATGTGCACAGAGGTTTGATTAAAGGAGGGATATTTATGTATCCTGGTACTACTGATAAACCAAACGGAAAGTTGAGGCTGGCATATGAATGCAATCCTTTTGCATTTATTGTGGAAGTTGCAGGAGGAAGGGCAACTGACGGCAAAAGAAGAATTCTGGAAATAGAGCCCACATCCCTCCATCAGCGGGTGCCCATGTTTATCGGCAGTAAAAAAATGATGGATGAACTCGATATTTGCCTTGCATCCAAGTAAATTGCATTGCAAAAATTATTTTAAATGAACCGGTCAGAAGAAACAGTGATAGAGGTCAGAGACCTTTGCAAAACATATGGAACTTTTGAAGCGGTAAGTAATTTGACTTTTTCTGTTTTAAAAGGTGAAATATTTGGACTTCTTGGTCCGAATGGAGCCGGAAAATCTTCTACGCTTGAAATGCTGGAAACGCTGAGGAAAAAAACATCAGGGTCGGTGAAAATTGCAGGATTTGACTTGGATAAGGATGCTGCAGAAATAAAAAATATCATCGGAGTGCAGCTTCAGACTTCTGGTTACTATCCCAATTTAAAACTAACAGAACTGATTGAGCTGTTTGCAGGGTTATACAACAGGAAGGTGGATCCATTGGCTTTGTTGCGTTTGGTAAATCTTGAAGACAAAGCAAAGGCGAAGTATAAGGAGTTGAGCGGAGGTCAAAAACAGCGATTTTCAATTGCAACTACATTGATTCATCATCCACAGATCATTTTTTTAGATGAGCCGACTACCGGGTTAGACCCTCAGGCAAGAAGAAACCTTTGGGATTTAATTAAAAAAATAAGGGAGCAGGGAACAACGATCATTTTGACTACACATTATATGGATGAAGCAGAATATCTTTGCGACCGTGTAGCGATTATGGATAAGGGCAAGATGGTAGCACTGGATGCACCAGACGCGCTGATTGAAAAATTACTTCTCGCAGGTTTTGAACCAAGAAAAGAAGTGCGTCAGGCCAACCTTGAAGATGTGTTTATTTCTTTAACCGGTCACGCTTTGCGTGATGAATAAATTTTAATTATGCGTAAAAGTATTTTATTGCTGAGTCTAATCGGGATATTCCCTTCATTCGTATTTGCTCAGGCTAAAACCAAGACTAAAGGAAAAACTGAAACAAATGTTGAGAAGAATGAGGAAAAACCGCTCATGGCAAATGCAGTTGATAGTTTAAGTTATGCAATGGGTGTAAATGTGGGTCTTTTTTTAAAGATGCAGGGGGTGGACAAGATGAACGCTCAGGTACTTACAAAGGCGTTGAATGATGCACTCGAGGGTAAACAGCTTTTGTTAGATGAAAATTCAGCATATATGACCATTCAGGAAAAATTAGAAGCATATAAAAGTAAAAAGGTGAATGCAGAGAAGGAGAGAGGCCGTGTTTTTCTCGCAGGCAATAAAAAACAACCAGGCGTAACTGAACTGCCAAATGGCATTCAATATACGATTATCAAACAAGGAGAAGGAATAAAGCCAAAGGTTCAGGATACAATTAAAGTTCACTACAGGGGTACAACAATTGATGGCGAAATATTTGATGAATCATATAAGCGCGGTGAGCCAATTGAGTTTCCTCTTGAAAATTTAATTGAAGGATGGAAACAGACATTGGTGTTAATGCCCGTTGGCAGCAAATGGAAAATATTTCTTCCCAGTGATTATGGTTATGGTGATAACGGGCAAGGACCTAAAATACCCGGTGGTGCAACGCTGATATTTGAGCTTGAATTGCTGGGTGTCAAACCAACAAAAGCAAACTGAGCTTAGAAGTTTTTCAAAATAAACATCTTAATTGCCATCTCATTTCGGGGATGGCAATTTTTTATTTTATAACCAGTAAAATATCCGGAGCAAGGTAGTATTCACCTCTTTTATCTCTTACATACAAATCGGTAATAAGTAGTTCATCTCCTTTTTTCAAGCTTTCATAGATTGACTTTCTCCATTTTTCGGCAAGTTTATTGTCGTTCCTTACATAAACTCCGTTTGTGTTGTGACGCTGTTTCACAACACCAGTCTTTTCATCTTCAAACTGATCGAGGCTTTTATAAAGAATAAAAAAACGTGAGATGGTCATTCTTTCTTTCTTGTCGCTGATTACCCATACTGCAGAATCAACAAGCTGAAGTGCCATATCCAGAGAAATATTTCCTCCCTTAGTATTTCCCCAGAAGCTTTGCAAAACGGGTGGTTTGAGAACAGGTTTAGGTTTTTGCTGGGAATAAACAGTACCGGCGAATGCTGTCATCATAAAACAGAAAAATGCATATTTAACAGGAGAAATACTCATATAATAAGTTTTACTTGATACACTAAGTTATTCTTTATTCCGCTTATAATTACTCAGGCATACCCGGTAATCGTGTTAAAGTGCGTTTAAAGTTTCTCTTAGTGAATTCAATTTTGCTTCTGCATCAGATTTTTTCTTCTTTTCGAGGTCAATTACTTCCGGCTTCGCATTCTGAATAAATCTTTCATTGCCAAGTTTCTTTTCAACAGAAAGCAGAAAGCCTTCATAGTATGCAATGTCTTTTAACAGTGCATCTTTCTGTATGTTTACATCTGCACTAACATTACCCTGGAGATAGAATTTATCTGTGCCAACAACTACTGTAATGCTCCCTTTTGCTTCAGGAGTACCATATTGAATATCTGATGCGTTGATTTGTTTTTTAAATATGCTTTCAAAAGGTTGGTAAAGTGAATAATCACTGCTTTCAATCAATAATACGATCGCATCTTTTGGCTTAAGCTGGTTTTGGGTACGTGCATCTCGAATTGCTGTGATCACTTCTTTCAAAAGATTCCCTCTTTGCAGAATGAGATTATCAGGGTTCTCTGTTTTTTTGCTTTGTCTGATGATGAGGTCGTCGCCTTCTTTTCTTTGTCTTAGATGATGGTACACTTCTTCCGTAATAAAAGGCATAAAGGGATGAAGCAGATGCATTAATTCTTCAGCAAATGCAACTGCTTTAGTGTAGCGGTCAGATTTTATTTTTTCTCCATAAGGCGGCTTTATCCACTCGAGATACCAACTGCAGTAATCATCCCATATCAGAGAGTAAATCGTTTTTAGGGCCTCACTTAACCTGTATTCTTTAAACAACTGATCAATTTGTATTCTTGCTTCAGAAAGACGATTTTGAAACCAATCAGAAGCAAAATCTTTATCGTCTTTTTCATTTGCTTCACCTAGGCCATTCAACTCCCACATCCGCAGCAGTTTCAGGGCATTCCATATTTTATTTGAGAAATTTCTTCCCTGCTCATTGCTGCTTTCATCCCAGAGCAAATCGTTGCCTGCAGGTGAGGAGATCATGATTCCGAAACGGCAGGCATCTGCGCCGTATTTATCTATCAGCTCAAGTAAATCCGGAGAGTTACCGAGGCTCTTACTCATTTTCCTTCCTTGCTTGTCTCTTACAATTCCGGTAAAATATACTTCACGGAAAGGGATTTCTTGTTTGAACTCCATGCCCGCCATCACCATACGCGCAACCCAGAAAAAAATGATTTCAGGTGCTGTAACCAGTGTATTGGTAGGGTAGTAATAAGATATCTCATTATTTCCGGGTTGGCTATATCCTTTGAAAACTTCGAATGGCCACAACCAGCTGGAAAACCAGGTGTCGAGGCAGTCCTCATCTTGTTTTAGTTGCAGATTAACGGTTTCAGGATATTGCGTGTGTAATTCCTCAAGAGTGGGAGCTACATAAATATTCCCCTTATCATCATACCAGGCCGGTATGCGCTGTCCCCACCAAAGCTGCCTGCTGATACACCAGTCTTTGATATTTTCCATCCAGTGCCGATAAAGGTTTTTGAATTTACCGGGGTAGAAACGGATATCTTCTTTCTGAACTGCTTCAAGTGCAGGCTCAACCAGCTTTTTCATATCCACCCACCATTGTAAACTGAGCCGGGGCTCTACCACTGTATCGGTTCTTTCACTGTATCCGACTTCACTTATATATTCTTCAGTTTTAAGAAGTAATTCTTTTTCCTGAAGTTCCTGAATGATTTTCTTTCTAGCCGCAAACCTGTCTTCTCCTACGTAAATCTGTGCGTATTCATTCAGCGTGCCATCTTCATTCAATACATCAATTACATCAAGGTTATGCTTAAGGCCAAGCTGATAGTCGTTGGTGTCGTGTGCCGGTGTTACTTTCAGTGCGCCTGTGCCAAAATCCATCAAAACATATTCGTCTGTTATAATAGGCACTACACGGTTTACAAGGGGTACGATTACATTTTTACCATGAAGATGCAGGTATCTTTCATCTTTGGGATGAACACAAACAGCCGTATCACCCATAATGGTTTCAGGACGAACCGTTGCTACTTGTATGTAATCTTCCGAACCTTCAATCTGATAACGAAGAAAGCAGAGTTGTTGTTTTGTTTCTTTTCTGATTACTTCCTCATCACTCAGTGCTGTTTTGGCATTCACATCCCAGTTAATCATCCTCTTGCCTCGATAGATATATCCTTTTTTATAAAGATCCGTAAACACACCTGTAACCGATCGATAGTAATCCGGATCCATTGTGAAGGTTGTTCGGTTCCAATCTAGACTGCATCCCAATTTTTTTAATTGTTGCAGGATGATGCCGCCATATTTTTCTTTCCACTCCCAGGCATATTTCAGAAATTCTTCTCTGCTTAAAGATCCTTTTTGGATACCTTTTTCGCGTAACATCTGAACTACTTTTGCTTCTGTTGCGATGGAAGCGTGATCTGTGCCCGGAACCCAGCAGGCATTTTTCCCGTTTATTCTCGCACGGCGAATAAGAATATCCTGAATGGTATTGTTAAGGCAATGCCCCATATGTAAAACACCGGTTACATTTGGGGGAGGCATTACAATTGTATACGGGTCCCTTTGGTCGGGTTTACTTGAAAAGTAGCTATGCTTCATCCAGTGTGCATACCAGTTTTCTTCTGATTCTTTGTGTTGAAAAGACTTATTCAGTTCCATAAAGGGATATTACATTAAAGGGGGCAAAGGTAAGGATTAAAAAAAGCTCCCTCATCTGAGGGAGCCGGGCATAATTCTGCCGCAACCCTTTTTATGGGTTGACATAAATTAACTGCCAATAAATTTTACAGCGTGTAAAATTTATTCCATAGGCAGAAATAATGAAGTGATCAAAGCAATGGCCGCAAAAAACAGAATAACAAGAATTACCTGCTTTGCGGTTTCTCCGATCTGATAGTGATTATTCGTTGACATAAGACACCTTTTTACAAAATTTGAGGGGTATCAAAAGGCATCGGATTTTAAAAAACAGACAATTATTCGAATAAATAGAGAGAACTGTTTAATAAGCTATATTTACAATTTACATCAAAATTCCTTCTTTTCCAAGCCTTTTGCTCTTTTTTTACAAAGAAAATTAATTATATAAGCCTAAAAAGAGCTTAGAAGCTAAATTTGATGTTTAATAATCATAATTTATGTCGATATCAAAATTGATACTTATCGCATTACTGGCTCCGATCTTTATTAATGCCCAGGATAATCCAACAGAAACTGAAGATTTCAGTGATTATAGTAATTACGGCGATGCTTCGGGAGTGAAGCGTTTTGCTACGCAAAAAGTATTAAATCAGACACCTACAAGAATTGTTAGTGTAGGATACGAATGGCAAACTGCTTTTGAAATGCCGGATGTGCCTCTGGGAGGGATGTTGCCTGCATTAAAAGATGAGTATGTAAAGAATGTGCGCGGATTGAGAATTCAAGTTAATTTACCAATTATTTCAAATGATCGCTTCATCTGGCAGATCGGAGCACAATATTGGGGAAGCCGTTTCTCTTTTGAAGATCAAGTATCCAATAGTCAAGTTAAGGCGCTCTCTTCTCCCGGTATCACAACAACAGGGATCAATACGACCATTTTCAAGCCTTTGAATGAGAAAAATATCCTCATTTTCCAGGGTAGTGCCGACTTAAACGGAGCTTATCAAAGATTTGATGAAATTTCTGCAAAAGGGGTTACCTACAGTGCTACAGCCATCTATGGTTGGAAAACCTCTGAAAAAAATATAATAGGTACAGGTATAGCCCGCACTTATCGTGCAGGCAGACAAATGTATGTGCCTGTATTACTGTGGAATCGTACTTTCTCAGATAAATGGGGAATGGAGTTGTTATTACCGGCACGTGGACATGTAAGAAGAAATTTTTCTACCAGTAGCATGCTGCAACTTGGATATGAGTTGGAAGGAAATCAATTTCACATTCCCTCCGGCACTGCCTTTTTGCAGCGTGGTGAATTAAAACCACGGATTCTATGGGATCAGAAAATTGCCGGATTTATCTGGCTTCAGGCACAGGCCGGTATGCGCATTAACTGGCGCTTTGATATGATGAAAACATACGATGGAAAAGATGATGCTGATAAGTATTTTATCACAGCGATCAGAAATCCCTTTTATTTTGGGCTAAGCCTCAATTTTGTAAGTCCGTAAGCAACGGATTTACTTCGCCACCTGTCTTGTCCAGGTATCCGTTCTTCCGATTAAAGAAATACCGATATAACCTCTTACTTCAAGAGTATTATTATCCTTCATGCGAATGGTGCAGTCGTATGTGCTTCCATTTTTAGGGTCGTAAATTTTACCCTCATCCCAGGTTTTATCACCTTTGTAAACAAAACCCCAGGTATTGATTAAGCCAAGTACCGGACGGCTGCGAACTTTCTCATCGGGGTGGTTCTTGTCGAGCTTAGGTTTTCCTGTTTCCGGATCATTGGGCACTTTTAGCCAAACGATTTTCCCCTGGTATTTGTCTCCATTTTTAAAAATTTTGACCATGCCCGTGCCTTCGCCGTTTTTCCAAACACCAACGATCGCATCACCTTCATTGCTAAAAGGCATAAAAGACATTAGTAAAAGTGAAAGACATGCGGGTAAAAATGTTTTTAAAAGCGACATATGAATAAATATTTAGTTTGAGTTATTTTAAGTTCCCTGTAAAAATAAGGCGAACATAATGTTCTATCAAAAGTACAATTCATTGTCATCGATAGAATAAAGATGCTGAAGCTTTATGAAAAATTTTGTTTTCGTTTACTTGTTCAACGACTGATAAACAATCGTTTGTATGATTAAACAATTGTAAAATAAATTTTGTTTTCTTTTTCAGAAGAAACATCTTTGTAGTATGACTATGACAGCAAAAGCATATTTCCAGTGGTGGCATATACAACCTCAGGGTCTGTAATGTACAGAGAAGAAATATGTTCTCAATAATACAAGGCCCCGGATTAACCGGGGTTTTTTATTGTTAATTATCGAAATGATATGACAACAAATAAAATAAAATTCAGGACCGGATTTAAAAAGATGCTGGCAGATGTGCATACTCCTGTTGGCATATACCTTCGGTTAAGAGATCGATTCAGAGATACGGTTTTACTGGAAAGCTCAGACCATCATTCTTCTCAGGACAGCTGGAGTTTCATATGCATACAGGCTATTGCCGGAATAGAATTAATTGACCATAATACCCTTGAATATAAATTGCCCGGTGAGAAGCCCGTGAGGGTACAATTAACAGGCAAGAAAGGAGAGCTCACAGATAAGATTCATTCTTTTTTGCAACAATTTGAACCGGTCAGTCATGAGTTGCCGCAACTGGCTTATGCTCAGGGCTTATATGGTTATACATCCTACGATGCTGTCTCTTTTTTTGAATCTGTTTCTCTATCACAAAAGACTGATTATGGAATTGGTTTGATGCGTTATCGCCTTTATCAGTATGTTATAGCCATTCATCATTTCAAAGATGAATTGTATTTGCTAGAGAATCATTTTCCGGGTATTGACAGTGAAGTGCATCAGATTGAGCGACTCATTCAAGGCAGAGATGTGCCGCAGTTTCCTTTTTGTACACGAGGAGAGGAATCTTCAAACATGTCGGATGAAGATTATCTTTCAATGGTACGCAAAGGCATTGCTTCCTGTATGCGGGGCGATGTATTTCAGATTGTGCTAAGTCGTCGTTTTCAGCAGTCATTTCAGGGTGATGAGTTTAATGTTTACCGTGCATTACGCAGTGTGAATCCGTCGCCTTACTTATTTTATTTTGATTATGGTGATTACCGGCTGATGGGATCAAGTCCCGAATCTCAGCTGATTATTGAAAACGGGAAGGCGATTGTACATCCGATTGCAGGCACATTTAAAAGAACCGGCGATGAGGGTAAAGACAAGCAGGAGGCGGATCGGTTGTTAAGTGATCCGAAAGAAAATGCAGAACATGTGATGCTGGTAGACCTTGCAAGAAATGATCTTAGTCGTCTTACCAACGATGTGCATGTGGAGGAATACAGACAAGTGCATTTTTACAGTCATGTTATTCATCTTGTAAGTAAAGTTGTAGGCACAGTTGCGGATACTGAAAATCCTGTTCAGGTTCTGGCAGACACTTTCCCGGCCGGTACACTCAGCGGAGCTCCCAAGGTGAAAGCCATGCAGCTGATAAATGAATATGAACCTACTGCCAGAAGTTTTTATGGCGGAGCAATCGGCTTTCTCGGAATGAATGGATCCTGTAATCATGCTATCCTTATACGCAGTTTTTTAAGCAAAGACAATACTTTATATTATCAGGCCGGAGCGGGTGTTGTTGCAGCAAGCAATCCAAATAATGAGTTGCAGGAAGTAAACAATAAACTCGGTGCGCTTAAAAAAGCAATACAACTTGCAGAAGAATTGAATCAATAGGATAGGTATTAAAACTTTTAAATAACATTGAATATAGATGAAACATCGGATACTTGTTTTTGATAATTATGATTCTTTCACGTATAATCTGGTTCATCTTATTGAAAAGATTACACATGAAAAAGTGGATGTGTTTCGAAATGATCAGATACCACTTGAAGAGGTAGATCGCTACGACGCAATTGTATTATCGCCCGGTCCGGGTATCCCGGAGGAAGCGGGTGAATTATTACCATTAATACGTCGTTATGCATCATCCAAAAAAATACTTGGGGTTTGTCTTGGTCATCAGGCCATAGCGGAAGCTTTTGGCGGCAAGTTGATAAATCTGAGTAAAGTGTTTCATGGTCTTGCAACACCGGTATCTGTTAATCCTTCTAAAGTAGGAGTCACTGAAAGAGCGAGTGACGCTTTGTTTATCAATTTGCCGAATGAGATAGAAGTCGGACGATATCATTCTTGGGTGGTAGATGAACAATCATTGCCTGATGAACTGGAAATAACTGCACGTGATGAGGAGGGATGGATCATGGCTATGCGACATAAAGAATACAATATCGCCGGTGTACAGTTTCATCCGGAAAGTGTGCTTACACCAAAAGGAGAGCAGATAATCCGAAACTGGCTAAATAGTTTATAAACTTAAAACTTAAAAGTTAAGAGTAGAAAGATGATAGTTGTTTAATCTCAAGATATTTTAAATTATGAGGGACATTTTACAATTGTTATTTGCACATCAGACACTAAGCCAAAAGCAGGCTTATGAGGTGATTATTCGTCTTTCTGAAGGGGATTATAATGAACATGAACTTGCGGCATTTATGACTGTTTATCTGATGCGCAGCATAACCATTGATGAATTACAGGGTTTCAGAAAAGCACTTCTCGATTTGTGTGTATCAGTTGATTTTGCAGGGAATGATTTGCTCGATATAGTAGGTACCGGAGGTGATGGGAAAAATACATTCAATATATCAACCCTTTCTTGTTTTGTTGTGGCAGGTGCGGGACAAAAGGTTGCTAAACATGGTAATTACGGTGCCTCATCTGTGAGTGGGTCAAGCAATGTGATGGAACAACTTGGCTATCATTTTTCAGCAGATAGTGGTAAGTTGAAAACTGAACTTGAAGAGGCCGGCATCTGTTTTTTACATGCGCCCTTTTTTCATCCTGCACTCAAACGTGTCGGACCAATCAGAAAAAATCTTGGTGTGCGTACTTTTTTTAATATGCTTGGTCCGATCGTGAATCCTGCTTGTCCAGGTTCACAACTGATCGGAGTTTATAATACAGAGATGGGTAGAATCTACAACTACCTTCTGCAACAGGATGGGCGTCGGTTCACCATTATACATAGTCTGGATGGATATGATGAGATTTCTCTGACCGATGACACACGCATCATCAGCAATGAAGGAGAACGTATACTCGCTCCTGAAGTTGTTGGGCATTCGCGTGTACAGCCGGATGAATTATACGGCGGAGATACAGCAGAAGAAGCAGCGGAATTATTCAGAAATATTATTTCCGGTAATGGTACTGCACAGCAATCTTCTGTTGTTGTTGCAAATGCTGCAATGGGTCTGTACTGTGCGGGTAATTTCAAAAATTATGAAGATGCACTCCAGGCGGCAAATGAGAGCCTTGCGAGTGGCAGGGCTGCATTGGCATTAAATAAACTCATATCCCTTAATCAATAATAGTTGAATGATGAATATTCTCGAACAGATAATTGCGGATAAACGAAAGGAGGTGAGCGATCGAAGTAAAAGTATTTCGGTCTCACAACTTCGCGAAACTCCTTTTTATAAAAGAGAATGTATTTCACTGAGAGAGTCTTTATTGAAAAAAGATAGTACAGGAATTATCGCGGAGTTTAAGAGGCGTTCGCCAAGTAAAGGATGGATTTTTCCTGATGCTGATGTTGTAGAAGTGACAGGGTCATATCTTAAAAACGGAGCTGCGGCATTGAGTATTCTCACTGATGAACAATATTTCGGAGGAAAATCTGAAGATTTGATAAGGGCAAGAAATGCAAGTATTCCAATACTTCGAAAAGATTTCATCATTGATAGTTATCAGATTGAGGAATCGAAATCGATCGGTGCAGATGTCATTTTACTTATTGCTGCTTGTTTATCACCGGGAGAAGTAAATGATTTGGCAGCCTATGCAAAAAAAATAGGATTGGAAGTATTGCTTGAGCTGCACGACGAAGAAGAGCTTAGTCATATTTGCGATGAAACAGAAATGATAGGAGTCAACAACAGGAATTTAAAAACATTTCAGGTTGATATTGAACGTAGCTTAAGAATGGCTGCATTCATTCCGGATGGGAAAGTCAAAGTTGCAGAAAGCGGAATTGATTCTCCTGAAATGATGAATATTTTTCGTAAAGCAGGGTTCAGTGGTTTTTTAATTGGTGAGTTTTTCATGCGTACGAATAATCCGGGTGAAAGCCTTGCGAATCTTGTTAAAGAGGAAGCTGAATTAAGACGTTTATAATAAGTAATCGGTTGCTTGTCGCAAAACCAAAACAATATGAACGATCAATCATCGGCTACAGGAAGTCATACTAACAAGCGACAAACGCTGCGTATTAAAGTTTGCGGCATGACACGACTAGATCAAATGCAGGAGCTTGGAGAGATGGGCGTTGAATTCGCAGGTATGATATTCTATCCCAAATCACCGCGTTATGTATTAAATCATTTGAAAGGCGAGGAGGTTCGCAAGGCTCGTTTAAAAGTTTACAAAGTAGGTGTTTTTGTTAATGCGGATTATGATGAAATGATGAAGCAGGTCGATGATTTCGGTTTGGATATGGTGCAACTTCATGGAGATGAGTCACCCAGGTTTTGTGAGCAGGTAAGTAATTACATTTCAGTTATTAAAGCCTTTCGTCTTGCACCTGATGATCCGATATCATGGAAAATCAGAAGCTTTCAGGATGCAGCTGATCTATTCTTATTTGACACATTAGGTGTTGGCTATGGCGGAACCGGTAAAAAATTTGACTGGACTGTTTTAAAAGGAGAAAAGATCAAAAAGCCTTTTTTTCTAAGCGGAGGAATAGAGCCCGGTGATGTAGACAGAATAAGAGAATTTAAGAAAGAATCTGTTGCTTCGAATTTATTTGCAATAGATGTAAACAGTTGCTTTGAATCGGGTCCGGGTATTAAGAAAATGGATATCCTCCGCACTTTTGTTGAAACATTAAAAAATGACGCTAAATAAAATGAAGATGACGACAAACACAATCACATTTAAAGAGCCGGATCAGCATGGCTATTACGGACAGTTTGGCGGTGCTTATATCCCTGAGATGTTGTACAAGAATGTACAAGAGCTGCAGCAACAATATCTGGATATTATCTATGATCCTGCTTTTCAGAAAGCATTTTATCATCTGTTAAGAAATTATGTTGGTCGACCCACACCTTTATATTTAGCTGAAAGGTTAAGTAAAGAACTGGGCACCACTATATGGTTGAAAAGAGAAGATCTCTGCCATACAGGGGCGCATAAAATCAACAATACTATCGGGCAAATATTGCTTGCTGAAAGGTTAGGTAAAAAACGCATCATAGCTGAAACCGGTGCAGGACAACATGGAGTTGCTACAGCAACTGTTTGTGCACTAAAAGGATTGGAGTGTATTGTTTACATGGGAGAGAAAGATATGGAGCGTCAGGCTCCCAATGTTGCCCGCATGCGGATGCTTGGTGCGAAGGTTGTGCCGGCAACCAGTGGTAGTAAAACACTAAAGGATGCCACCAATGAAGCTATCCGTGACTGGATCAATCATCCCGATGATACTCATTATATTATTGGCTCAGTAGTTGGCCCGCATCCTTATCCCGATATGGTGGCACGTTTTCAGAGCGTAATCAGTGAAGAAATCAGCAGCCAGATAAAAGAAATTACCGGCAAGGATTATCCTTCGCATGTTGTAGCATGTGTTGGCGGTGGTAGTAATGCAGCCGGAGCATTTTATCATTTTACAGATAATGTGAATGTGCAATTAATTGCTGTGGAAGCGGCGGGAAAGGGAATTGATAGCGGTGAAACTGCAGCTACAACTCAACTCGGCACTCCCGGTATTTTGCATGGAAGCAAAAGTTTACTGATGCAAACAACGGATGGGCAGGTTGTAGAGCCACACAGCATTTCAGCAGGTCTTGATTATCCGGGTATTGGACCGATACATGCACATTTGTTTAAAAGCGGAAGAGCAACATTCCTTCACGCAACAGATGATGAAGCCCTGGATGCATCTTTGAAACTAAGTCGACTGGAGGGAATCATACCTGCTCTTGAAACAGCACATGCAATCGCAGCATTATGGAAATTGTCTTTTAAGCCCGGTGATAATGTAGTGCTTTGTCTGAGTGGCCGCGGTGATAAGGATTTAGGAACCTATATGCAACATTTATCAATTTAAACTGAAAAGATGAGTCGCATCAAACAACTATTTGATAAAAAGGAAAACAGAATTCTTAATGTATATTTTACTGCGGGATATCCCTCCGTTGACAGTACACTTGAAATAATGGAAACCCTGCAATCCGGTGGCGTTGATTTGATAGAATTAGGAATGCCTTACAGTGATCCGCTTGCTGATGGTCCGGTAATACAGCAAAGCAGTGCTGTTGCATTGAGCAACGGCATGACGATCGCTACTTTGTTTGAACAACTCAGGAACTTTCGTGAAAATATTAAGGTTCCTGTTGTATTGATGGGATACATGAACCCGGTTTTGCAGTATGGGTTTGAAAAATTTTGCGCAGATGCTTCAGCAGCAGGTATTGATGGATTGATCCTGCCCGATCTGCCTCCCTATGAGTTTGAATCAGTTTACCGTACCGTATTAAATCAATATGGTCTTGATTTTATTTTTCTTGTAACACCTGAAACGAGTGATGAACGAGTAAAAAAGCTTGATGAGTTGAGCAGCGGATTTCTCTATGCAGTATCTTCTTCATCAACAACCGGAACTGATCAGAGTAGGAAAGACGTAGCAGATTATCTAAAGAAATTAAAGTCGATGAATTTGAAGAATCCAATACTTGTAGGTTTTGGTATCAAAGACAAGGAAAGTTTTGATGCAGTATGCAACTATGCGAATGGGGGCATCATCGGGACAGCCTTCATCAAGGCAATCGGTGAACCCGGAACTCTAAAAGAGAATATAACAGGCTTTTTAGAAAAAATTCTTTCATAATCATCATTCCACGAAATTTGCGAAATGAAATAAGTAAAACTGTAAACTGAAAACTGAAACAACTCATAACCAACAACCAACTACTAACAACCAGTTAATGCTCGCAATCATCAAATACAATGCAGGGAACATTCAATCAGTTCTTAACGCTATGGAGCGGTTGGGTGTAAATGCAGTTGTGACTGACAAGCATGAAGAGCTTTTAGCAGCAGATAAAGTTATATTCCCTGGAGTAGGTGCCGCAGGTGCAGCAATGAAAAGTTTGAAGGAGAAAGGTTTAGATCTTTTGATTCCTTCTCTAAGGCAGCCGGTGCTTGGCATATGTGTGGGCATGCAGTTATTATTTGAACATTCCGAAGAAGATGATACAAAAGCGTTGGGCATTGTTCCTGCAAAGGTGAAAAAGTTTACAGCTGAACCTGGTCATAAAGTGCCGCAGATTGGCTGGAACACCATTACGAATCTGCAATCTCCTTTGTTTAAAGGTATTGCTGAAAACTGCTATGTCTATTATGTGCACAGCTTTTATGCTGAAATAAATCCATATATGATTGCAACGACTGATTATGGCATTTCTTATGCCGGCGCAGTTGCAAAAGACAACTTTTACGGGGTTCAGTTTCACACGGAAAAGAGTGCTGGAACAGGTGATGCAATATTGAAAAACTTTTTAAGTCTCTGATATGGAAATTATTCCCGCGATAGATCTTATAGACGGTAAATGTGTTCGATTGACTGAAGGAGACTATAATCAAAAAACTGTTTACCATGAAGATCCGCTTGATGTTGCTCTTTCCTTTCAGGATGCAGGGTTAAAAAGGCTTCATCTTGTAGATTTGGATGGAGCGCGTATGGGAGCTGTGCAGAACTGGAAGGTGCTTGAGCGAATTGCAGGTAAAACTTCCCTGGTTGTTGATTTCGGAGGTGGAATTAAACGTGAAGAAGACGTCAAAATTGTAATTGAATCCGGTGCGGCTCTTGTAACCATTGGAAGTATGGCTGTAAAGAGACCGGATACTTTCGCTTTATGGATGCAAAACCATGGTTCAGAAAAATTTCTTCTTGGCGCGGATGTAAAAAATGAATGTATCACAGTAGGGGGATGGTTAGAGACGACTGATATTTCTGTTTTTGATTTTATTGAAGGTTATCGTCTTAAAGGAGTTAATCAACTTTTTTGTACGGATGTAAGTAAAGATGGAAGGCTTGAAGGTCCTTCAGTAGATTTATATAAAAAAATTATTGCGCGTTTCCCTGATCTGCATTTTATTGCCAGCGGAGGAGTAAGTTCAATGGAAGATGTTTACATCTTAAAAGAAATCGGCTGCAGCGGTGTTATTATCGGAAAGGCCATCTATGAAGGCAGGATTCAGTTGAAAGATTTAATCAGTTTCAATTAGCTTCTTTATTAAAACGATTCCGAATCAGATGCCATAGTTGAAGTGCATCAGGTGTTAGTTTAAATACAAAAATAAAAATCACAAAAACGGTTGTAAAAAATCCTGTTCGGATAAAAAGTCCGGACCAGCTATGCATTTCACCAAAAAGACCGTCAGCTGTAAAATAAAGTAAGCAGGATAAAAGAATTGAATATGCAGTTTTTCTTGTAAAGGGTTGTATTTTATGTTTTTTCCACAAAAAGAGATAGCGTATCAGGTTGTATACGGAAAATGAAAGTAGATTGGCGTATGCGCTCCCGATAATGCCATATTTTTTTATCAGTATATAATTGAGCGGAAGTATCAGCAGTACCAGTATGATACCAGTGAAAAATTCAAAACGCCAGTAGGCAGATGTGGCAATGATTTGTCCGTTAATACCTGTCCCTGCATCAATTAGTTTTGTGATGCCCAATATCAGAATTACATACATCCCTGCTTTGTAGTCGGACTGTATATTTAACAAATCAAAAATATCTGATACATTCATCCATATGCAGAAGAAGATAAATAAACCGATCAGCAGGAGGTTAATGGATGATCTTTTATAAAGGCGGTCGATTTCTGACATGTTTTTATTTTTCCATGCCATTACAAGTACAGGCAAAGTTGCTGTAATGATACTGCGCTGAGGTACCTGAATTAAATTCGATAAATAGGTCGCCAAATTGTATACACCGGCATCATGGATTCCTTTTTCGCTGATGCTGGCAATGAGGATGCTGTCGATTACCTGCGATAAGATACTGACAACTAGTCCACCGTACACATAGGCGCCGAGAGTGAACATTTTCTTTTTAAACTTATTGGTAACCAAACTTGATTTTAAAGTGAGAGGGAGTTGTTTTTTTAATTTTAAAACAATGAAAAGAACGAGGGCTATTGCTAAAAACTGAAAAGAGAAAAGAGAAATGAATTGATGAAATTTGACCGTTTGTGTTATAAATAAAAAAAGTAAAATCATTGTCAGTAATCTCATAGCTGTTTCTCTAAGGAAATTTGGCAGCACAGATTGCCTGTATGAAATTGAAATGGTTTCAAGTACGCTGAATATTAAAATACCTGCTCCGAAAAGAAAAATCCAGTGGAAGTATTCCACAAAAAGTTCTGAACGTTCAGAAAATTTTCTGACAATGAGCGGTTCAAACAACAAACCACCTGCCAGTACAAGTAAAAATCCTGAAATAGCAATCAACAATGACTTTGCAAAAAGATCATTTTTCGAACGAGGGAGATGTTCCTGATAGTAAGGGAAAAACTTATTGATAACCGGAAGAATACCAAGAGAGGCGACGGCAAACATCAGTGATCCAACATCAAAGAAAAGTCTGGTTAAACCGTACTGCGCAGGAGTAAAGTAACCCTGACCGTTTCTAATGAAGAGCCAGGTGTTGACAAATCCTATGCCAAAGCCAATATAGATGACTATGCCGGATAGAATTGCCTGTTTTCTGATTTCTCCCATTCTGCCCGAAGTTAATTCATTTATTTTCTGATTTGTACCTGACTGTTTTTAAAAGAAGCTTATTTTGAGCTTGAGGATGGTTTATAGTTGACGTAAAAGTTTTTATCTAAAACTGATTTGATTTCATCTTCAGTTTTGCAACCTGTTTCTATGAATTGCCATTTTGTTCCCGGAGTTTTAAGTGTTAGCTTACTGTTGTTTCCCGGGAGGAGTATCGGCATGTCGAATCCGTTTATGCAGTTGCTCCATCTGTAATATAGCAGATTGCGGCTTTTTTCTTTTTTCAGGTAATATTCAAGCGTCGGAATTTGTGTTGTACTCAGGTATTGCTCAAATGTTTTTTCAAGTTGAAGTCCTGTCTTTACTGAAATATATTGTTCCAGTTGGATTGAAGAAATTTGTTTGAGTTTGAATTCTATTTGAATGCCGCGAATCAGTTCTCTGAAAAGAGAATCATTCTGCATCATTGCTCTGATCATATGTATCAAGCTTGCAGATTTGTAATACATATCCGAACTTCCTTCATTTTTTACATCATATGATCCTTTAATGGGCTTGTCGTTTTGAATATTTTTTCTGATTCCCTGCACATAAGCGTTTGCTGCGGCTTTCCCATAATGATAGTCTACATACATGGCTTCCGAATAGTTGGTAAATCCTTCATGGATCCATAGGTCGGCGACATCATTGCAGGAAACATTGTTGCCGAACCATTCATGGCCGCTTTCATGTACAATAATGTAATCCCAGTTCAAGCCCCAACCGCTGCCGCTAAGGTCACTGCCCATATAGCCGTTTATATATTTATTTCCATATGCAACGGCGGATTGGTGCTCCATGCCAAGGTAGGATGTTTCTACAAGTTTGTAACCGTCGTTATAGAATGGGTAGGGGCCCATCCAGTGTTCGAGTGCGCGCATTGCCGGCTTTACCTGCTTAAAATGTTTTTTTGCTTTTTCTTCGTTATAGTTTAATACATAGTAATCAAGAGATAATGTTCCGTTTTCACCTAGCAGGGTGTCTTTGATTTGAACATACTTTCCGATATTCATTGTAATATTATATGTATTGATAGGGTAGGAAACAAACCATTGCCATTTCTTCTTTCCGTCGGGTGTTTCATAAGAGTTCCGTAATCTGCCGTTTGATACATTCATCAAATCTTTAGGGGTTGTCACTGCAATCAAAGTGCTGTCAGGCTCATCATATGGATGATCCTTACATGGCCACCAGCAACTTGCTCCCTGTCCCTGACATGCCACGCCAACCCATGAGTTGTTCTTTGCATCTTTTTGCCAGACCAGTCCGCCATCCCATGGAGGATAAAGAGCGGGCTTTGGTATGCCGCTGTAATAAATCAAAAGTTCCTGTAGTTTTTTACTTCCTGTTTTATAAGCAGCGGCAAGTTCATTTATCTGATCTTCAGAAATTTTGATGAAATATAAATTGTTTTCTCTTGTGTAAGTAACATGTTTCCCATTCAGTTTAGCACTGTCAATCTGCATTGGTTCCTGCAAATCAATCTGCATACTTGGTACAGGATTTCCTGAAACTGAAAACAAAATGCGGTTTGATCCTGCGATAGAAAATTTATTCATATCCGGTTCGATATCGAGGTCGTACATCACAACATCCCACCATTTTCTTTCAGGCGTGATGCTTCCGGCTAATGTATCAAATCGCGAGAAACTGTTTTTATTTGAAAACAGGCTCTGGGCATTCGGTTTTAGATGGGTGAACAGTAAGTAGGCAATTAAAATAAAAGAGAGTCTCATATGATTATAAGTCGGTAAATAAACAATAAATTTACTTCGAAAGAATGAATAGTAACATGGTGTGTCTCTGTTTTTAATATTGTTTTTAAACATGCGCTTTATATATCTTCTTTTTCTGACCCTGCTTATCTGCGGCTGCATCGGATCAAAAAATGATTATCGAAATTATTTCTGCTACAATGAATCTTCAGGAATTACATCGCTGGATCCTGCTTTTGCAAAAAATCAATCGAACATCTGGGTGGTTAATCAACTTTACAACAGACTGATTGAAACCGGACCTGATATGAAACTCGTGCCTTCTCTTGCAAAAAGCTGGAAAATTTCTGAAGACAGGCTGACCATTACCTTTAATTTGCGTTCAGATATTTATTTCCATGATCATCCGGTTTTCCCTGAAGGTAAAGGGAGAAGGATGACAGCAAGTGATGTTGTTTATAGTCTCAAAAGATTAATGGATCCCGAAGTTGCAAGTCCAGGAGCCTGGATTTTTAATGGACGTGTGGATTCTGAAAAAGGATTTGAGGCAATCAATGATTCTGTTTTTCGCTTGCATTTGCAAAAGCCGTTTATTCAGATGCTTGGCGTATTGAGTAATCCGTATTGTTCTATTGTACCTAAAGAGGCGGTAGAATACAAAGAAACATCTTTCAGAAAATATCCCTGCGGTTCCGGTCCTTTTCGTTTTTTTCTATGGGAAGATGGGCAGGTATTGATTTTAAAAAGACATACTAATTACTTTGAAAGGGATGAGCAAGGGGAAAGGCTTCCTTATTTACAAGGCATTAAAGTTTCATTTCTTTCATCGAAAGCAAGTGAGTTTCTTTCTTTTCAGCAACGTCAGCTTGATTTCATGAATGATATTGATCCGTCTTTCAAAGATGAAGTATTAACTAAATCCGGAAACCTTCGTTCAACTTGGGTAAATAAAATTCAGTTACTTAAACATCCTTATCTCAATATTGAATACCTGGGGATTCTTGTTGATAGTTCTGTAGACGAGGGACATACGCCATTGCGACATAAGCTGATCAGGCAGGCTGTAAATTATGCCATTGATCGTCGTAAGCTGATGTTGTATTTGCGTAACTCAATTGGTATACCGGCTGAGTATGGATTTATTCCGCCGGGATTGCCCGGATTTGATTCCGTTCAGTTAAAAGGATATGATTATAATCCTTTACTTGCTAAGTTAAAGCTGGACAGTGCAGGTTATTTTCAGAATTCATCGAAAGAAAAAATAAAGTTGTACACCATTCCTGTTTATGCGGATCTTGCTAATACCATCATACAAAATTTAAATGCAGTAGGTGTAAAGGCGGAAGTTGAAGTTATTCAGAAGAGTGTATTGCTTACAAAAACGGCCAACAGGCAAGCTTCTTTTTTCCGGGCAAGCTGGATTGCTGATTACCCGGATGCGGAAAACTTTTTAGGGCTATTCTATTCTAAGTATCCTGCTCCGCCAAATTATACAAGGTATAATAACAGACAGCTTGATGAGCTTTACGAGAAATGCCTTACGGAGACGGATGATTCCTTAAGAATACTTTTGTATAAAAGAATAGATGCTATGATCATCGAAGATGCACCAATTGTACCGCTTTGGTATGATGAAGTTGTGAATTTTGTACAGCCTTACATCACTGGCTTTAATCCCAATGCGTTAAATGTTCCCGATCTTCGGAGGGTGAAAAAAGCTTTTTTTGATTAATACAATTATAGTTTGCGTTTTTTATCTGCAAATACTTTTTCGAATTTTTCAAGCTTTGGTTTAATTACATAGTAGCAATAAGGATTTGATTCCTTGTTATTGTTGTAATAATTCTGATGATATTTTTCAGCTTCGAAGTAATTTTTATAAGGTTCTATGGTTGTGACAACAGGGTTATCAAAGACGGCATTCTGATTCAGCTGGTCTTTGTAGTGCTGTGCTTTTTTGCGTTGTGTTTCATTGTGAAAGAAAACAACACTTCTGTACTGCGGCCCAACATCGTTGCCCTGACGGTTGAGGGTAGTAGGGTCGTGGGTTTGCCAGAAAATTTCAAGAAGTTCATCGTAAGTGATAACCGCAGGATCGAATACTATCTGAATGACTTCTGCGTGTCCGGTATTTTTACTGCAAACTTGCTCATATGTAGGCATGAGTACATGTCCGCCGCAATAGCCGCTTCTGACTTTCAGTACACCTTCCACTTGTTGAAATATTGCTTCAGTGCACCAGAAGCAGCCATTCCCGAAAGTAGCAGTGTCTTCTTTTTGTGAATTTTCATTATCTGAAGTGTGAATGGTCTGATTGTTCATAATAACAAAGTTTGGATCTTGCCCAAGGCAGCCGAGTAAAAAGAAACTGAGCAATAAGCTTTTCATTGTAAACTGATAGATGCCGGGCATGCCGGAAAAATTTGATGCAAAGTAGTGATTTTCAGTTTTTTGATGGCTTTTTGCGATTATTATCGCCTGATAAAAATGACTTTTATCAACTTCTTAACGAGGCTGTTTAAGCATCAGCTTAATAATAAGCTATCTATTGCACAGTTCTTATTTGTATGTATTCGTTCAAGAGAGGATCTAGTATCATGGTATGCCAATGTTTGTAATATAGTCATATGTTATAACTTTGTAAGGATCGAATAAAATGATGGTAACCGGTCTGAAATATTTTATTGCTGCAGTTTTTGTTTTTGTTATCAAACTTTCTCCGGTGTTTGGCGCAAAAGCAGATGTACTGAATACTGTACTTTCGGATAGTAGCAATATCCGTACTGAAGATTCTTTACTCAATACAAATATTTATTACAGAAAGTATCATCATATTCTCAATGCACCTGCTTCTTTCTATAATAATTTCAGGCTTTTTCAGTTCATTGATAAATGGATGGGCAGGCCTTATCTTTTTGGAGGTACTACACAGTTTGGGGTTGACTGCTCCGCACTTACGGGTTATTTTGCGAAAGAGGTGGCCGGAGTCAAACTACCCAGAACAGCGCAAGGGCAGCACGACCATTTAAAACTGAGTACTTTTCCCGGGTTGCTTCAGACAGGAGATTTGATTTTTTTTCATACGACTCGTCCCGGTATTTCACACGTTGGCATCTATCTTTCAAATAATAAGTTTTTACATGCATCAGCTACGAACGGGGTTACTATATCAGACCTTGGAGAAGATTATTATGTGAAAGCATACAGAGCTGCCAAACGCATAGATTTGACTTTAACTGCGGATATTACATCGGTTAATCAACAGGATATCAGGGTGATTCCTCTCTCCGGAAAATATAAATCAGATATCATTGTTCGTCATTTGCAGATAAATTCTTCTCTTTTTAGACAGTTAAATCCTGATTTTGACAAAATGGTTTGGAATTCTTACATGATGAGGTTGCCCAAACAAAGCATGGAAGCTTTTATACAAAATAAGGACAAAATTCTGGCTGAATCGGTTCAGTCACATTTCAGCTTTTAATTCTAAAATACTGATAATCAGCTTTTAATATAGTTGTCCACAATGGCATTGGAGATCTAGGGAAAAACATTTCCCTTATTTCGTTCTTATTTATATTTTCGCTCCACTTTCGCCAACCAAACCATCTTTATGAGAAAATTTATTTCTTTAACTCTGTTCGTGTTTCTTTTATTGCCCGGTTTAGAGGGGTTTGCCCAAAAAGCAAAAAATAAATGGACAATTTTTAGTGATGCATACATCACAATAGAATTGATCATTAAAATGAGTAAGAATCCTTGCGACTCCAATAATACGAAGGGAAATGAATATTCCCTGAGTATGAAAAATGTTGAGAATAATCTAAATTATCATAATAAGTATATCAGCTGGAAGACTAGCTTTTACAGTTGTAATGGTCAATTGATTAAAAGAACATTTTCTGTTAGTTTACAGGAGCATCATAAGGAAGGGGTTAATAAATCGATGGACTGGTCATTTATAGGATCATCCCTTGATAGTGCTTTTTTTGATGTTACGCTTGACAGTTATCAAAGGAATGAACCTGATGAAATTGAAGATGCTTCTTCGGTTAAACCTGATGAAATTGTAGGAAATCTAAACATTATGACAGGAGGTGTAGCCCGACTTTCTATAAGGGGTGGAAAGCTATCAAAAGATGCAAGATGGGTATGGTATAAAGATAAATGCGGTGGCACACCGGTTAATTACGGTATCACATTCGATGCAAAACCTAAAGACAGTACAACCTACTACGTTCGTGCAGAAGGGGTGCATAAAACAACTGAATGTATCTCTGTACTGGTTGCAGTTGATGACAACAGTATTAAGCCAAGCAAAGTGATAGGCTCTTCGAAATATTGCAGAGGCGATAAGAGTCCAATTACCCTTGAAGTATATGGAGGTAAACTTGGTTACAAAGCGTATTGGGAATGGTTTAAAGATAATTGTGGCGGACAGCCTTTTGCAAAAGGCGACTCTTCCATAACTGATTTTCCAACTCAGACAACAACTTATTACGTAAGAGCCAAAGGGGTTACCAATACAACAGAATGTATTTCATTTACGGTAGATGTAGTGGATGCTTCAACTGCGCCGGTCTCTATTTTAGGGAATTCTGTATTATGCGAAGGCGAAACTCTTCAGCTCAGTGTTAATGGAGGAAACCTTGCAGCAGATGCAAAATGGGTGTGGTACAGAGACGGGAAGAACATTACAGACAGAGTAGGAGAAGGTAATCAGTATAGTTCTTCTGTGAAGTATTCGGGAACCTATTATGTGAGAGGAGAAGGATATTGCGGCAATACTGATTTCCAGGTTTTATCTACAAATGTGAAAAAGCTATCTAACATTTCCCGTGCCAGTATTACTAATGCAAAAGTTAAAAGGAATTTTTATCAGTTAACCATTAATAATGGAACATTGGGTGATGAGGCTAAATGGGTCTGGTATAAAAAAGACTGTGATGGTAAAAAGCTAGGGGAAGGTGAGACAATAAAAGTAAAATTAAAAAAGAAGACAGAGTTGTTTGTCAGGGGGGAAGGGCAATGTAATACCACTGATTGTGTCCACGAAACTTTTATTTCGCCTTATGATCATTCTAAATCTTCTAAAAGTGACAGGCAGAAGGGTGACAAAAATTTCAATCTTCCGGAAAGCAAATTTAAATTCGGTTTTATTTCTGCCGGCATTTTGCTACAGGATCAGGATATTGACGTAACTAGTGCTGAAAACTACAGTTACAGTTTTGCAGCCGGTTCCCAATCTGTTTACGTCAGCGTAAAATATGGTGCAAAAAAGAACACTAAGTTTGAAAGCACGAACACGACTATTTTACCGACTAATACAACCGCAGGAAACAACTATATTTTTAACGGCCGTGTGTTCAACAGAAGAACATCTTATACCGCCGGTTTTATGTTTGGTATTCAGGGTCTGCGCATTTACATGGGTGCAGGTTATGGCCAGTTAAATGCAATCTGGGGTGTAGATGTGCTTCAATCCGGCAGTGGAATTTTATTGGCTGAAGAATGGGCCAAAAATGTTGATCAATCTATTACCGGTGTAGAAGGTGAGGCAGGTATTCTTCTGAAATGGGGAGTATTTAATATCAGAGGAGGTTGGAATATTATTTATAACCCTTCTAACAATAAACAATTTATTGATGGACAGTTCGGTGTAGGTCTTAGTTTTTGATTAATTAAATGAATAAATGATATGAACAAATACTTATTATTTCTACTGACTGCTTTTTCTTTTTCTTCCTGTATTAAACTGGAAGCTCCTCCGGGGGCTGAAGAAAGTGTGCTTTTTGTAACGACTCAGCAACCCATCCTAACACCTACGACTCTAACCTTAGGTGGATCTGTTTCCGGTTCATCAACAGCATTTGTGACAGACAGAGGAGTTTGTGTATCAACCACGAACCCAAACCCTGTGGCGCCGGATGATTCGCTCAGTTTTAATACAACCGGATTTGGGAATTTCCAGGCGATTTATACATATGGTACTGCCTTAAATACATTCTTTTATGTAAGAGCTTATGCAGTGAATTCGTTTGGGAATATTTTCTACGGAAATGTACTGACCTTTCGTACACCTTTAGCTCCTCCTGTATTTTCAACAAATACGAGCAGTATACCCAATTTGAATGCAGTTGTCGGCTGTTGTACAGTTAACTTCTCCTGGCCTGCTGTTTCAGGGGCTACCGGGTATGATATCCAATTGTCAAGGAACAGTGCTTTCAGTGCTTCGGTAGTTTCAATTAATGCTTGCGGAAGTACTTCGAATTTGCAATTATCTGCAGTCAATCAGGCAGCTGTAAGTTCTTCTACATTTTGTGTGAACAAAGCTTCTTCAACTTTTGCGGGTACCTGGTACTGGAGAGTTCGTTCAAAAAATTCGAGTGGCCCCGGTCCATGGTCCACTACTCGTGCGTATACAATGAACCCATGATTTAATTAATGATTTTTTTATAATTAATGAACATTTTATGAGCTGGAAGTCAATTAGTTTATTACTCTCTTTTATATTGTCATTGATTCTCATATTATTAGTTTATGTGATAGTAAGAGTAGATTATAATAAAGATATTCCTCCTGTTTCTACAGATTTACCAACTTCTCAGGTAGATATTACGCAATTATTAAAATCTGTATCGCCCGATCAACTTCAGAAGCAATTTCCTTTTAATGAGTATTTAAAAACAGGTAATTATTCTCATCCGGTTTTGCTAAAAAAGGATCTTTCTATTCTTGATTCTCTTTATTCTGCAGATCCTATGAGTAACCAGGCATTATTGTCTGCCGCATTAACAGATTCATTATACGAGCGAAAGAAACATCTTTTTTCCGGATATCAGCCCGACAGCCTTATACAGCTTATGCAGTGGGTTGAGCCTTATACCCATTTCGCTGTATTTGATAAAAATGCAGAATTACTTTATTTGTCTGTTTATGATTACTGGATCAATAAAATTTCAAATTACTTAACGCAATATTCGCAGCAGAACAGCAAGGTGAAATATGATTATAAGTTCTCCTACATTTTCTCAAGATGTGCTGAAAAGAGATATCATATTGGTCCCAAGGTAACTTCTCTTGAGAAAGTAATTGATAACATAGTCAGGAGTAAATGGGGGCATTTGTTTGAAGCTTCCTGGCTGGCTTCCTCCTTCATCCAGAAGCTCATATTTTTTATTCTAGGCATAATGACCATTTTTGCCTATTACACTTTATGGGTTTTTGTTTCTTCAAAATGGAAAGGAAAGCGTAGTATAAACAAATCGGATTCAGTACAGAGTTCTTAAATAAATCTTTTATAAATTCTAATAAATAACAATCATTATGAAACAGTTTTCAGTTCTTTTTTCTTGTTTGTGTCTGATGCTTTCATCTGCGTTTGCGCAGTATGATGAAGATTATGTGGAAACCTTCTCAACCAATTTAGAAGGAGAAACCTATTCTGTTGTGAAAATGAGCAGAAGAGATGAAAGAGTTAAAGTAAAATATTTTGCTGCCAAAGACTACAACGGAAAGTCAGTTTATCAGCGTTTTTCTGATTGGTCGCGCAATAAAAAAATTGTTGCTTATTCAAGTGGTACTTATATGACGCATTGTGATGCGAGCTACGCCAAACCTGATGGTCTTTGCATTGATAACGGGCAGCTTGTTAATAATGAAATCAAAAACTTTGACGGTCTGGCAATTGTTTACGCAACCGGTGGCATGGTGGTTTCAAATCTCAAAGATGGTGACCTGAGTGTTACAAATGGTGATGGCACCAAAATGACGTTGAATCTAAATAATTCATTTGATCGTACGCGTTTTATAAAGTGGGCCGGAGAAAATAGTGCTACCGTTTTTCAGACACATCTTTTTTATTATAAAAATGCTCCAAGGGTTTTTTCGAATGGATCTTCAGATTCCAGGATGAGAAGATTTTTAGCTGTTGGAAGAAACAATGATGGCGAATTGTGTCATTATATTGTAAATCTTAGCGGTGCAAATACTGTTTACCAGGCAACAATGAAAGTGTCAAAGTTTCTTCAGAAAAATGACGGACTGAATATTACATTTCTGATCAATCTTGATACCGGATGTCAGGATGTTTTTGGCGTCAATAATTCTGATGGGAATGTAGATTCGCGGAAAGGGTTTTCCGGCACAACTCATATAACCAATGCTGCCAACCTGATTGTATATTATTATGAATAAAAATTTATTCTAATATTATTAGAAATCAAGTACACTTCTTAAGATTTTTATAAATCAACATGAAGAATAATTTATTCCTGTTTTCTTGTTTATTTCTGATTGGATTTTCAGCTTCAGCTCAGTATAGTGAAGATTATGTTGAAGTTTATTCAACTAATATTGGCGGAGAAAATTATTCTATCGTTAAGATGAGTCGAAAAGATGAAAGAGTTAAAATCAAATATTTTTCCGGAAAGGATTTTACAGGAAGAAGCGTATACGAACGATATTCGGCTTGGGCAAAAAACAAAAATATAATCGCATTGTCAAGCGGTGCATATATGACGCATTGTGATGCTAGCTACGCCACACCTATTGGTCTTTGCATTGATAATGGGCAGCTTGTTAATAATGAAATTGCAAATTTTGATGGTCTGGCAATTGTTTATACAACCGGTGAGATGGCGTTTTCTAATCTTAAGGATGGAGATTTAGGCGTTACGAAAGGTGATGGGACAAAAATGACGTTGAACCTTAATAATTCATTTGATCGTACTCGTTTTATAAAATGGGCTGAAGATAATGCGGCAACGGTTTTTCAAACACACCTTCTTTATTTTGACGGGAAACCCAAGGTTTATACCAATGGTAGTCAGTTAATAAGAGACAGACAATTAATTATTACAGGGAAAGACAGATCTGGAGAGATTTTTCATTTTATAGTTCATTTAAAAGGGGGAGCAACTTTATATGATGCAACTTTCAAAGCTGCAAAATTTCTACAGGTGAATGAGGATTTAACAATTAAGTCTATAATAAATGTAGATCCGGGATGTCATCATATATTAGAGGTGAGAAAAAGTGATGGCAGCATTGACGGTCAATCAGGATTTACAGGAAAAAATCCAATTTCATCAGCACTTAATCTGATCGTTTTTTATTATGAATAATTCAGGATTTTCAGGAAACAGATTTGTTTGCAGTTTATTGAGCTGTAGATACTTGTTTCCTGTCTTTCTTTTGTTGATTACTTTCTATGCAAACGGGCAGTCTCTTATTGCATACTATCCTATGAACAGAACGGCACTGGATCTTTCTCCTAATGAGAATCATGGTGTCATCTTCGGAAATGTGCAGCCTGTTGCCGACAGGTATGGTCGTCCCTGCAGTGCTTTGTTTTTTGATGGTGTAAGCGGATATATTCGTGTGCCTACATCTCCTTCATTGGAATCGCCACAAACCGGTTTTTCCGTTACGTTATGGTATAAATTAACCCGACAGAACAACAACAATCATTGGCTGACGGCCATCTGTAAAGGACAATCGAGTAATGAACAGCCCGACAATCCGCATTATCGACTTCAGGTACAGCAAAACACCAATTACCAGTTAAGCACCTGTAATCAATTGTATCCATCTAGTTCTTCAACTATTTCGATTAATACAGATTTTACAGAATGCGATCTGCAGCTTGAACAGCATTTGTTTGAGCCTGACAAATGGCATTTTTATGCACTTACCTATGATGGCACTATGGTTCGGTGTTATATGGATAATAAAAAGGTATTTGAGTATCCATATTCAATGTATCTGGAAAAGAATAATTCTCCACTTTTTATCGGAATGGATGAGCCCGGTAACAATGAATATTTTTCAGGTGCGATGGATGATTTAAAGATATTCAACCAGGGTCTTTCGGAGCAAGCTGTAATGTCCGAATTTTCTCAAAAAGGTTCCACGCAGATGGAAGAAGATTTTCAACTTTCAATTGCAGATGACGTGGAAATGGAAACAGAACCCGGTACATGCCGCGCAAGGGTGCAGTTTTCTGAACCTGATCTTTCTTATACGTGCATACGTCCAACACTCAGACAAATTGAAGGACCATCATCCGGGTCTTATTTCCCATCCGGGAAAACACGCATACGTTTTGAAGCAACTTCACCAAGCGGTTCCAGCCAGATATCAACATTCTATGTGCGGGTAAAAGATATGGAGCCACCTGTTGTTCGTATGCCTGCAGATACAGTCATTTATGTGCCTGCAGGTAGTGGAGGAAAAATTTTCAACTACAGAAAACCTACGGCCACAGATAATTGCGGAGTAAAATCCCTGCAGCAATCGAAAGGACTTAGCGCCGGATCTTTCTTTCCTGTCGGGCTAAACAGAGTAACATATACAGCGGAAGACAATGCCGGTAATCAGGGTTCTGAAACTATGATTGTGGAAATCATAGAAGAAATACCTGTTGTTCCTCCACCTGCGCCTGCACCCGCGCCTGCACCCGCACCAGCGCCTGCACCTGCACCCGCACCTGCGCCAGCACCCGCACCCGCACCTGCGCCAGCACCCGCACCTGCGCCAGCACCCGCACCTGCGCCAGCACCCGCACCCGCACCTGCACCAGCACCTGCACCTGCACCTGCACCAGCGCCTGCACCAGCGCCCGCACCTGCGCCTGCGCCTGCGCCCGCACCACCTATTGTGAACGAGCCCGTATACGATACTTTATCAGTTGCTGAATATAAACAAAACCATATTGTACTGCTGCTGGATGTTTCAAATTCAATGGCTGACAATAACAAAATCATATTATTAAAAACTTCAGTCAGTCATTTGATTAAAAGTCTGAGAACCATAGATCGAGTTACCATCATCACTTATGCCAACCAGGTAAACGTTTTATACGACCAGCCTTTTATTACTGATAAAAAAGGTTTGTTGCAGTTAATTGACAGCATTCAACCGGCAGGAGGAACTTCTGCAGACAAAGGGCTTGATAAAGCTTATGCACTTGCGCGTGAGAGGTATATGGTGGGAGGGAACAATGATCTTTTTCTCGCAACAGACGGAGAATTCGAAGTATCAAAAGAACAAAAGAAAGAGATAAAGACAAATGCCCAATCAAAAGACAGACCTATCCGGTTAAATATACTCGGTTTCGGCAGTGCACTTGGATATTTAAAGGAACTGGAATCACTTGCTGCAACAGGTTCGGGCGAATTTCTAGGAGTTTCAAATATGACCGAAGCACAAATTCTGTTACCAACACAGGTAAGAATAAACAGTAAAAAAAAGTAACCAACAACCAACAACCAACAACCAACAACTATATATGAAATTACTCCCGATATCAATTCTGCTTTTCTTCATTCATTTTACAGTAACAGTAAAAACACAGGCCGGATCTGTTGAACCCGATTCCACAGGAAACGATTCTCTTTTTGAAAAAAGTTTTCAGCAACAAATACAGGTCAATGTTAATCCGGTTGAAGCATTTCTTACTGCCGAATCAGAGCTTCAGAAAATAGTACTCGAGCTGGAAGGCATCAGAATGAATTTGCCAAATTTTCAATCTGAACTTGATAAAGTAAACGGTGCGATCGATGCATCCATTGAACGATATCTTAAACTTGATGCTGAACAACAAAAGAAAAAAAGAAATGATTTTAAAGAGGAACTAGGTAAACTTTTTGATGACCGCTATAACGCACTGGATACTTTAAAAAGTATTACAGATAAACAAAATGAAAAAAGAAGAGATTCATCCATTCAGGCGCAAAACCTGAAAAAGCATCTCAATGCATATGAATCTGCCTGTAATCACTTTGATCAGTTGCTGGCAAAAGACTCTGCTTTTTATTTTAAAATCAGGTACCACAATGTTACCTATCATGTTGTAAGAGCCAATGTGAAATCACATGCGGTTCGGATTCATAACAACGGTACAGGCTCTAAAAAACCGCTGCGTTTTTTCTGGGATATGCTATTGAAAAAAGAAGCACAGCCCATTGCATTGTTTAATGCAGGTATGTATGAGCCCAACGGATCTGCAAAAGGGTTAATGATAGAAGACGGAAAACAATTGCATGAGATTGATCCGAAAACTAGTGGAGATGGTAATTTCTATCTAACGCCAAACGGAGTATTTTTTATAGATTCTTCAGGGTTGTTCTCTTTACAGGAAACACAGCAATTCATTAAATCAGGCCATAAGAAATTGCGCTTTGCAACCCAATCCGGACCGATGCTGGTACTGAATGGCATCATCCACAGGGCTTTCACAAAAGGATCTTCCAATCTGAATATCAGAAATGGGGTGGGTGTGATTGAAAGGACCAAAAATAAAGAAGCAGTCTTTGTAATATCGGAACAGCCTTGTAATTTTTATGACTTTGCTACAGTATTTAAAGTTTTTCTTGGGTGTAAAAATGCTCTTTATTTAGACGGCGCTATCAGTGAAATGTATTTACAGACAAAATCACGAAAAGTAGGTGACGGAGGAGGAGCACTCGGACCTGTGATCAGTATCTCAAAAAGAAAATAATGACAATGAGTTGTTTTATATCTTTTAAGGGAGTAGGCTTTTTATTGTCTCAAAATTTGCGGATCAGTAAAGCTGTAAAATATTTTTTACTTGTTCTGGTTATTATTTCTTCCTTTCATTGTCTAAATGCCCAGTCTCTCGAATACAATTCGCTGAAATTTGCCGGCGTTACCTATAGTGTAGTAAAAGTAAAAGTGACGCAAGAACTAACAGATAACATGATGTTGTTTTCGAATACAAGTCAGCTTGGTGAGAAAAGACTTTTTGATTCGTTGGCGAAGAAGTATCATTTTATTGCTGCTAATGCAAGTATCGTACAGTCAGATTGCAAGCCGCTTGGATGGTGGGTTGAAAACGCCGTTGAAATTCAGGCTATCAATAACTCACAAGGCAATGGTAACTTCTACTTAAAACCAAACGGGTTTCTCGGTGTTTGTGGTTCAGAAATTATTCTCAAAGAAACAGATGAGTCCGCTTTTTGTACACAACCCAGATGGGTGATGCAAAGCGGGCCAATGCTGGTAATCGACAGACAAATTCATTCCGGATTCAGTTTTGATTCCAAAAATAAATTTCTCAGAAGTGGTGTCGGGCTAGCAATAGAGCAGGGTAGTCAATACCTTGTTTTTGTTCAATCCCTGACACCGGTTAATTTTTATCAGTTTGCAAATCTGTTTCTTGAAAAATTTAATTGTTCTAATGCGCTACATCTCGACAGTGGACCTGCCTGCACCTTACGGATGCCCTCTCTGACACAGTTTTTTAATGACTCAAAAAAAGGATGCCGGTACTGGATTTTGCCCATCAGATAGCCTGTATTAAGATTTCCGACCCTTCATTTTTCTCATTTTTAGGTTTGAACATTGATACAAGCAGGTGAAATCCTGATTTCAGTAATCGTTAACCTGGCCGCAATTAATTCATTTTCAATAAGATACATATTTTCTGTCCTGTTCTGTCATTACATCCAATGAAAACTGGCTCATAATGCTTAAAAATTTAGATAAATATGATATTTTCACAATCCCTAAAACCAATCGAATGACTTACAGAATTACTTTTTTGGTATATCTTTTTTTATTCTCTTCTCTAATATGTGCAAATGCTCAGAAGTTGACAGATGTACAGGTAACACGTAAGCTTGGTGAAATCATCACTGCGGCCAACAAAAAGAAAAAATCAGGTGAGATAGATTATGATATGATGGTTTATATAAGAGAAAGGTTCGATTCAATTGCTGCCTATACAACAAGAATTTCAGAGCTTCAAAATCGATTAAATGTATTTGAATCAAATGTTCCTAAAGGGTCAGAAAAATCATGTAAGTCAATGCCGCCCTTAACTAACATTAAAACAACGGCCTGGACATCTCAGAATCTTACTCAAGTGGAATTATTTAATTATTTCGGATTTACTGAAAAAGAAATTTTTGAGGCAAAATCAGATTCCGCTTGGGAACAAGCTCATATTAATAAAAAGGCTGCTTTCTGCTATCATAAATGGGATACCGGGCATAATTATGGAATCTTATTGAATGTGCATGCACTAACTGTCTTAAGAAATAAACTTAATGAACAGGGTGCTGAATTCCGTTTTCCAACTGCTGATGATGTAAAAAAGCTAAATGAAGTAGCAAGACCCTTAAAATTAAATGCTTTGCAGATTTATGCAATGAACAGTGATCCCAAGCAGACGGGATCTAGCAACTGGAAGGTACAAACGCAAGATTTATTCAATTTTACTCTGCCGGCTTTATCATACAGAAGAAACCTGGAAGATGATGAATGGCATGGAGGTAATGCTGCAAGTTTTTATTGCGATAATCCAAAAGATCCTAATTGGAACGACGGTTTGGTCCTTGCCGAGTTGTCTGCTAACAGCAAATTTTGGGAATTTTTGCCCGGAATGATTACAAGCGGTGACTA
>Ga0315902_10000898_pt1 | contig 49128 bp, 40 predicted proteins | sample LakEriMetagenome_9_FD_203523 | JGI IMG/M metagenome (GOLD analysis project Ga0315902, IMG submission 203523) | Freshwater fungal communities from buoy surface, Lake Erie, Ohio, United States - Buoy 12 MA117 | ecosystem: Environmental > Aquatic > Freshwater > Lake > Lake biofilm | place: USA... | reverse complement strand
AGGGGATAGGGGGGGCAAAAGAACACCACCCAAGGCTCGTCGGTCGGAGTCGCTTCGGCCCCCTTCAGCCACCGTTCGGACCAGGCGAAGGCATCTGCAGAAACGACGCGCAATCTGGAGGTCATCAACAAGGTTCGGCCAGCTTGATCGATCGCTTTGGCTCGGCGATGGTCCAGTTCCACCACCGTTGCACTGCTTGCCCCCCGCGATAAGGACTCCATCGCAAGGATCCCCGTCCCGGCAAATAGATCGAAAACCCGAAACCCTTCCAGGCTTGGGCCGATGATATTGAAAATCGCCCCCCTGGTTTTGTCCTTCATTGGCCGCGTTGCTTCGGAGACGAGGAACGGAATCGACCGCCCTCGCAGGGAGCCGGCAATGATTCGAACCGAGCCACGCAGGTTGGAGTTTCCAGAAGGTTGTGGCAGACGACTTTTGCGTGGCATCCCTTAGCCTCCGAAGGAAATCGACGGCGAAGATTCTGGGTGCCGCATGGCAGCATTCTACGCGATCGACGGCCCTCGCGTCGTCCGTTCACCGCATTTCCACCTTTCTTCACGTGGTGGTTGAATTCCCCAAATGAATCCCCGGACTCCGGGTGCAATTGCCTTGAAGGGTAGATGCGACGTACCATGAACCCATTTCAGGGCTGGCCAGGTGTCCGAACCGATGTGGCATCTGGCGCGTATGGAAGATCAGGTGCGCCTTGTTCGACTTGCGGAAGAGGATGCTGCGAATGCAACCGGAAAAGAAAGACTTCGTCGTCCGAAGCGGGATCCGAATGGGGATCGATCACGCCAGAAAGCAAATGGCTTTGGTCGTCTTGGGGATCCTCTGTTTTCTTTTCGCATGGATGACAGGCGGCACGTCTCCAGAAGTCTTTGGCCAGGATGCCGCGGCATCCGGAGGTGAGCTACCCGCAATTGCACCGGATGCGGGGCAGATCCCAGAGAGCGACAACAGCCCACTGGCGCAAGCCTATCGGGATCAGTGGGCGGAATTGAAAAAACGGATGAAGAGTCTTCGTCGGAAGATTGTCGAACATCACACCGATTTGTCCGCCGATCGCGATTCGAAGCTGAAGGAATGGCAGGAGGTTTCGCAGGCGGCCCGCGAGGCAAGCCAACGCTTCCGCAAAGCCGCCATCGATCTGTATCGGAGCGATTCCCAACGCTACTCCTCCGTCGGGGATCTCCTCTTTGGAATGCTCAAAGAGGAATGCGAGGCAGACCGATTCGAGGGAATGAATGAAGTTGGCAAGGTGCTGACGGAACAGAAGTATCCGAATCCCGATCTCGATGGGATCGCTGGACTGGCTGCTTTTGGAGAGCACGATTTTGAATTCTCCGAGCAGTGTTTGAGGCGAGCGATGCAGATGGGGGTCGATACGGCCGTCCCGCCGCAGGTTCTTCAGTCGATCGAGCAGCTGAAGGAGGATTGGAAGAAGGAACTGGAGTTGCGGGAAGCCGATGCCCGGGCCGACGATCTGCCAAGAGTACGCATCTCTACCACCAAAGGGGTGATCGTCCTTGAGCTCTTCGAGGATGATGCCCCGGAGACGGTGGCCAATTTCCTCTATCTCGCGAAGAATGGATTTTACGATGGACGTCCGATCTTCCGAGTGCTCAAGCATTTCGTCGCTCAAACCGGTTGCGAACGAGGGGATGGAAGCGGATCAGCGGGCTATACGGTGCGAGGCGAAATGAAGTCCCCGAGGGCTCGCAAGCATTTTCGCGGAAGCGTCGCGGTCGCGCTGGGATCCGATCCAGCCACACAGATGACCGACTACGATTCCGGTTCGGCTCAATTCTTTTTTGATCTGCTCGCTTCGCCCCCGATGAACGGGGAATACTGCGTCTTCGGTCGCGTCATCGAGGGGATGGAAGTGCTTGGGGAATTGACCAAAATCGATTTGAGTTCCAAGGATGCCAAAGAGGAGTACGCAGGGATCAACCCTGACTCCATGGTCCGAGTCGAAATCGTGCGCCAACGGAATAGTTCCTACATCCCCAAGCCGTTGACCGGAAAACTTCCTTTCTGACCCCTAAAAAAGGTGAAGCCTTTGGGCTTTTGGCTGGTGGAAGAGTAAAATCGCGATAGGATCGTCGAGGTCCTTTTGACGCATTTTCCCAGCCAGTGATCGCTATGTCGCTTGATCGTCCGCCACTGAATCCAACGAATGATCTAGGGGCTGCCATCAGCCCCGTGCGCAACCTTCCGATGCTGATCCTTCGCTTGGTCTTCATCGCAGTGGCTGCTGGAGTGGCAACTCTTTTTGTGCGAAGCAACAACCAGGGCCCAGAGTGGATCCCATACCCCATATTCGGTGGCGTGATTCTGTTGGCGCTTTCGGTGATAGCGATCGACGTTTGGACGCCTCGCAAGCGCATCGAAGTGATTTCCGCGATTTACTTCGGCCTTCTTGTCGGGATCCTGCTTACCTACCTTCTCTCAGTAGCTTTGACTCCTTTGCTGCAGGACAATCCCAATCAAGGGAATATTCAGTTGCTGCTGGCGGCGGTTTTGTGCTACGGATGCATTAGCCTTTTGATCCAAACGAAGGATGATTTTCGCTTCGTGATTCCCTACGTCGAATTTGCTCGCGACCTGAAGGGAAGGCGGCCATTGATCCTGGATACCAGCAGCGTGATCGATGGTCGATTGGCCGATCTGGCCGACACCGCCATTTTGGACAGTCAACTGATCATGCCGCGATTTGTACTGGTGGAACTGCAGGCCATCGCCGACAGTCAGGACCGACTGAGGCGGGTTCGGGGGCGGCGCGGACTGGATATCCTCAATCGACTTCGGTCGCACGAGCGGATTGATTTTCAAATGTACGACCGCGATCTTCCCGAGTTCGCAGGGCAGTCGGTAGACATGAAATTGGTACTTCTGGCCAAGCAGATCGATGGGAAAATCGTCACCGGCGATTACAACCTCAACAAGGTAGCCAAGCTGCACAATGTCGATGTGATCAACCTCAATGAAATCGCCAACGCCTTGCGACCGCAGTACATGCCTGGTGAGAGTTTTCAGGTGCGGGTGGTAAAGCCAGGAGAGGGACATGACCAGGGAGTCGGATACCTGGACGATGGAACGATGGTGGTGGTGGAAGGGGGGCGAGACCGGATTGGATCGACGGTGCCTGTGATGGTGACGACCACCTACCAGACGAATGCGGGGCGGATGATTTTTACGAAAATCGACGAAGAGTCGCGAGCCAACACCTGAGTGCAGTCTCGCCATCTGCTGTCCCGGCCGCATGTAGGACGATCGCTACGACTTCGTGTCGCTGCGAAGGCAATAAAGAGTTTGGTTGGACCGCAGCAGCAGCTCTCCGCGATCGATTGCCGGCGTGGAATTGAAGTCGCTGGCGTCATCGGGAATCCGATTCTGTGCCAGGAGCTGGAACGTGCTGCCGAGAGCCAGTGCGAACACGCCGTCCCACCGACTGGGGACCAGCCAATGGTCGCCCGCAAGGACGGGAGAAGCGTAGACGGGCCGGCCGGTCGCCTGAAGCCCTTCGACCCGCTGGCGATAAAGCTCCTTGCCATCGGAGGCGCGGATGCACCACGCGATTCCGCGATCGTCTAGCCAATGCAAGTGGTCTTCATGCAGCAGGGGGGTGGCGACATACGAACTGGCGCGGCTCTGCCAGATGAACGCATCCTTTCCGAGTTCGCCACGGCCGCCGAGCTTCATTGCGAAGGAACCGGAGGAGCGGAAGCCTCCAAAACCGAAGACGATCTGATCACGTACTAGGACGCTAGGGCAGACATTTCCAGTCAAACTGTGGGAGGCGTACCATCGCAGTTTGCCGTTGGTGGGGTTCAGTCCCCAGATCTCCCCCGGGGCAATGACGATCAACACGTTCTGACCGTCCGCATCCTTGGTGATCAGCGGAGTGCCGTAGGCGAGTTCCAGGATCGCTCCTTCGGCTCGCCATCGTACCTTTCCCGTCTCAGCCTCCAGCGCGAGGATCGCGCGCTGCTCCTCCGAAGCGTTGACGATCACCAGATCCTCGTGAAGGATCAAGCTGGCTGCAGATCCCCAGCGGCGATTGCTGGACTGGGTGCCAACCGATGTCTGCCACAGACGATTGCCATCCAGGTCGACTGCGTGAACGCCGTCTTTTCCGAAAAAGGCATAAACTCGCTGGCCATCGGTGGTCGGCGTGCTGCTGGCGTAGCCGTGTTCGGTCAGATAGCCTTCGAAAGGATCCTCGGGATTCTCTGGGGTCACTTCATATCGCCACAGCTCGCTTCCTGTCTTGCGGTCGATGGCAACCAGGTACCGGACGAAAGTTGGCCGATCTCCAGGCGTCGCTCGATTGGCAGGATCTCCGGAGTAGCATGTTACCAACGCCAAGTTTTCCGACACTACAGGACTGGAGGATCCTGGACCTGGCAACGAGCATTTCCATGCGAGTTGTTTGGAGAAATCCCAAACCGGAGGCAGCGAGATCGGTGAGGTTCCCGACGCTTGTGGGCCACGAAAGCGATTCCAAGTGGCGGGAGGGGCCGCCAGCGGGCTGCAATGGGCTCTAGGAATCGAAAAGGCAGAGCACGCCAGGAGACCGGTGACAAAGGCTCTGCGGGAAGGATCGATCGATCGGGAATCAGGCATGGCAGCAACTCACGGAAGTGGCCGAAACAGATCATTCTTTTTGATAACGATGGGGCGGTTTCCTCGGCCTGGGAATTCCAGGTGAAGATCGAAGAGGGTGCCAGTGGCGAGGTCTTCCGGAAGCGATAGATCCGCTTCAATTTTCGTCCCATCCCGCCGAATTGCCGTCGCTTCGACAGGACCTACCTGCAACCAGGAGGGGGTGTCGGTTACTGTCGTTGCGAAGGTCGATTCCAGGGTGACCGTGATGGTGATGTTTGATCCGGCTTTTCCACTCCCAGGTTGGACCGATTCGATTTGCCAACCGATGCGACTGGAGCCCTGTTGGTTGTCGACGATGTGGCCTCCAGACATCGCGCGTGCGATCCCTCGATTGTTCGACGGCTCGGGCACTCCCCGGTACCCTCCAATGATGTAGGGGAAGCGATTGGGGGTGACATGATAGTGGTAGCCTCGCACCGGATCCTCGTGTCCATTGCAGACATCCAGCGCCAGATCTCCCTGGCTATCTCTCGCGTACAGTTGCTGACTCTCGTAGGGGCCGTGGATCGGGAAGCCATCAAAGGCAAAGCCGAGGATCGGCGAGTGGTTGGCTCCGTCATCCTTGAAGGGACTCTTCACGCAAGCCGGATACTTGTGGTAGTGATAGACACCACTTTGCTGTGGATGGCCGCAGCAGGAGTCGAGCCAGACTTCGGAGTAACCCTCGACCGCATTCATCCCCCCAGCTTCGAATGGATTGAAGAAGACGACCCCATTGCTGGCCATGCCGATCGGTCCCATCGGTAGCCGGCTGATGGAATCGGCTTTCTTCGGAGCCAAAGGCAGGCGAAAGACGAACTGCTGGACCAGAATGGAATTGGGATTGGAGTTGTTGGGGAAGATAGCCGTAGGGTGATTTGGATATCCCTGGCTTTCGATGATCAGAAACTCCTTGTCGTGCGTGATGCGCACATTGGCGATTCCATCGTTGTTGGAATCCTGCTGATGATAAGAAAAAAGGTCGCACAGCAGTTCGCCGTCGCGATAGAGGTAGACCGGCTCTTTCCCAGGCAGCTTGCGCAGGTACCATCGCCCTCCAATGGCTTCCGTCGATTCGTCCAGGAGGTTGGGTTGCCCCTGAAGTTGCAGGGGTTGAAGTACCAGGGGCAACGCGAGCCACCTGGACCATTGCTGCAGAAGGATTCGTCGTTGCATTGCCTCTTTGCTCCATCGTCCGCAGGGATTTGGTGCGGGCGCCCTTGCTTGGGCGGACCATGCGATCGATTGTAGGGCCGACTTCCTGAAGAGAAGATGAAGGTCGGGTTTGCTTCGCTCCCGGCGCACCACCTCGCCAAATTCCGGCAACAGCAGGCAGTTTCATTGGAGCGATCGGAGAGATTTGTTGGAGTTCCAAGACCAGAGGGCGCAGACTAGAGGCCCGGAACCGGGATGCGGTTCCCGAAGAGATGCCGACGTGTGCGGATCGCACGCAGACTGCACCGAAAGGTTGTGGGGGGATCAAATCATCTGAAGATCGGCATCTTGCTGCTGAAAGCGATTGCGCCAGTAAGGGACGGGGCAGACCAGTAGTTTGCCGGTTCCGCGATAGTGGTAGGAAGGGCGGTCGCCGCTGAGCCAATGGGCGACCAGCGATTTCGCGGCTCGACCAATCGTGAAGCGGATGCCGTCGGTTCGAGCGATCACATAGTCGCTAGAAACCACCATGTGTTCGTCGTGAAGTTCCACCACCTCGATTGGGCCAGGGGTCGCGATGACGATTTTGCCATTGCCTCTTGCCGCCGTCTGCCACCAGAGCAACCCTTCATCCGCCCAAAGTGCCGTCAGCATCTTCTCGCGACGCAGCGTCAGCTTGATCGACTCCTCCGATGCCCAGAAGGTGCCATCGCGGAAAATCCAAGTGTCGTTCTCCGTGGCTTCCAGTACCTCAAAGCCCCCTAGGCTTGGTTTCAGGTGGACTTCACCGGTTCCGTCGAATCTAGGGCGCCAGGGAGATTCTTTCGCGATCAACGAGACCCAGAGGTCCATGAAGCGAGGCAGTGGCCATGTCATGACGACCTTGCCGTCGATCCGGTTGAGGTTCCCTTTGCGAGTTCGAATCGATTCCTGCTCGAGAATCGCGCGGACCCATCGGGTCCCTTCCGATGACTCGATCTCAAACTTCGCCATAGTCGCGCCGCCTTTCGCATCCTTTCCCCATCCGCTGGCCTAGATCTTCTCCCGTTATTCTAACAAGACCACGGGTTACGATGGGGGACCTAGCACGAAGGGGAGATCACCAGTCCAGCGTCTCCTCGATGGCGCGACGATACTCTTGTTCGTCGTAATCGAGCAGTTGCTGGCACTGTTTGAGCGTCATCAGGCGGTTGGCCGATAGTGTGCCGGTGCTGCTGGCACAGAAGAACATCGCCTGAAGCATTTCCTTGCGTCTCTGAAGATTCCATTGGCGGTAGCTCTGTTGCAGCCAGCCTAGGGAATGGATGCCGGAGGTCTGGACCCATCCGCACCATGCCCCCAGTTCGTCCCGGGAGAGCGGTTCGCTGGTCAGTTTCTGATAAGCGATTCTCGCTGCGCGTATCTCCGATTCTTCGACCTTCCCATCATCGCAGAGGACGGCAGCGATCCAGATACACAGCTCTTCCTCCGAACTGTATTGGGACGGCGCCCGCTCGCGAAGTCCGGTCGATTGCTGGGTATCACCTAGCACATGGGGGGCAAAGAGATTGCTGCAATGGGTGCATTGGATCGAATCAACCACCGATCCCAGAGGAAGGACCGGTACTAGGTAAAGCGTTAGGTAGGTGCGACATTGTCGCCATCGATAGGGTTGCGAGAATTTGCAATGAGGGCATTCAAAGTGCCCTCTTTCTTTCGTAGAGCACCAGTTCCAAGTTCCGATGAGCACCATCTGGGTACCTCCTCAGGCTTGTCACGGTTCGTTCGAATGATGCAGTGGAATCCAACTGAGCGACGGGGATCCAGAAAAACAGTGGTCGACGTCGCTTCCCGAAATCCTTGGCCTTTGATGGTAGTCGCCCGCTGCGTGCACGCAATCTGCTTCGCGACTCCAGGCCAACGGGCGACGGCTTGGGTCCACGATGCACTGGACCATTTCGGGCAAAGGCATCAAGGGGGCGATCGCGGGCAGGTTGAGGTTCCAAAGGCCGTTTCCAGTCGTTGGTTTGGAGTAGATCTGGCTTAGCAACTCACTTGCACGAATGGCAGACGATGGCCAGTCAAGATCGACAGAGGGATGGCGATACTGGGAGATGGCTACGGCCGGGTATCCATGGAGTGCAGCTTCGCGGGCAGCAGCCACGGTTCCGCTTTCCCAGATGTCCGAGCCGAGATTGGCACCGGCATTGATGCCCGAGATCACCCAGTCCGGACGCAACTGCAAGGCCCCCAGGGCGACGCGAACGCAATCTGCTGGAGAGCCTTGCAATCGATAGCGATCCGGCTTGTCTTCCCATAGCTTCATCGGTCCACCTGCCGTCACGCTATGCCCACAATGGCTCCAGCAGCGATCCGGAGCCACCACGGTGACCCGAAGGGCCAGCTCCGCTAGCGTGTTGGCTAGGTGCTGGAGTCCGGGAGCATCGTAGCCGTCATCGTTGGTCAGGAGCAGATGCATTCGTTACAGGGCCTCCCATTCCATGATCTTATCGGCGATCGATTCAATGTTCGACTGGTACCGTCGCAAGATGGAGTGATGGATCAAAACCGTTTCCACAGCAGCTCGCGTCGCATGCACCAGCGGTTGCCAGCGACGACATCGGCTACTAGAGCGTCTGCCAAAGCCTGCGAATCCATCTCCCAAGGGAATTCCCGCTTGGGATAGAAAATCCCCAAGGGAGCGACGAGCGACGGCGAGCTGTTGGTCGTCTTCTGCCAGCAGTCGTGCTCCCCAATGGTAGAAGGCCGGGGAGTCGTCCGGGTCACGGGGAGCCAGGCGCAGGCATCGCGATTGCCGGAGTCGCGATTCCAGTCGCTCGACCGTCTCCCGTCGCTGGGCATGGAGTTGATCGAGCGATTCCAGTTGCGGAGAGAGGACCGCTGCCTGCAGGTTGCTCATCGGATACGCATCGCTCCCCTGCCCCACGATGTTCTTGATGCGCTGTGCGATTCGGGCATCGACCGTCGCTACGGCACCGCCTCGACCGGAGGTCAGCAGTTTGCTTCCGCCGAAACTCCAGGTCACCACATCCCCGTAGCAGCCTGCGGATCGGCCGCCATCGACCGCCCCCTGGGCTTGGCAGGCATCTTCGATCACCCACAGCCCACGTTGCTTCGCCAGTTCGGTCCGTAGTTTCATTCCCGCCGTCGTGCCGTGCAGATGGGAGAGAATCACGGCCTTGACGCTGGGAGGATGGCTAGAGGCCAGCGATTCCGCGGCGATACGCCATCCTTCCGCTTCCAAGTCGACCAGCACGGGTCTGGCCCCCACCCTTTCGATGGCACGAAAATTTCCCGGATAGTCATATCCGGCAAGCAGTACCTCGTCGCCCGCACCAACTGGCAGGGCTCGCAGTGCCAGCTCCATCGCCACCGTGCCGCTGGCGCAAAGGTGCACTTGGGCCCCCCCCAGTCGCTCGCTCAGCAAGCCCCTCAACCGCTCCAATGGATATCCTTCGTAATCCCCCCAGCTGCCGGAACGAAAGGACTCCTCGAGCGCTGCCAGGATCGCCTGGGCTGTCGAACTTTCCAGTTCAAAGGGAAATCGACTCCAGCTCATATTGGCTAGCATTCCTTCGGGGCAGAAGTGCGATTGTCTTGATGCATCGCAATTGTTAGCGTTCCGCCGATGGGGATGATGGGGATCATGCGATTCAGTTCAGGAACGAGGGAAGATGCTTGGCGAGCGCGTTTCCGAGACGTTGCGCGTGCGCAAAGAGCCTGAGCGATTGCTTGGCGACAGGTGGAGATCGCTGATTTGGCTGTTGTTGATTGTAGTCTCTGCAAGCCTTGGGGCGGGTTGCTCACAGGTTAAGTACGCCAGGGTTCGCGACAACCCGCTCAATCCTTTGGCTGGTCCACTTGGTCTTCTTTCACGGTCCGGCCCCAAGGTGACCGAGCGAACTGAGTCGCTACTTCGGCGATATGCGTTGGAAGAGCTGTATGAGGGTCAGCCGGAGGAATGCCTGGAGCGGTTGGTGGAGCTGGCGGGGAGTGAGCCGGCGGCCGAGACGACCTACGCAGTCGCGGAGTTGAGCTACATTCTTGGAAAGCGTGCGGAGCGGCTGCATCAGGCGGGTTCGGCACTCGACTACTACAGCGTCTGCTGCTCCCATGCTTACGTCTATCTCTTTTCGGGCCAACTGGATCCGGTTCGCAATCCCTACGATCCACAGTTTCGGGGCGCCTGCGATCTGTACAACGGAGCTCTGGAATCGACGTTGCGTCTGGTGCTTCAGCACAATCCTATCCGACCAGGGGCCAGCTATCAGGTCCATAGCGGCAAGTTCTCCTATGACGTGATGGTGGTTTCGCGTGGTGCCTGGCGCGAAGAGGATTTCGCGGGGATGGAATTCTGTAGCGATTACCAGATCGAGATGCTGGATAATCGCAATGAGACATACGGGATCGGGGTGCCCCTAATCGTCCGTCGCAGTCGTCCCTCGGCCGAGGATCCCGCAGCCTCCTACTACCCTCAAGGGCTTGCGTTTCCAATCACCGCCGTGCTGCGAGTGATCCCGGTGGATGGCGGCGATTTGTCGCTTCACGGGGAACGACATCAATGCGTTCTGGAGCTTTATGATCCGATGGAGGAATCGGACATCTTCCTGGCCGACCGCAGGGTGCCATTGCAGACAGATTTGAGCACACCGCTGGCGGTGTTCCTGGACAACGAGGAGTTTCAGGAGCAGACCGACAGCACCTTCGGACTCCTATTTTCCAATTTGGCGCAGGAAAACCGTGGGCTTTTCATGCTGGAGCCATTTGATCCCAATCGAATTCCTGTCCTGATGGTGCATGGGCTCTGGTCGAGCCCTTTCACCTGGATGCCAATGTTCAATGACCTGCGCAGTTTTCCCGATCTGCGCCGCAATTACCAATTCTGGTTCTATCACTACCCGACCGGCCAGCCACTATGGATCAGCGCCGCCCAGCTGCGCGAAGATTTGGCGCAATTGCGGCAGCAATTGGATCCTCTTCGAGAATGCTCCAAACTAGATCAAATGGTGCTGGTTGGGCACAGCATGGGTGGGTTGATCAGTCACTTGCAGACGATGGATAGTCGGGAATCTTTCTGGCGCGTGCTCAGCGATGCCCCTTTCGATTCGATCGAAGGGACACAGGAAGAGGTGCAGGGCTTGGCCAGTCAGATCTTCTTCGAGCCGAATCCATCGATCCGACGAGTCGTCACGATCGGGTCACCTCATCGAGGCAGCGAGTATGCCAACGACTACACCCGTTGGCTAGCCCGCAAAGTGATCAGCCTGCCATCGACCATGACGGATCGAGGCCACAGCATCGCAAGGAAGAATGGGGAGATACTTAGAAACTCCGATCTGCTGACCACGGCAACCAGCATCGATTCGTTGAGCCCAGAGTCGCCATTTTTCCCCGCCTACCTTCAGGCGACGCGAAGTCCATCGACACGGTATCACAACATCTTAGGTTTGGCACAACCGCGACGGCTCATCCAGCGGTGGACCCAGGACAGCGATGGCGTGGTGACACTGGCCAGCGGCCATTTGGAGTATGCCGAAAGCGAGATTGTCGTCGAAGCGATGCATCAGAACATCCATCGCACGCCGCGTGCGATTCTGGAGGTTCGTCGAATTCTGAATCTCCACCTAGCGACCCTGAGAGGTACCGAAGCCGCTGCTGGCCAAGCGTCCGCATCCCCACCCCTCCCGTCCGCGACTCCCCAGCCCGAAGAGGTTCCCGCCACCGCCGCTTCCGATCTCTTCTTTCGGTTGCCCGGCACTGCCTCGTCTTGGCCTGGTGCCACATCCACCTCCGATCTGATCCCGTCTCGGCAGGAGGTGCTGTTCGAAGGCGTCCCAGGGGAGCCAGTAGCCCCGCAGCGAAGCCTCCTATTCGCACCTCAGAAGCCTGTCGTTGTTCCGTGAAACAACCATGCCCCGTACGGGAACTTTCCCAAGGTCTTGAAAGCCGCAACCTTGCGATTTCAGCGAACCCGAAACCCCCATCCAGTGGGTCCCTTGGGCATACATACTTGACTGATTGGGTCAAATTAATCTAGATTCAAGAAATTCACAGCGTTTCCGGTGCCGATGGAATTGTGTCCAAGGCTGCGACACGGAAAGCTGCGGCGATTTGATGCCAACTCAGGAACGATTTTTTTGGGGGCCCAAGGCTGCCATGGATACGGGGCTTGCAGGGAGCAACAAGGAACCGGACGCCGGGCTGCTGGAGGAATTAGCGGACGTCAGTCGGCAATTGGAAACTGCCCCGGCGGAGCAGATTTTGGAGTGGGCGTGGAATCGGTTTTCAGACCGATTCACCTTCGCGACGGCTTTTGGTCCCGAGGGGATGGTGGTGTTGCACTACCTAGCCAAAGTGGCACCTTCGGTGCGGGTGGTCAATATCGACACAGGCTATCAATTCCCTGAGACGCTGCAATTGCGGGACCGAGTCTTGGACCGGTATGGGATCGAGGTGGAACTGTTGCGGCCGGCATTGTCGGTGGAGGAGTACGAGGCGGCCAACGGGGGGCCCGTCTATTCCAAGGATCCCAATCGATGCTGTGGCGAGCGCAAGTTGGCTGTGCTGTATCGAGCGGCCAGTGGGATGTTGGCTTGGGCCAGCGCCATCCGCAGGCAACAGAGTCCGGATCGAGCGGTGGTGCCGATCGTTGGCTGGGATCGGAAGTTTGGGCTGGTAAAAGTAAGTCCTCTGGCCACATGGACCAAGCAGCAGGTTTGGAAGGTGATCACGGACGAACAGATTCCCTACAACCCGTTGCACGATCGAGGCTATCCAAGCATCGGGTGCTGGCCCTGCACCCGTTCGGTTCTGCCTGGTGAGGACGAACGGGCTGGGCGTTGGAGCGGTTTTGAGAAAAAGGAGTGTGGGCTGCATACGCAAGGGTAGTGGTCGGGGCGTCGCTGGCGGGCCGAGGCCATGTACCTTCACTCCGATCGTTTGGAATCTGTTTTCTGAGGGTTTGGAATCGATGATCGTTCCGATCAAAGTCCACTACGCGACCTTAGCGCTTTTTGCGCTTGCCGATCGCTCTCCAACGGATGATCCGCTCTCCCTGCGCAGCATCTCGGAACAGTATGACATTCCCCTCCCTTTTCTGACTCAGATCTTCCAGCAGTTGCGAGCTGCAGGATTGGTGACTAGCACCCGAGGACCGGCTGGTGGATTTCGTCTGGCCAGATCGGCAACTCGGATCCGTATAGTCGACGTGGCGGAAGCTGTTGGGTTCCAGCCTGACCTGCAAGGAGAGCGATTGGGGGGGGCTCCAGCGCAGCAGTTGCTTGCCAATCAGTGGCTAAAAATCGAACGGGACGTATTTCGCTCATTAGAAGAGACAACGCTTCACGATTTGCTGTCGCAGAGAACTCCGGTTGCGACCATGTTTTACATTTAGAGTCGGTAAGCCGTTCGATCTGAAGTAGCGAAGCGTGATACAATTCGGCAGAGGTTGCGTTGCGGCTTCCACGGGATGCCGAGTCGTTGGTGAGTGGTGGGGGGCAAGCCCATGAGTTTTCGTTGGATGCTGGTGATCGCCATCTCATTCCTCCCGGTTGCCGGACAGGCACAGGGGCCAGCGATTCTTGCTTCCAATACGAATGCCAAGAGCACATCGCAATGGATCGAGCAGTTGTCGGCTCCCAGTTTCGGGGCCAGGCAGATGGCGAGGATCCAGTTGCTGAGACAGCAGAGGGACGGGTTGCCCGACCTGGAGGCTGCGCTGCAGCGAGCCGATGCAGATCTTTCCTGGCAGCTGATTTCGATCCTCAGCGACTTGGCGGCCGATCCCAACGCCGGTCCTGGCCCGGAGGCGCTGGCTGTCCTTCAACGCACTGCCAAATCCCCTCGTAGCCATCTGGCTGAACTGGCTAGACGGTCCTTGGAGTCGCTTGGGTACCAGCAGCGTTTGGTGGTGGAGCGGGAGTTGGTGCAGATGGGGGCCTTCGCAGGCTATGCAAACATCCAGGTCATCACCGTCGCCAACCAGGAACTCTTTCATCTCCGCGTCGACGAGGATTTCACAGGAAATTCGGAAGACTTGCGGCGTCTACAGTGGCTGCATGGAATTGAGATGCTGATCCTTGAAGGAGAGCAAGTTGATCGTCAGTGGTTGCTGCAAGCCTCCAAGATGCCGAATCTGAGAATCCTCCAATTGCGGAGGACACGTCTGAATCAGGAGGACCTGCAGCAGCTCCATGAGTTTCCTCGACTGGAAACATTGGAGCTGATCTATTCGCCGATTGGGGACGAGTCGATCGATACGCTGGTGGAGTTGCCGGTTTGGGGGAACCTTCGCCTTTTCGGTACCAGGATCAGCTCGGACGGATTCTCGCAGCTTGCCGAGAAATTGACCGACATCGAACTGGTATTCGGCCGTGGAGGCTATCTGGGCGTTTCCATTCGCGATCTCAACGGGGTTGTGATCAGCGAGACGATTGCGGGAGGAGCCGCGCAGCAAGGGGGATTGATTCCCGATGATCGGTTGCTGGCCATCAACCAGCAACCGCTTCTACGGTTCGAAGATCTCCGGAAGGAGCTGTCGAAGTTCGCTCCCGGGGATTCGATTGAAGTCCTATATGAGCGAACGGATCTTGGGAGCGGCAGGGTGGTCCAGGATACGGCGCTGGTCATCCTTGGGGAGCAGCCGTGAGGCATCTTTCCCGATCTGCTCGATGAAGAAGTGATGGGAATCCCACTGGCTACCGTCAGCTAGGTGAGATCCGTCGGATACTTTGTGCTACCTAGCGATCGATCGACCTGCAATGAAAACGGGTGGCAGCCCCCCTAAAGAAACTCACTTTGCCGGGGGCTTAGGTGGCCCGGAAGGTGGCGAGGCAGGAAGGATAGCCGGGCCGGCGGTCGAGGCGGATTGGGGATTACTGCCATTGGCAGGTGCTTCGGCGCTGGCCGTAGTGACAGGCTCAACCGGGGCTCCCATTTCCCCAAGTGCCTCGGCAAACAAATGCCGATCTCGTAACGGAATCCCGGTTTGGGCATCCTCGCTGATCGAATCCTCTGCGGTACCCTGATACAGTCGGCGCCCGGCAAAACGAGGCGCTTTGTAGATCGTCCCCTGCTGGATAGGTCCGACTCCAAGCACCCAGGTGTCTCTCGCATTGCTGTTGGACTGTTCGATCCCCGACTGCCATACCGCTTCGTGGGTGTCTCGCCGAAACGCAAACACGGCGACTTTCGCAGCCCCCGACTTCAGTTCGCGTTTGGCGATCGATATCTCAGGAATGGTTGGAAATGGACTGACACCATTGACGAAGGTCGAGGCACTATTGAGTGCATTGTTGGCTGGGATACCGTAAGTAACGCTGTGCCCATCCGTCCCCAAGGCTCCGATGCGAACTTCCGCCACCAGTTCGGCATCTTCCTTTTTGTCCTCAATGAAGCAGCCTGCTGCGATCATCTGCTGGCGAATGCTGCTTACGACATAATCCGCACTGATCAAATTCTGCGGGCCGAGCATGGGATTGGGCATTCCCGGAACGCTGCGCGCGGAAGAGAGGTAGGAGGTATCCAGGTAGATTCGATGCCCAGCCAAAGGGCGAAAATCGATTTTCGAGACAGCGCTGTCGACCGCATCGGACATCAAGAGCTGCTCGGTTGCGGTATACGATTTGGTGGTTCCACACCCGACGCACATCGCCAGCATCAGCCAGGTCATGGCGTTTCGGGTTCGCCCTAGAGGCCAAAGGGTGGGAGTGGAGGAGCGAATCATGGTGCCAGGGGTTTGGTTTCGATGCGGGAGGTGGGAGGCGACGGGACGGGTCGCCTGGAAACGCTCGCGTGCGCGAACCATACAGAAAAACACCCCTGCGATGCAAGTTCGCTCCTGACTCGAGTGGCATGAGCGGGGGGCCGGTGAAAGAGCCTAGGTTGGCTGCCGAACAGAGGGGGGGGGGCAGCCGACATGGCAGGATGCCCGGAGACTCCGCCCTCTTCTTGAAGCTGTTACGCTTGGAAAAGGCACTTGGGCCGACACCAACTCCCTCCTGCCACACCCCATGGTGGCACTGGAATAAAAAAAGGCTGCCTCGCGGGAGGCAGCCTTCTGTAGAAGAGCGTTGGCGGTTCGAGCGATTAACGCTTCGAGAACTGGACACCGCGGCGGGCGCCTCGCAGACCGTACTTCTTGCGTTCCTTCATGCGGGAATCGCGAGTCAGGAAGCCATCGTCACGAAGCGGTTGGAAGAAGTCTTGGTTCATTCCAACCAAAGCACGCGCCAGGCCCATGCGTACTGCGCCAGCCTGTCCCATCGTGCCGCCACCAGAGACGCGAACCAGGACGTCCACCGACTCCGTTTGACCGACGCGATCCAGGGTCTCCCGAACTTGGCGTCGTTCTTTGTCGGTAGTGAAATACTCTTCGAAAGGGCGACCGTTGACGACGATCTTTCCCTTGCCAGGGCGAAGTCGGACTCGTGCGATGCTGGTCTTGCGACGTCCGGTGCCCAAAGCGTCTCCGTTGACGCGATCTTTCTTCTGAATGACCATGCTGCGAACCAATTCCCGTAATCAAAGATCAAAAAATGTTTCGACGATCATGAAACCAGACCGACGTCAGGACTTTGCTCCCGCATCGAATGGTTCGGGTTGCTGTGCTTGATGCGGATGTTCGGGGCCTGCGTAAACCTTAAGTTTCTCAAGCATCTTGCGACCCAATGCGTTCTTGGGAAGCATTCGCTTGACAGCAAAAATCACCAAGTCCTCGGGTTTCCGCTCCAATCGTTCCTGGTAGCTTTCCATCTTCTGACGAGGATAGCCGTTGTACCAAGCGTAATGGCGAACCGACATTTTTTTGCCGGTCATCACCACCTTTTCTGCGTTCACTACAACAACGTAGTCCCCCGTGTCGACGTGGGGCGTGTAGGTTGGCCGGTGCTTGCCCATCAGGATCATCGCCAGTTTGCTGGCCAATCGACCCAAGACCTGGTCGTTTGCATCGACCACGAACCAGTTCTTCTCCAGTTCCCCTGGCTTGGCCATGTACGATTTGGTCTTCGCTACCACGTCTGTCACCTCGAAATCAAGCGTCGCAAGTCAATCCAACGATAGTCCGGCCTGCCATCCCGGCAGACCGCAAGGAATCCGGAATTTTAGCCCTCTGGGGGATGGCCCGCAAGTCGAATTGGCCTTTTTGCAGCCCGGAGGACCCAGCCTGCCTGACCGATGGAATTCGACTTAGACCCGACACAACTCCACCGCCTCCCGCAGACTGGTCATCGGATCCCGGGTCGGTAGAAATTCATGAGCGAGAAAGCCATCAAAGCCAGTTTCTGCGATTGCCGTAGCAATGGGGGGGTAGTTGATTTCCTGGCGAGCGTCCATTTCGTTTCTTCCGGGGTTGCCGGCGGTGTGGTAATGGCCGAAGTACCGGTGGTTTTTCTGGATCGACCGGATGAGGTCCCCTTCCATGATTTGCATGTGGTAGATGTCGTAGAGCAGTTTGAAGTGATCGGATCCGACCATGTCCACCAGCTCGATCCCCCAGTCCGATCGATCGCACATGTAGTCGGCATGGTCGACCCGGCTGTTGAGGAGTTCCATGTTGAGGATGACCCCATGCTTTTCGGCGACGGGGACGATCTGTTTGAGAGCAGCAGCGCAGTTTTTCAAGCCAGTCTTTCGATCGATGCCCCGTGCGTTTCCCGAAAAGCAAATGACATTCCGCCAGCCTTCCTTGGCCGTGGCTTCAATTCTCTCCTGAAGCGTTTTCAAGCAGCTCTCGTGGAACTTAGGTTCGCAAAGCCCGTCGGCAAGTCCGTGGGATTGAACCATGGTGCATACCAGCCCATATTTTTTCACCGTTTCAAAGTCTTCAGGACCGAGCAGGTCGATTCCGGAGAGTCCCATTTGGACTGCCTGCTGGCAGAGTTCGTCGAGCGACTGTTTGGGGAAGCACCATCGGCATACGGACTGGCGAATCCGGCCTGCCTTGCCGGCAGGGGGAGCGGCCTGGATGGCGGCTGGAGTGCTGGCGATGGCGGCTGTTCCTGCCACGGCGACGCTGACAAAGTCCCTGCGTTTCATTTGGATCTACCTTTTCAATGGGTTGGAACAAAGGAAGGATGAGCGGATCGGGTTCGAGAATCTAGCCGCCAAGGTTCTGTTGGGTTGCGGCAGCGCGCATTCAGCACCTCTGTCTGGTCAGTGGGGTTGGCTTCAGTTCCATTTGGCCCCCCGTCTTCTGCACGGGATTATAGTAAGGAAACCGGCTCTGGCGGACCAAGGTGGAAGGAATGGCGGCTCGGGAGAGAGTTCCGTAGCGGTAGGTCAGCCGGATGGGGCTTTGGGAGTCCCGGATGGCCAAGTGGTTGTCAATTTTTCCGGTACAGTCGCATTCTACGATTGACCTTGCATACCAATTTAGCGACCCATTCCCTTGTAGTTTGTTGCCATACGGCTCCCTGCTTTTTTTCTTGAGACTGATGGTCCCACTGGCGATTCTGGGGGAATGATGTTTAGGCATTTGCTACTCGAAAGATGGCGAGCCAAGAGGCCAAGTGGTGCGGTGGTGATCCTTGGAATGCATCGCAGTGGCACCAGCAGCCTCGCAGGTTGTTTGGAGCAATGTGGCTTGGATCTGGGGGAAGTGAGCCATTGGAATTATCACAATCGCAAGGGTAATCGAGAGCACCCTTCGGTGATCTCTCTCAATAAAAAGGTACTGGTGGCTAGCGGCGGCACCTGGGACAAGCCGCCCGAGACGATTGTCTGGAATAAGGAGTTGGCTGATCTACGCGATGAATGGATCAAGCAGAGGAGTCAGCAGGCGAGCCGACGCTGGGGCTTTAAGGATCCTCGGACCTTGGTGACACTTCCATTTTGGTTGGAAGGGCTTGCCGATGTTCAGCTGGTTGGTACCTACCGACATCCTGCTTCCGTCGCCAAGTCGTTGAATAAGCGTGGATCGATCGACATGGCCAAGGGAATGCTTCTTTGGCGATCCTACAATCAAAAACTGCTGGATATCTGGGACCGAACACCGTTTCCTCTAGTTTCCTTCGATGTCACGGCAGAGCAGTACAAGAGCAACGTCCAGACGATTGCGAGATTTCTGCAGTTGCCGGACTGCGATATCGGGGCCGATTTTTTCGAGACATCGTTGCGCCACGAGGAATCCTTGCAAGATGAAGATACGATCGAGGAAGAGGATCGTAAAATCTACCAGCGGCTTAAGACGATCTATCGCTCGCTCGATCCCGCCGTGCCAGAATGAATTGACATCCGCAGTGGGTGATTAGAGCGTCCCTGTGCAGTCCGCAGGCTTGATCCGCGATCGACTCATCCGAGACGGCGTTGCGATGGCTCCCAATGGCTTGGGCTTCCGATGATCTGCTTCAGGAAGCGCCAGCACGCGATGCGATCTTTGCCAGGTGGCGAGCGATCATGCGAGGAGAGCCAAGGAAGCTGCGATCCCCGACGCCTCGTCTCAAGTCGTGCCTGAGGCATGCTAGGTAGCGATAATCGACCGGTTGCAATCTCATCTGATAGATGAGATTCAGGACGCGAAGATCCTGTTTTAGATCTTGCACTCCCATGGTGATTACGGTTTTTCTGGCCAGTTGATTGCCAAAGTACATCAGCAGGTGAAAAGCACTGCCAGCTTCTCCCGCAATGACTCGCGCTCCTGCCAGTGCCTTCAATTGCTGGCTGACCGATAACTGTTCCGGGTAGACAATTCTCCAGCCGCTCTCGATCAAAAGCCTCTCCAATTCCGGTTCTTCGTGGACTAATCGCAGATTTCCTGGCAGCTGAGAACGACTCAGATAGACTTTGCCTTTTGACTCCATGCTCATCGCCTGCTGGAGACATTCGGCCTTGTCCTCTTTCGAAAGAAGATAAAACCGGTCTACTGCCGTCTGGACGTGCATGAAGTGATGCTCGGCGATCGATCTTCGATTGATCATACTGGGCCATGGGAGCAGCACTTTCTGGCATTTCACAGGCCTGGGCAGAGAAGAGACCGTCAAGAAGCGATCGACCGGAATTTCTGTCAAGCGCGCGATCGAAGGGAGGTTTTCACCGCTGTAGGCTGGGGCAGCAGGAGTTGCTGTGTCTGTTGCCGGGGGGGTGGTTGCCGGATCCTGTCGGACCTTTTTGCGATAAGCTCGATCTACCAGCACCACTTTCCAATCGGTTTCGTTTTGAAGGCTGCGCCGGATCTCATCGGAAAGAAAAGGCCACATCCAAGCGACCCCTTCGGTCAGGAGGTGGCCGAAATGAGAAATGTCGCTGTAGGGGAGGAAGACTACCGTTTTCCATGAATCCACTTCTTCCGCTAGCTGCGCATCAGTCAGCCGTTGCGGGAAACCGTACGGATAATCGACTTGATGTTCCGGGCCACGTTCCAGAAAGGATCCTGCGATCGGGTTGCCGTGTTGATCGTGCAGGCCATTGGCCCAAGGGAAAATGTAGCAATCTTCTAAGGAACGGATTTGTTGTGGGCAAGTCTTCCCTGCTGGAGGAAAAGTTCTGTCAGGCAATTCGCGAATGGAACGCCAAAAGTTGAATCTCAATGCAGTGGAACTCCATCAAGCACTTCGTCTGCGCTGGTCTGATGTCGAAAAACGGAGACGCATGGTATCTGCTAAGCCGATATTGCTCCCGGCAAAAATCTCTTCCAGAAGCCAGCCCATTTTGAGACTAATGACAGATCTCAGGGTGGTCAATCGGATGGGCCAGCGAAACCCAAACGGCTGGTGGCCAGCGGCGACTGTATCCACGAGGTGGAGGGACGGAACGACGGGACCGGTATCGGCGAACGATCGCCACAGGTCCACGCCATCGCATGACGGCTTGGATTAACGCGTCCGCACCACGCGATCGGCGGTGATGTGACGGGCCGCATATTGAGGCAAATAGCCCCTGGCGCCATAAAGCACCACATGCTGGTTGATGTACCTTCGAAGATTCAGCCCAGGCGCGGGATAGACATAGGCGATCAGAGCCCCAGAGCTTTCCGTGATGGCAAACTCCGGCTGGTCGGCTCGCGTGCGATGGACTTCCCTAAGCCAGCCCGAGGCGTCTCCAGGGGGCGATCCCGCCCCCGCTGGGCTGGTGGTGATACCGGGGGCCAGCGAGGGGGAAGCGGTCTGGCCGTACAGCGTTTTGACTCGCAGGCGTTCAAACTCCTCGATCCGCTCTAGCAATCGCTTCGCTTCGGCCTGCTCCATGGAGCTGCCGCCTTGATCGATCCTCTCCCGACTCCAACGGTGAAGCTCGCGGAAATCCCATTGCTCGGTTGGTCGCGAAATTTCTTGCGTCAAGCGAAGGAAAGCCTCGCGATAGTCGGGCAGCGCAAATGGATTGGGCTCGACCTGCGACTCCTGTGGCAACTGGGCACCTGCCAGTTGGATTCCCTCGAACTGCGAGGAAAGAGGTTCCGTCAAGGTGTCGAGTTGCATCAGGCGTTCTTCGGGATCGTTCCAGCCGAGGATTCCGTCCGGGGTGGTCAAGAAGGAATCGGGCCCTGGTATGACGCTGGTATCGGTGTTGGCATCGATCATCTGCTGGAGGTACTCGCCTCTGTAGCGTCGAACAGGCCGTGGCAGCCGATCGATCCTGGAATCGATGGGGACGCCAGCGGATCGGGAAGCCGAGCGGGATCCATGGGGCTGCCCAGTGTACCTGCCGCCGCTAAGGTCCGAGTGAGGTCCCGCATAGTGGCTTGGGCCTTCATGAGGAAACGGCCCCATGGAATGTCCGTATGGTGCTATGCCTGACGAATTGCAGGCGCTGCAACCGCAACCGTCAGCTGCCCAGTGCCCATGTCCCTCGACAACCTCCCCTTCGGCGATCGAAAATCCAATCAGTCCAAGAATTCCATTCAGTGGGCGAACGAGGATGCGTGCGGGATGACTGCTGGTGGCGCTCCATCCGGCAAAATGTGGGTCGACGCCGACACCTGGATGCGGATCCGAGACCACTATGGAATCGCCGCCGATCCCTGGTGGACCAGGTTCCCACGACTGGTCGACAATCCACTCCCCTTCTGCGAGTGGAATATCCCCGCCGTCACCTGGCAACTCGCCCAGCACAAACTCCTGCGGCTCCATTTGACTCTCTGAGATCGGTTCTCGCGGCGACGGTTCCATCACCGTTCCAGGTTCGATCTCTTCCACCAACAAAGACTCTTGTCGCGAAGGAGGAACCGGGGCAGCGTTCAGCTCCAAAGGTTCTTGAAAGTCCGCGATGGTGATCGATCGTTCGGTGCGCGTGTTGGAACCGGAAGCAGGCACGACGGATGGTGTTCGAGCCGTGAAGGTCGATTGAGCGGACTGACTTGCTGGCGCGACAGGGCGAGGAGGATTAGGACCAAGTATGGAGGACCGTACCCAGCGGAACTCGCCTGGGGGGGGAGCGATGCGGTACCAGAGTATTTTTTCACCGCCATGGCCTTGCCGAGTTGCCTCCCCCAAGATTTCCACTCGTTGGCCAGATACCAGTTCCACCTGCCATTGCCACTGGTCAGCAATCGGCTGCTGGGATCCAATCCAGGCCGGGATTTCGTTCTCGACAATCTCGGCCCGCTTTCCGCCTGGAAGCAGGTAGGCGTGCTTGGCTTCAATCCAGCTAAAGGACCCGGAGGGCGGCCGAATTGCAGACCAACCGCTTGCCAACGACTGATAGACTTCGACCGGAGAGCCTCGATCTAGACGCTGGGTGGCATATCCTTGATCCTCCGGCGCCGAACGAACGTCGGATGCCTCCTGAAGGTAGGCGGTCCACACGGAGTCGGAGCGTGCTGCTTGGGTCTCTTCCACACCTTGGGCTTGAGTAGATTGCAGGTTGGCCGGTGCGACCAACAGAGCCAAAGCGAAGCATCGCATGGAGAACCGACCGATCGAGTCTCGCAGGGATCGACGCATGACTCTCCACTCCTGTGTGGTCATTGGTATCGGCTTTCTTGGATCTCTTGCGCGAATCATTGCATCCCCTCCGAAATCGAAACGGCCGGTATGACCCAAGCATCAGGACGCAGTCCCCATGGCGACTCTCCCCAGGAAGTCTTGCATGTGGTGTGCCAGAATGCGGTGGGAGACCAAGTCGGCTCGGATGTCCCCATCGAAGAAAAATCGTCCCGAGCCCCATCGAAGTGCTCTTTGAGGGCTTCGGCCGGCAAAGCAGCGACATCGCGAGCGTAGGGAGTTGAGAAAGATAGGTCTGAGGATCTGGCCCCATCTGCGGGATCGCCGGCGAAAGCGAATTCCAGGGCCGGATCTGTATCGGAAATGGAGGTGATGACTGTTTCCCTGGTGGATTCGAGTGGGTCGCTTAGCAAGCCACTGTACTTTGAAATGCGGATAGGACCCTCCAGGGATGCGGAGGGAAGCATTTGGATGGAGGACTTGGTGCCTTCGCGACGCGGAGGCTGTTTGACGGCTTGCATGGCAGGGCCGATGCAGAACAGTATCACTGCAGCGGCCAATAGTCCCCAAGAACGCCGATGGGAGGTTCGCGGGGTCATTCGGCGTCCCAGCAACCAATCGGCATCGATCCAGAGTTCGTTGCGGCTAGAATTTCGAGTCACCGTGTTGCATCCCAGGTTTGTTCATCCTTGAACATCCGCCGAGGTGCAATCGACCCGTTTTCCGATCCTGCATCCATGCAGGCGATTCGGAAGGATCCAGCCGCGGCGAGCCCTTGTCAGGAAAGGACCGCGCGGATCATCCAGAATCCCGCCCCCCAACTCAAGGGCATCTGGCGGAAAATGGACGAAGCCATCGCTCTACGCCGATGCTAGCAATCCTGGATCGATGCTTTTGCAAGGATGGGACGGCAGGCGCGTGGCGGAAATCGGGTCCAGGTTTTCCGTTGGTTGAGAAGTTGCTCCAACCAGGCGGGCTTATTCCACTTGGCCGTCAGACTAGGTCCGAATCAAAGACGCGAACCTGCTTCCAGGTCGGCTTCTGCTCTTCGATGAACTTGAGATGCCTGGGCGCGGTCTGGTAGTCGTCATGAGCTTGTCGGCTTTCGAAGACAACGTGCAGCGCGACGTCGAACTGGCGATCATTGACCGGCCTGGCCAGATCGGGAGTGAGGGTACCTACGGAAAAGTGGGTGGTCCCCGGATGATTCGATAGATCTTCATGGCACGCCCGGACCAGGCGCTGGATATTCTCCGGCGAGGGGTCGTGAAGCGAGAAAAACACCATATGCCCCAGTCCGCGTTTCTCCACGATCGCTCCTCTCGTAACGATGGTCGCCCAAGGGGAAAGGGAGGTCCTGCAGTCGCCTCGATCGCCCCTTCCGCTCGCCAATCAACCGAAAATCATCCAAAGGTGAGAGTGCTGGTGCTGTCACCAAACTGATTCGACTCCACTCCCGCCTGTTTTAGCATCCATAGATAAAGGTTGCACAGGGGGGTGTTTTCCGCGAATCGATAGTGTGCAGCAGCTGGGGCTTTTCCGGAGCCACCACCTGCCATCACGATGGGTAGATCATTGTGATTATGTCGATCGCCATCCGAGATACCGCTGCCGTAAATCACCATGCTGTGATCTAGCAAGGTGGCGTCCCCTTCGGGGATGGAGGCCATGAGATCCAGGAGATAGGCCAGCTTGGTGACATGGTAGGTGTTGATCTTTTCGATCTTCTTCTGCTTCTCCTGGTCCTTCCCGTGGTGGGAAAGGTCGTGATGGCCTTCGGGAGCTCCAATTTCGGGGTAGCCTCGATTGCTTCCTTCATTGGCGAACATGAATGTCATGACGCGGGTGGCGTCTGCCTGGAGTGCCAGGGCCATCATGTCCATCATCAATCGGCAGTGTTCGTCCCATTCCCTGGGGACCCCTGCGGGTCTGGGGTAGTTAGGAATTCCATCTTCGCCGATTTTCAGTTTATCGCCCCGCACCAGACGATTCTCAACGTCTCGCACGGCATACAGGTATTCATCCAGCTTCCGCTGATCGGAGATCCCAAGTTGACTTTGCAGACGCTTGGCATCGTCCATGGCGAAATCGAGCACACTTTTGCGGCGTTGGATTTTGTCCCCTTTTGACGCAACAGCCAGCGACTGTTCCCCCGTTCCAAAGATTCGATCGAAGAGTGCGGAGGGATCGATCTCCTTAGAAAGTGGGCTGTTGGCATTGCGCCACGATAGGTTGCTGGAGTAAGCGCAGCTGTAGCCGCTGTCGCAGTTGCCGGACTGCGCACTTCCTTCCAGTCCCAGTTCCAGGGAGGCGAAACGAGTCTTCTGGCCGAGTGCCTGAGCTGCTACTTGGTCGACCGAGATGGAGTTTTGGATATCGGCACCATCGGTCTTTTTGGGATGGGCCCCCGTGAGGAATGCAGCGCCGCTACGAGCATGATCGCCTCCACCATCTCCATGGGCATGAGCGCCGTCCAGAGTCAGCCCCGTGAAGACGCTGAGCTGTTTCCTATGTTTCTGGAGAGGTGTGAGGATGGGGCTGAGCGAGTACTCGGGACCTTCGGCACTGGGGGTCCAGGATGCCATGTGGGCACCGTTGGGAACGTTGAGGAAAATCATCCGAAAGGTGTCGGGTGCAGTGCGGCTGGACGCAACCAACTTGGCCGGCTGCATCGCTTCCAGCCATGGCAGTCCAATGGCAACCCCTGCCCCACGCAGCATCATCCGACGAGAAATTCTACGGCGCATCATTATTGCCTGTCCCCTTGCTTGAGAAACGGATCGCTCAAGACGATTTCCCGTACCAGTCGGCTGAATCGGTACTCATCGGATTTTACACGAGCGCTGATTTGATCTACCGCGCACCGATCAAAGTATTCCATGCCACGCCCTGTTGCGTAGGTGAGCATTTTTTCGGTGAGGCACCTCAGGAACGAATCGCCCTGCTCTTTCTTCAGATGCTGGATCAGCTCTCCCGCATTGCGCACGATGACTCCGTTTGGAAGCTGCCCGGAAGCGTCGATTGGGGCCCCCTCCTCCGTCGTCCTCCATTTGCCTGTCGCATCATAGTTTTCGAGTGCAAACCCGAGAGGATCCATCAACTGATGGCAACCTGCGCAAGCGGGATCGACGCGATGCTGCTCCATTCTCTGCCGGAGCGTTCCCTGCAGCGGTCCTTTTTCCAGTTCGGGCACGCCAGGTGGGGCTGCTGGGGGGGATTGATTGAGCAGATTGTCGAGGATCCACTTGCCACGTTTGACAGGACTAGTCCGCGTGGGGTTGCTGGTCACAGCCAGAATGGCTCCCTGCGTCAGCAACCCTCGGCGCGGAAGGTCGCGAACCGAGACCTTGCGAAATTGCTCCCCTTGGATCCCGGGGATGCCATAGTACTTGGCTAATTCCTCGTTGACATAAGTGAAATCGGCATCCAGGAGAGTCAGCACGCTTTGGTCTTCTCGCATTACCCCAGCGACAAACGTTAGAGTTTCCCGTTGAAGTAGGGAACGGATCTGGTCGTTCCACTGGGGGAACCTCTGCGGGTCTGGACGGAATTGATCTAGCTTGCGAAGCGTCAGCCACTGGCCTGCAAAGTTCTCCACCATGGCGTTGGAGCGGCGATCTTGGAGCATCCGCATCGCTTCTTGCTCCAGCACCTCCTTGCGCAGCAACTCTCCCGAAAGGGCTCTTTGCAGCAACGGATCATCGGGCATGGAACTCCAGAGGAAATAGCTGAGCCGTGTTGCCAGTTCAAAGGCATCGATCGAGGCATATTCAGAATTCCCCTCCGGAGACCGTCGCTGCTCCACCTTGAACACGAAATGAGGGGATACCAAAATGGCCTGGAGGGCTGAGGCGATGCCTTCTTCCAGCGAGCCTCCGTCGTCGGTGATCGACTGAACGATGGCGACCAAGCGGTCTAGCCGCTGGGGATCGACAGGCCGTCGAAAAGCGCGGCTAGCTAGGGGGCTGAGAATTGTCCGGGCTGCCTCAGCAACAGAACCGGCCGATTCTTCGTCCGTCGTCATGATTCGGCGATGGCTCTCCGGCAGTTCCTCTACCGCGACTGCCGGCGGACGTTTGCGGCCTACGATCTCACAGTCGTCGACATAGAGGTTGCGGTCTTTGGCGGGTTGCCCGTCTTTGGCTTCCACGTAGAAGTCGTTGGTGAACTGCACCGCAAAGCGATGGCTCCCTGCCTTCAGCCGCACGGTAAAGCTGGTCCATTCCGGATTCTGCCGAGGCGCTTTGGTTTCCAGTTGCTTCGCCGGCTTGTCATCGACGAAGAAAGTCAGTCGGGCCCCTTCGTCTCCCGCTTGGTCTCCACCCAGCAGCAGTTTGACGGTGTAAAGGCCGGGGAACGGAGCGGTCTCTTCCCAGCGGGCGGTACCCTGGCTGTAAAACATCAGCCGGGGGCCTTCCGCCTTACCACCTCCCTCCACCTGCCATCGACTGCCCGGCTTCAGCTCCGCTTTCATCCCCCCCTCGGGAATTCGGAGAACCTGCCCCGTGATCGACTCGGCCGCCTCCAGGTATTTTTCGAGGAGTAACGGGGGTAGCGTCAAAACATCACCGATGTTGTCGAAACCATATCCGACGTCATCACCCGGGAAGTCCTTTGCGGGTTCGTAGTCGACTCCGAGGAGATCGCGGACCGTGTTCCGATATTCGACACGATTCAACCTTCGCAAGGTGACGGCGCCGGGGTTGGGTGTTTTCCCGCAATCGATCTCCGTCACCACCTCGGAGATCCAGTCTGCCAGGAGTTTCCTTTCGGGATCGGACAGTTCTGGGCCATCTTTGGGGGGCATGTCACCGATTCGGATCCGTTGTTCGGCTTTTTTCCAGAGCGATCGTTCCTTGATCACCTGAGGATGGCTCTGAAAATGTTGGAGCGCCAACCCTCCCGCCGGTTCGTTTCCCTGGTGGCAATCGATGCAAGCGCGCTGAACCAGTGGCAGGATGACCTTCTGAAACTCTTCCTCACGCTTCTGCGGATCGACAGCCAATGCAAAGGAATTCGCCAAGCTGATCACGGCGAAGAGGAGGAATTGGAATCCATACGATCGCGGGATTATCGATGCAACCATTGAGCGGCCTCAAACCAACCAACATCTCTGGAAGGACACTCAGGAACTTCGGCGGGACATGCAACATCATCGAGAGAATCAGCCCGCTGCTCGCTATCGCATGAGGCCACGCCCAAGGACCCTTGGGCTATCGGAGTCGTCCCAACCGCGGCGGACCATCGGTTCTGCGGGGATCTCCGATGTCCTCTCCCGGCCTTGCACCTCACTAAAGTATACACCCGCGATTCGACAGTCGCATCGGCACTTTTTTCCGTCGAGTCGATCGGGTGGGCTGACGGTTGGTACACTGGTCACATACAGGCTACAGAATGAATATCCGTCAAAGGGCGGATCGGTTCACCACTGGCTATCCACGAGTTTCCCGGAGCGACCAGAGATGACACAGGAGAGTTTTCGTCAGCGGCGATGCGTCGCATGCGAGGGGCTGACCTCGCCGATGGGGGAAGAGGAGGTGCGACAGCATCTGGAGTCTTTTCCTGGCTGGCAACTTGATACGACCGGCAAAAAAATCTCGAAGTCCTATCGATTTCCTAATTTTGTCGAGGCGTTTGAGTTCCTCAAGAAAGTGGCGGATGTTGCGGAATTGGAGCAGCATCATCCGGACATGCATTTGGAGCGATACCGGCACGTGGTGATCGATCTGTGGACCCACGCGATTGGTGGATTGAGCGAGAACGACTGGATCGTTGCTGCCAAGATCGATCAGATTTTGGAAGTATCGGGTCGCTGACCGATGCGGATCGCAACGATTGGGGGGGGGATATCCGGGCTGGCTGCTGCCTGGCACCTGCAGCAGCAGACCACGGCCAAGCTTTCGCTTTGGGAATCCCAGCGACATCTGGGAGGGTGCATCCGGACCGAGCGAGTTGGGGACTGGCTCTTGGAACTGGGGCCCGACAACTTTGCGACGATGATTCCCGACGCGATGGAGTGGTGTCGCCAAATGGGGCTGGAGTCGGAATTCATCCGCCCCAATGTCGAACATCGTCTAGCCAGGGTGGTGCATCGAGGCAAATTGCAGCCCATCCCCCAGGGCTTTTCCCTTCTTCAGCCAACCCGTCTGGATGCTATCGCTGCCAGTCGCTTGCTGACACTGGCAGGGAAGTGGCGGCTGGTCCGGGAATGGTGGGTGCCGCGCCGAACCGACGGACAGGAGGAAAGTTTGGAGCAGTTTGCAGTCCGTCGTTTGGGGAGGGAGGTTTTCGAAAGGCTGGTGGAACCGATCGTGGCGGGGATCTTCACGGCAGACTCCAAGCAATTGAGCATGCAGGCGGCGCTGCCGCAGTTCGTTGAGATGGAGCGGCGTCATGGGGGGTTGCTAAAGGCGGCGTGGGCATCGCGGCGCGAACTTCGGGGCAAGGGAGGACCTGATTCCAATTCGTCTCGCAGAGCCCATGGGGCTCGCTACGACCAGTTTGTGGCTCCCCGTGAGGGGATGAGCTGGTGGGTGGATCAGATCACGCATCAGTTGGATCAGACGTCGATTCATCGCCAGACTCCCATCACCCGTTTGATTCATGACGAGCGGGGATGGAACCTGCTTGGACCAGATGGTCAGCAGCTGGCCACTGCCGACCAAGTGATTGTCGCATGCGGTGCACCGGTCGCCAGCCGCTTGCTTCAAGCTCAGGATCCTCAGTTGGCTCAGGAATTGGCTGCTATCCCGTACGCGTCGTCTGCGGTTGGCCTTTTCGTGGTGCGTCGCAGTGAGATCGCAACGAAAGATCTCTGCTTCGGGATCGTCGTGCCGGCAGTGGAGAAACGCCCTGTCCTGGCGATCAGCATGACCAGTGAAAAGTACCCTGGCCGCGTTCCAGAAGATTGCTGCCTGTTGAGGGTTTTCATGGGTGGTGCGCTCCGAAACGATTTGCTGGCGTATGATGACTCGCGGCTGCTGGATTTGGCTTGGCGAGAAGTGCATCAGTTGCTCCGGCTCAAGTCTCCACCGCTCCATCGCCAGATGGTCCGATGGCATCAGGCGATGCCGCAGTATTGCCTTGGCCATTTGGCCAGATTGCAGCGGATCGAAGAGCGGCGATTGCAGCTTCCTGGGCTCCATCTGACGGGAAATGCCTTCGATGGGGTAGGCATCCCGCAGTGCATCCGCCATGCCAAACGCGTGGTCGCTAAGATGATCGCGGCGCTTCCGGATCGACTCAAGAAAAGCCAATGACCTTAGGAAGCAGACGCAAGAGCGGTTTCCTTGGAAACTTCAAACGACTTCAAGGCACCCAGTACCCTTTCGAAGTTCGCATCCAGCGGTGCCTCGAATGAGATCGGAGTCTGGTGGTGCGGATGGATCATTTCAATCCGGTTGGCCGACAGCAGCAACTGCTCGTTTCCCAAGTGATCCGCGAAGTGCCGATTGTGGCGGCTGTCTCCATGCCGCTTGTCGCCGATGATGGGATGCGCGATGTGCTGCAGGTGCCTTCGGATCTGATGCCAGCGGCCGGTCCGTGGTTCAATCGTCAGAAAGCAATAACGACTGGTGGCAAACGGTGCAAATCCCCAAGGAGCTTCAAACCAACGGATCGCTCGGTAATGGGTGCAGGCGGTCTGGAGCGGATGGCAATCCAGCGTGTAACCGGCAGCCTCTTCTCCGAATCGCTCGCGCAGAGGGATCTCGATCGTTCCCTCCTCCGTCAGATAGCCCCGCACCAGTGCCACATACCGTTTGCGAATGGTTCTGCGAGTGAATTGATCGACCAGATGGGCGGCCGATTTTTTGTCGAGTGCAAAGACCAGGACACCCGACGTAGGACGGTCGAGTCGATGGACGGGAAAGAGCCGCTTGCCGATCTGATCTCGTACCTGCTGCAATAGCACAGGATCCTCTTTGGCCATTTGTGGGACCCGGTGGACCAGCCACCCTGCTGGCTTGTGAACAGCCACCAGCCACGGATCCTCGTGCAGAATCGTGATCGATTGCCTCGCCCCGACCTCCAGAGGTTCCTTGGACTCTCCTTCCGGCTGTCGTGGTTCCATCATCCGGCGGCTCCGCGGGTCCAAAATTGGGAAGTCAGTCTTTGAGCGATTTAACGCACCGATCCTGGCAAGATCGTCGAGCGATCGAGGGTGGCCGATTTTCTGGCAAGGCGAGGAAACGTCGGAGGAAAACCGGCTGGCAGCAAGGTTCCAATCGGCCCCCGCTGTCGGATTGTCCGCAGGAAATCGAACATTCAACCTAGCCGTTCAACCGGATGGTTCAAAGGGGGCCCCCGTGTGACTGGTATCTATGGAGGCGAAGCTGGCGGCTGGAAAGGGAACTGCTATTCGGATGGGTGCGAAGCAGAGAAGGGATCTTACAAGCTCGCACTTGTTATACTAACTGTGACCCGTGTGAAACATGCAACGGGCATTTGCGAACCGCATTGGTCGGTTGTTCCGCTGGGTGCCTAGGGTTTCGGGATTGACATTAGCGATCTGCAGGATTCAACGCCGATAGACGGTGCCTGATGAACGAGCGATCCGAATCAAATCCAGCCAATGAACCACTTAGCTTGCAGTCCGAGGGCTCTGGGGAAGGTACGCGCATCGAGGGTTTCATCGATATTCCCTCCGACGTGTTGGTGGACCCTGCGGTGCTTCGCGGGAACAGTGGATATGAGGCCTGTTTGGGAAGAGTTTCCCCGTCGGAACGGATCCCGACCCTGGTCCGGTTGATCGAGTCGGATTTGGCCAGTTACTTTCGACCGAATCGACACCAAGTTTTGATCGCAGAAGAGGACCAGAGGGTCGAACCGCGATTGGACCTGCTACTGCTTAGGTATCCAGAGTTGCAGGAAGATCCGCAGGTCCTGATGGGGCTGGCTGTCAGTGAGTACACGATTCGCCTGCATGCAGGGAATCCGCTGGACTTTGCGCATTACGAGCGATTGTTTCCGAAGTTGGCAAATCGCCTGATCCCGATGCTCCAACGCATCAATGAATTCAATATCCATCGCTTGATGAAAGAATCCCCGATCGCTCGGGTTGATACCAGCAAGAAGACGGAGTGCGAGTTTGATGAGCAGCCGGAGGAACTGTGGAAGCTTCCGAAGCAACTGGGTGTTTATCATCTGGTGAGTCTTCATGGGGCCGGGGGGATGGGATCGGTCTACCGGGCGATCGATCTACGAACCGGCGCGCTGGTGGCGGTCAAGGTGACGCGGCGTCAGGACGACTGGAGTTGCTATCGGTTCTTTCAAGAGTTTCAGACTCTTTCCTCCTTGGAACATCCGAATCTGGTGCGGTTGCACGAGGCATTTTCGGTCGGGAGCTATCGCTGCTTTTCGATGGATCTGGTTCGAGGCCAGACATTGTCGCGTTGGTGGGGGCGCGTAAGGAAACTGCCTCAACGATTCGATCTTCTAAAAGGCATACTCGATCAACTGGTAGGCAGCATTCACTATTTGCATCAGCATGATGTTGTGCATGGCGATATCAAGCCAGCCAACATCCTTGTGTCACGAGGCGGGCATCTGACGTTGCTTGATTTCGGGCTGGCCAGCTTCTTGTCCGATCGGTCTTTGGAAGGGGTGATTGCCTTTAGCAAAATAGCAGCTGGGACCGTTGGCACGACGGCCCCCGAGGTGCTAGCAGGTCAAACAGGAACCAGGGGAAGTGATTGGTACAGCTTTGCGGCGATGACGCTGGAGCTATTGCAGTCAGTGCATCCTGCTGAGGGTGCAGAGACCGTTTCTGAGGGGCGGGAAGGGGTGGCGGCCTGGGCGGGATGGTATTCTTCACTGCGGGACCTGTGCCTGCAAACGGTCGAGGCCGTCCCCACCGACCGACCCGACGCAGAAGCATTCTTGAAATGCCTCCAGTCTGGCTCTCCCATGCCACCTCCCTCCTTCTATCCTGTTCCATCGCCACCCCTGGTTTGGTTGCCCAGATCTACCGACGCGATCGAACATCGGTGGTGGGAGCGGATGGGGGAAGATCGATCTTCCGAAGGATGGGTACTGGCCGCTCAGGGGCCGCAGGGTTCAGGGAAAAGTTTTTGGATCAAGCGATGGCAGGAACGCCTTTCGGCTGAAGGTTTTCAGGTGGTGGCTCTTCGCTGCAATCGACGAGATCACACCCCAGGGGCGCTACTGCATCAGTGGCGGCAACGCTGCGTTCAGATCGGTCTTCCGCTGGAGGCCGACCGCGCGTCTGCTGCCATGGACGCCATCGATCCTTTTCTAGAGCCGAATGCGACCGAGGAACACAAGCATGGAGCGAGGCTGGCACAGACACTTGCGGCCGCGTGGAGGCGATTGACCGAATGTCGGCCGTTGGTGATTGCGATTGATCAGATGGAGTGGATCGATCCGATCAGTCGCTATGCGCTAGAGTCTTTTGCATCGCAGCGGGGCATGGGCTGCGGGGGGATGTTGCTTGCCTGTCGTGATCGATGCTCCCATCTGGATTCCCTCTGGAATACTCTCAGTCATGGCAAGCAGCCGGTTTCGGCTCACCGGCTGCTACGATTGGCGATGCAGCCGGTGGCACCGCAATGGATCCGCGCGTGGATCCAGCAATGGCTGACACGATTTCAGGGGCACCGTCCGGATGCTGAGCTTTGGAGCGATGCCGTGTCGCGATTGGCCGAGGGTTATCCAGGGCGGGCTGAGCAGTTGGTCCAGTGGGAGGCCCCAAGGCGAGACTGGACATCCGATCAATGGAATCAGTCTTTCGATCGGCTGAACCGTTCGACATTCGGCCAATGCCAGTACCGTGCTCTGGCTTCCGACTCTCGTCACGCACTTCAGTATCTGGCTGCTTCCTGGTCGCCTTTGGAGTTCCAGCAGTTGCAGATGGTAACTCGCTTCCCCCCGGAACATCTGGCCCGCATTCTGGATGGGTTAGCGGCGAGTTGGCTGGAGTGGTCGGAGGATTTTTCTATGGGGGGAATCCGAATCGCCAGCGATGCATTGCGATTTGTGGTGATTGACGGTACCGATCCAGAATTGCTGAAGAAGAGGCACCACCGATTGGCCGCCGTAGTGGGGCGCGAGAAACCACCTCAATGGGACTCCCTGATCTATCATTATCGTCAATTGGAGCAGCCGGTTTTGGTATCGGTCACTCTCTTCCAGGCGGCCCAGTCCGCCTTGCAGCAAGGCAACTTGGCGCAAGCGGCTCAATGGGCTCGGCAAATCGATTGGCGACTTCTCCCTGATCGTCTGGCGAAGGAGGCGGTCGAGCTTTGCCGTGTGTGTGACATCCCAGCTGCCCAATAAGATGGTGCCAGAGCTTTCTGTTGACGAATCGGCAAGTGTTCAGCGCCATTTCAACGCTAGCAATAGGCCGGTAGCAAGTCTTGTTGAGGGTGCGGAGGGGGGAATGGGGTCGACCTGAGCCTTGGGTATCCGTTAAGGTGCCGCAAGCTGACTGCAGGGAGGTAGTCAGGGAGGCTTCAGGGAAGAGGTAGCATAAGTGATCGCTCGGGATCTGCAGGGTGCCCTGGAAATCAGTCAGCTCGTCAAGAAGTATGGTGCACGGACTGCCCTGCAAGGTTTGGATCTATCGATATCTGCCGGCGAATCGGTTGCGATACTAGGTCCCAATGGCGCTGGGAAGACGACGCTGATCCGGTGCCTGTCAGGGCGAAGTCGGTTGGATGGTGGGTCGATCCGCCTTTTCGGAAAATCGCTCCGGTCCCACAGCGCGACGCAAAAACTGGGGGTGGTGCCGCAAGAGCTTGCGATCTACGGAGATCTGACGCTACTACAGAATCTGCAGACCTTCGGGAGATTGCATGGTCTGCAGGGGAGCCAGCTGCGACATCGTCTGGAATGGGCTTTGGAGTGGATTGGCCTAAGCGACCGAAGGCATCACTTGGTAGGCAGCTTTTCGGGCGGCATGAAGCGTCGTGTCAATATCGCCTGCGGTGTGATGCATCGCCCTGAGTTGTTGGTATTGGATGAACCGACAGTGGGTGTTGATCCCCAGAGCCGACAGCGCATCTTTCAGATGTTGCAAGATCTCCATGCCGACGGTACCGCCCTGCTCTTGACGACACATCATCTGGAAGAGGCACAGCAGCAGTGCGCACGCATCGTTATCTTGGACGACGGAAAAATCATTGCAGACGGATCGCTTCAGCAGTTGATCGATCAAACGATTGGAAGCCAGTGCCAGGTCGATGTCACCATCGAAGGGGAGCTGCGCAATGCACCGCGCCATTGGATCTGGAACACACAGACCCGTCGGTGGACAGCGAATATTCAGGATATCAGTGGCGATCTTCCGAGATTGCTTGGCGAGATCCGGATGTTGGGGGGCAGGGTAGGCGAGCTTCGGACGCATGCCCCTAGCCTTCAGGATGTCTTTCTGCATTTGACCGGAAGGATGCTGAGGGAATGATTGCGACCGTTCTTCGGATCAGCCTCTTGAGGCTGTTGCACAATCGCCCGGAACTGGTACTGACCTTTGTTGTGCCGGTGCTTTTCTTCAGCGTGTTTGCGCTCATTTTCGGGCATCGAGACGCAGGTGGTTCAGCTCGCCTTCGCATTGCGTTCGTCGACGAGCCACAGACCGCGCAGTCGCGGCGCTGGATGGAGAAAATACTCGAATCAAAAGCGGTGCGGCCTGTCCCTGGGGTGGACCCTGCTGCGGGGCAAGCGGAAGGACTCCCGATCCTCTCCAGCGCAGAAGCTGCTCAGTGGATTCGACTGGGGCGCGCCGACGCGATTTTTCGCATCGGCATCCAGCCGGAATCCGCCTCTGGAGCTGCGCTTCGAGTGCAGGTGCTGACCGACTCGTTCGATCCCATCACGTCCAACATCGCTGCCGCATTGGCTCAAAGTTCGCTCATGGAACTGATGTCGTTGGGAACCACCGATAGTGTCCGCGGTATGGCTCCTTCTAGCCTAGCCATAGAGGGTGGTAGAGCGGAAAACCTTTTGGAAGGTGCATCGGTTTCCGGCCCCTCCGACGGTTCGGTGGGTACCGCGTCGCTTGCGGTGTGGAGTGCTCCGTCGGGGTCGGTGTCGGCTAGGTTCTCCGATCATGGGACTGGTTCCAATGGAGTGCCTTCCGAAGGAACTTCCCTGGCAACTCATCTCCAGGAGCAGGGGACAGCGCTGCAAAGCGATCCTGCGGCATTGGCGATCGCGTCCAACCTGCCGATGCCCGATGGTCGTCAGATGGACCGATGGCCGAACGGTCTGGGGACGGAAAGTAACAGCCTGCCATCGGTCGCCATGAGTTTGCCGGAGGTGGAGGTGGTCGATGTGCTGGGAAATGGGAAGGCCAATCCGATTGTGGCGATGTACGCAGCCGGGATTGCCGTGATGTTCCTTCTTTTCAGCGCGACGGCGGGAAGTGGAGCATTGCTGGAGGAACGGGAACAGGGCACGCTCGATCGTCTCCTGGGAAGTCGGATGACGATCGACCAACTGTTGCTGGGCAAGTGGCTGTTTCTGATGGGGCTTGGCCTGCTGCAGACAACCGTCATGTTCGCGTGGGGGCAGTGCGTCTTCGGCGTCGATCTGGTTGGCCACTGGGATGGTTTTCTGGCGATGACGACCGTCACCGCTGGCGCGGCTGCTAGTCTGGCATTGCTGCTGGCGACGCTTTGCCATTCCAGAAATCAGCTCAACTGGATTTCCGTCGTGCTGATCCTATCGATGAGCGCTCTTGGCGGCAGCATGGTACCTCGGTATGTGATGAGTCAAACCATGCGAGAGATCGGCATGGTGACGTTCAACGCCTGGGCTCTGGAAGGTTACAACAAAGTCTTCTGGCGCGATCTTCCTGTCAGTCAACTGGGGATGGAGCTGGCGGTTCTGACGGCTAGTGGATTCCTAATGCTCTTGGCGGCAAGGCTAGCCGCCCAACGATGGGAGCGAAGCTGAATCGGCCCGGTCGGCTGGCGGACCGCGATAAAACCGACGTGGCAGCTTGGGATTGCCCGAATAGCGAACCAAATGCCAATGGGAAAGCTGAGACCTTATCCAGCTTCGTGCTGACCTTGGAACGGGCCTGAAAATGGTGGCTCGATTCAGGCTTTCCATTCGGTTCGCCTTGGCTGCTGCAAGGGTACCTGGAAAACGACCTCATCGCCGTGCGGGTGGTCCCCCTGAGTTGCCTCGATGTTTCGCCAGTATTCGGTCCATCAAGCTGGGGCTGATGCGGTTGGCCCACAGCAGGAGATTTCCTGCGGCGGTGAGCACCACGTCCCGTTTTCTCTGACGGATGGCTGCCATCAGGCAGTCGGCAACGCGATCGGCACTGGCTTCGCCGATCGATCGGCTAGCCGTTCCTGAAGGTGTATCGATCAGTCGATCGAAGAACTCGGTGCGCGTGGTGGAGGGATGAACCAGGATGACTTCGACTCCCAGCGGCCGCCATTCGACACGAACCGAGTCACACCAGCCTCGGAGCGCGAATTTCGCCGCGCAATATTCGCTCTTGTCCGGGACAGCGCGATGCGCCAGCACCGACCCGACTGCCAGCAGGAAGGGCTGATCGCCACTCTGCAGAAGGGAGAACAGTTCCCGTGTCAGGTCGGTGACGGCAAAGAAATCGACCTCCATCACCTTTCTGGCGCGTTCGACTGGCGCCTCCAGAAACGGGCCGATGGCGCCTGCTCCGGCGTTGTGCACCAGGCCGTCCAGGCTTCCCCAGTGGTCGCCGACCCACTCTTGCCATCGTTGGCGATCTGCCGGTTGCGTCACATCGCCCGAGAGAATCGTCAGCCGGCCGCCTCGATCCATTCCGATCTGATCGGCTTCCTGCTGGAGTTGTGCGAGCCGTTCCTTTCGACGAGCGGTTGCAAGGACCTGGGCGCCCTGTTGAGCAAGACGTAGGGAGAGCGATCGGCCGATGCCACTACTGGCACCTGTCACCAAGATCCGCTTTCCTTTCAGGCTTCGCCGCGCCACTGCTGATCGCCTCCTCACGATCTGATTGCTTTAGGCCTGGCTGGGGACCGGTGCAGCGTGCCGTCAGCCAAGTCGCATTCCTCTGGATCGTCTACTCCATCAAGGACTCAAACTCATCCAGAAGCGAATCAAACTTTCTCAGCGCTGCTTCGATCGGAGTTGGCTTCTCCATGTCCACTCCGGCGTCTCTCAGGAGGTCGAGGGGATCCTTGGAGCAGCCGCCGCGAAGGAAACCGAGATAGTCATTCAGTTCCTTTGATCCACCCTGAAGAATCCGCTCGGTCAACGCGATGGCGGCCGAGAGCCCGGTAGCGTACTTGTAGACGTAGAAAGCATTGTAGAAATGGGGGATTCGGAAGCATTCCAGCGACAGTTGGGGATCGATCACGAATTTGGGACCGAGATAATCCTCGAGAAGATTGCGATAGATGGTGCGCATCGAGTCGGCCGTCAACGGCTGGCCCTGCTCGGCCGCCGCATGCGTTCGTTCTTCAAATTCCGCAAACATCGTTTGCCGTACGATGGTGGCGCGGATGCTGTCCAGGTCGTGATTGATCAGGTAGGCCCGGTCGAGGCGATTGGTGGCCTGCTGCTGCAGGTGGTGTGAGAGCAATTGTTCATTGACGGTACTGGCTACTTCCGCGACAAAAATACGATACGAGAAGTAGATGTAGGGCTGTGTTTTTGCGGAATAGTGGCTGTGCATCGAGTGCCCGGCTTCGTGAGCCAGGGTGAAGATGTCATCGAAGACGTCCTCCTTGTAATTCATCAGGATGTAAGGATTGGCGTCATAGACTCCATAGCTGAACGCCCCGCTTTGCTTTCCTGCGTTGGGGTAGCGATCGCACCATCCTGACTGCAACCCTTCTGCAAGCCGTTCACCATAGTCGGCCCCGAGCGGTTGCAGGGCTTGGAGGATCATGGAGACAGCTTGGTCCCAGGAAGTTTTCTTCTTGGCCGCTTCGACCACCGGGACATACGTATCGTAAAAATGGATTTGCTTCAGCCCCATCAGCCGTCTTCGAAGATCGAAGTAGCGATGCACCGAAGGGAGGTGAGCCCTCACCGTGGAGATCAGGTTTCGATAGACGGAGATCGGTACCTGATCGGGGAATAACGCCGCTTCCAAGGCGCTGGGGAAGCGTCTAGCGCGAGCTCGGAAGACATCGCCGTGGATGCTGCCAGCGAGTGTCGAGGCGAGTGTGTTTTGCAGACGGTCGATTTGATCGTAGTAGGTATGAAATGCCTGCTTGCGCACATCGCGATCGGGACTGTGAAGAAAGGAAATGAAGGTCGCATGCGACAGTTCTCTTTCCTTGCCTCGTTCGTCGCGGAGGGTACCAAATTTCATGTCGGCGTCATGCAATTGTCGGAAGGTGAGGGATGCGGTGGCCGCAACCTGCCCCTGCATCGCCATCAACTGCTCTTCCTTCTGCGACAGGGTATGTTTCTTGGTTCGCAGGATTCTCTGAAGCATCAATCGGTAGGGACGCAGCTTGGGATGCTTCAGCCATTGTTTGAGCGTGGCACTGGGGATCTTCAGGATTTCCGGTTGGATGAAACTGGCCGCTTCCCCCGCAGACACCGCCACCGCCCGAAAACGCCCCTTCAGTCGCTGCGCGCCGTCATCCCCCTGGTCCTCCGAAGCTCGCAGTGCTGCGTAGGCTCCCAAGCGATCTGCCAACCGATCCACCCTTTGGTCATGATCCAAGCAGGCCGCCAGTTGCGAGGGCGACTCTTTGAGCTTCCCGCGATAGTTGGAAAAACGCTGGATCGATCGTTGCAACTTCGCCAAATCCAGTTCCCATTGCGATTCGTCGGCATACAAACTGCTCAAGTCCCAGCAATCGCCAGATGCCACTTCGCTCCGCTTAGGAAGCTGCTGCTTGGATTTGGCCATATTCAATGATTCCTGAATACTTCGTGCTGATGGCAACCGGGTCCGCTTCGTGGGTGAGGCTGGCGGAGACGAATGACCGGAACCGGAGAGGTGGCTTGGTTGGGCTAGATCTCTGGGTCCATTTCGCGTGGTGCCCCCAGTTGATCGGTGGTGATTTCCCTTTTGTGTCTCATTTCGTGAGCGATGAACATCAGCCCAGCGACTGCGGCCGGAATCAAATAGTAGATGACGCGATACACCAGCAAGGCGCTGGTTACCGCCACCTTGACCGGTTCGCCATCCGCATGATCGCTGGAGGCCAGCATCGATAAGACAACCGTCTCCAGGACCCCCAGGCCGCCTGGGACATGAAGGAAGACGACGACGATCATGGCAGCCAGGTAGCTGACCAGCACCGTGCTGTAGTTGACGACTCCCGAGGGGAGCAGCAAATAAAGCACGAGAGATGCCAGAACGAAATCGGCGGCTGATACCAGCAACTGAACCAGCGACATCTTGAATGGCGGGAGGACAAAAGTCTGCTTGCCAATACGGATCGGCCTGCGGATGAAGATCGTTGCCAGGACGTAGATCCCTACACAGACCAGGAAAAGATATCCCAGGGTGTGAAGCGGAAATGGCATCGCATCTTCGTAGGTCTTGGGTAGCTGCACGGGCAGCATCGCGAAGGAAATGCCGGCAAGAAGAAACATCCCCAGCCAAAACGTCACTGAAAGAATGGAAACAAAGGCGACAACTTCGGAAAAGCGAAATCCCCAGTTGGTGTATAGTCGAAAGCGGATCGCCGTCCCGCCCAGGATCCATCCGAAGACATTGCTCAGCGCGTAACCCATCACCGCGCCCTGCATGATCTTGGAGATGGAAAGGTTCTTTTTCAGATACTTGACCGAAATCCAGTCATAGCCGGTGAGCACCACAAAGTTGATGCAGGTCACCAGCACCGCCAGGGCGATCTGCCATGGTGGGATCCGCTGGATTCCCTCCCAGATCTGCCCCCAGGTGATGCCACCCAGCTTTTTCTTGAAGAGCATGCCTGCCACCACCACGATCGCAATCATGCTGGTGTATTTGAAGGCCTCGCCAGCGAACCCCCAGTTGGGACGGTTCAGGCGGCTGCTCTCCGAATCTTCAACGTTTGCCATGAACAACCATCGTCTGTCGCTCCATCGCGAGCCCCGGAGACAGCCTCCAGGCAAAGCTCAGGCGATTCATCTTCTTAGCTTTCGTCATTCTGTCCACTCCCCTTGGATCCAGGGCGTTGGTTCCCAAGGGTTTCCAGGGTGCTCCCATCGACGACGGCAACTTCTTGGGGGGGAGTTCCCGAGGTTAGGGGGAAGGAAACGCGATCCAGGTTTCCAGTGTCCCATCCGCAGCAACTCCCCATATTTTGGCAGCTCGCGGATCGACAATTCCAAGACGATCCTCCCTCCAAAAGACTGCTACGGGGTGGTCTAGCCCCTGGCCGTCGACGACTTTGTCGGGTGCGCTGCCAACGGCGGTTTTCCAAATCGCCTTTGTGTACCCATCCGCGACGAAGGCATTTCCCTGCGAATCGACAGCGACTTGACTTGGGAACGAGAAGGGGCGGCCAGAGTTGACAACCTCCAACTTCCCGTCAGGAGTTGCCTTGAGCAACTGGTCTTTGCCCTGGGAGACGATCCAAAGATTGCCGTTGGCATCGATGCTGACCCCTCGCGGGTTGCAATCGAGAAATTTTTCCGCAGTACCTCCCTTGGGAAGCTTCCACAGAAAACGGGTTTCCAGATCGGCGACATAAAGAGTCCCATCCGGACCAAAAGCAAGGTCTGCCGGGATCCCGATGGCACCACCGGTCATCGGCTCTGGCTTTCCGTCGCTGCCGATTCGGTAGACCTCGCGAGTGGCCGAGTCGCCGACGAACAGTTGGCCATCTGGGCCGAGGGCGATGCAACGGGGTGCGTTAAGTGGTTGTCGGAACTGCTTGGATCCCTGGATGGCCACTTCGAGTTTTCCATCGACCGACTTCCAGACTCCCGGAAGGTTTCGATCGACAATCCAAATGGTCGATCCGTCGTAGACCGCATCCAAAGGGTAGGGTGGTAATTTCGCCGCGGGAGTTTCCTGAGCCGGCAAGGGCGTCGCCCCGGCGATCATCAGCAGGAGCGAAATGCAGCCGATTCGACCCAAATGATTGACCATCGCAGGTACATCCTCTTCAGCACAGCCCCAGTCCTGGAACCCTGATTTCCTGTGCCCTTAATGTACTTCCCAAATGCAGGCGTGGGAATTAGCGGAAAGGGGAGCGACTGCAGTTCCCGCCTGCGGACGATTCCGCGGTCTACTTGGCAGAGGATCAGGAGCCGCTGGGTATTTTTTCAGCAGAAGTCTGCAGCAATTGGGTGACTTCTTGAAAGACTGCGGCACAGTCCAGCGAGAAGCGGGGGTTTTCTCCCGGCGTAGAGGTCATGCGGCCAGCGGTCGCTTCCCAGCAGTCGGCGTAAAGTCCCATCGCCAGAGGGGCATCGGACAGCCCATCCGCGGCGGAAAGAATCGCATCGGCTGCTTCAATCAATCGTCGATCGTACTCTCCTTCCGGGAGATCGCTAGGCTCCTTATCCGCCAAGTTCTTCAAACCAGAAAGCCCTCGCCGCCATGCCTCGCCGCGACTGGCTCCTTCGGCCTCGCGGTCCGCTTCGACAACCACCTGCGTCAAAATCCACTCCGTCGCCTTCCTCGCTCGATCGATGTGCCCTGCTTCGAGATCTTTTCGCACTTGCATGATGGCTTTGGACCAGCGAGGCTGCGTCTGATGCAGGCTGGTTGATCCCTCTTGGGTTTGCCCTGCAGGGGGCTCCGTTTGTCTGCGGGTGCTATCGATCACGATCTCCGGAAGTTTGGAAACCGGCTCGTTGGTCCCCCCTCCGGTTGATGGAAGATCGATGATGCGCAGTGGATTACTTGCGGATGCTTCGGTTGAAAGCCTGAGTGGATTTTCCGAGAAAGCCGTTTCGGGCATCCCCTGCTGGCCGCGCGAAACCAGCGTTCCCACGGGAACATCGCGATCGTTTAGATCGCTGGATCTGCTTCCAAGCCGTTCCCATGGGTCGAGGGCTTGGCCTCGTGCAGGCAAGCGTTTCCAGGGATCTTCAGTGGACGGCGAAGGGGTTGCCGAGAGGTAGCGTGTCGAAAGCCCCTTGCTGCGAAGGAATTCGGCTGCCGTCTTGGGGGCGGGCAATTCTTCGGCTTGGCCTTCCAATGGCTTAGCTGGGTCGTAAGGTCGCCAACCGTTGGGACTTGGTCCGATGCTCTGAGGGTCCAGTCGCAGTCCGCCGTCAGTTCTCGGCTGCGCAATAGGCGGCGTGTTGTTGGTCGTACGAGGTGTGCTAGCGGACGGCGACGAGGTACTTGCGCGGTGCGCCCAGGGCGATCCAGGAAGCTGGCCCTGGGGACTGCGGCGACTTGGCACTTCCGTCCGCCCTGGGATTTCTGGCAGACCTTGAGCCGGTAGCTGCTGGCAGGGAATGCTCCAGATCCCCATCGCGAGGAGACTCTTCCACAGGTCGAAGCGTGTCATGACAGCGGTTCCTCGATGGTTCCGAAAGGTCGGGCCTACGGGGTGTTCACCATCCCGCACGATCCGTGCTGCTCCTGTCCGGAAAATCGGAATCGCAGGAACGATCGACACAACTGGAGGCCCGATTTCCGGCGGATCGGCAGGATGCCGGTGGTGTATCTGGCACAGGAGATACGGCAGGCATTCTTGGAGCAACAGGAAGAAACGCTAGGAATACCGCAGGCGTCACAAACTATCACCGGGAATTGTCTCGCCAGAGCAGCGAAGCCAAGAAATGACGGAAAATCTGGGGCAATCACGACCCCATGCCGCTGTTCGATTGGGGCTCGAACGAACCGAGCCCGAGCTAGAAAAAAATGAGGGCGGAGGGACTCGAACCCTCGACCCACGGATTAAAAGTCCGTTGCTCTACCGACTGAGCTACGCCCTCATTGATCAACAGGCTCTACGGGCCTGCGAAAGTCATGGCTACTGTAGCATTGACCGGCAACTGTGCAACTGGGTTCACCACCTGTTTTTCACAAATCGTCTGAAGATGGCTGGTCGTTCGGGGGTGGGGCAGTCGCTGGCAACTCTTGGTCTCGGCTGCTTGCTTTCCCGCCCGACCGATGTTCCACATGGGCCAACACCAAGGCGATATCGGCTGGGGTAATCCCGCTGATTCGACTGGCCTGGTCCAGATTTCTGGGCCGGATTTGCTGGAACTTTTGACGCGCTTCGTTGCGGAGGCTAGTGATGGAGGTGTAGTCCAAATCGATGGGGATGCGTTTTTCCATCATGCGATGCTGGCGATCGATCTGGATCTGCTGCCGGGAGACATACCCCGAGTATTTGCAATCCCTTTCGACCTGTTCGGAGACCTCCAGCGGGTAGACCGCAAGTTGTGGAAACCGTGCCACCAGATCGCTCCAAAGCACCTCTGGGCGTTTCAGATACTTATCGGCTGGGATGTCCCCCACGCGGAGGCCGGCCAGTTGTCGTTCGGCCTTCGCTACCTCTTCCAGTTTCTGTTGCAGGCGTACCCAGCGTTCTGAGGAAACCAGCCCATGCTGTTGTGCGATGGGGGTCAAACGCCGGTCGGCGTTATCGTGACGCAGCAACATCCGATGTTCGGCACGACTGGTGAACATGCGGTAGGGTTCATCGACGCTACGGGTCACCAGATCGTCGATCAGGACACCGATGTAGGCTTCATCGCGTCCAAACACCAGCCCTTCTCCCCCTCGCAGCCGAATCGCGGCACTGGCACCCGCCACCAGCCCTTGCGCCGCAGCTTCTTCGTAGCCGGTCGTGCCATTGATCTGTCCGGCGAAGTAGAGCCCATGGACCGCTTTGGTTTCCAGCCAAGGGAAAAGTTGATCCGGGGGGCAATAGTCATATTCGACGGCGTAGCCGTAGCGAAGGATGGCGGCATTGGCGAGTGCCGGGATCATCCGAAAAATGCGATCCTGCACGTCGCGTGGTAGGCTGGTGGAGATGCCGTTGACGTAGACTTCCAGCGTTTCGTAACCCTCCGGTTCCAGAAACAGTTGGTGCGTCTCCTTGTCGGCAAATCGAACCACCTTATCTTCGATGGACGGGCAGTATCGGGGGCCTCTCGACTGAATCTGCCCAGTATACATTGGGGCTCGATGCAAATTCTGGCGAATCAGTTCGTGCACTTCAGGATTTGTGTGGGTGATCCAACAGGGGAGCTGCTGTCGATCGATCGAGTCGTTGAGGAAGGAGAATGGCTTGGGGTCGGAGTCTCCTGGCTGGATGGTGGCCTGTTCGTAGTCGATGGTACGGGCATTGAGCCGCGGCGGCGTCCCGGTCTTGAACCGTTCGACGCGAAATCCCAGCGACCGCAGCGACTGACTGATCCCTGCGGTGGTCCCCTCCCCTGCTCTTCCTCCTGCGGTCTTCGCTTCTCCGGTGTGCATCACGGCTTGGAGGAATGTGCCAGTGGTTAGGATGACCGCATCCGCTTCGTAGAGAGCGTCGCCGCGGACTTGAACACCACGAACGGTCGGTCCTTGTTCCAGGTGTTCCACCCAAAGTCCCTCGACCAGCTCCTGCCGAAGATCGATGCCACTGCATCGCTCGATCCGATGCTTGATGTCGATCTGGTAACGCCTTTTGTCGGCTTGTGCGCGGGGGCTGTGCATCGCCGGACCTTTGCTGAGATTCAGCATCCGGTACTGAAGGCCAGTCGCATCGATCGCTTCTCCCATCAATCCACCGCAGGCGTCGATCTCGCGGACAATTTGTCCTTTGGCAACACCCCCGATCGCCGGATTGCAGCTCATCTGCCCCACGGTGTCCAGGTTCGACGTTAGGAGGGCGACGCGTGCGCCAGCGCGAGCGGCAGCCGCGGCGGCTTCGGTGCCGGCGTGACCAGCGCCGACGACGATGATGTCATAGCGATATCGGCATGCAGCTTCTGGGGTCATGGAATCCTCAAAGTCAGGAAATCCTCCACTCTACCGTCCTACTCACGCGGCAAACTTGTCGTCATTGGGGGGCCTGCATGGAACTGTTTGGCAGGTCCATGGTCGCGCGGGATCACTCGTTGGGCATCGATCCTGCACGCGGCCAACTTCGCGGTTCGGTCGCAACGATTTTAACGCTCCCCTTTCCCGACAAAATGCCAATCCATCAACTTCGACTTGATTCTTTAGCGGCAATCCTAGGGCACACTTGCGAGGAAGGTGGGGGCGGTAGCGATCGGAATCGGGGAGCGACCGAAATCGCCCCTGGTAGTCGCCTCCCACCCATCCGATCGTCGCACCAGAAGGAAATGGTCATGTTGCAAGCCGTGTTGGTCGGATCCCATCCATCCCGAGTTCGGCGGGCTTGGGCGAGTCTATTTCTGGCGTTGCAGTCCAGCGCTCTGCTGTGGGCCGTCGAGGATACGGAACCCGTCAGCTATTACTGCCGAACCTCTTCGTTCACTCTGCCGTTTCGTGTCGCGGATGCATCGCGAGGTGGGGAGGTGTTTCGGCTGGAAGTCTCAACCGACCAAGGAAAAACCTGGGGTTTCGTCGACGAATCGTCCCGGGAACGCCATGCATTTCAGTACCGAGCCCCGGGGGATGGGGAGTTCTTGTTCCGTGTTCGGGGGGCAGAGGATTCCGCAAAAACGCCATTGGCGACGATGGAGGTAGTTGTCGATACCCAGTTGCCTCGCGGGCGAGTTCTTTTGGACACCGATTCTCAGGGGAGGATGGTCGCCGACCTTTCCGTGGAAGACCCCAACCTCGATTGTGATTCGGTGCGTCTGGAATACCGACTGGCACCTGAGGAAGCCTGGACTTCGGTCCCGATCGAAGGGCCTTCCGGGGAAGCGGGTACCTTATGGCAGGGAGAAGCCAAGTGGGATATTCCCGCGTCGACGCGATCGATTTGGGTACGGTTGACCGCGCGCGATCTGGCCGGAAACCTCTTGGAGGTGCTCCGTTACCCGCAATTACCCAGAACAGCGGCAGGGGGTAGCCCCTGGATTCTTGCCAGTCAGCGCACCCGCGTCGCACAGCGGCCCTCGAATGGTCTGACCGATCCTCGCGACCGGCTTTCCTGGGGAGCCGATGCGTCGAAGCGAACCGAGGCGACGGGAGCTTTGATGCGTCGAAGTCCCGAAGGGCCCGAAAACAACAAAGCGGAAACCCCCTCACAAGCTGCCCCGGCCAAGGTGTTCGCGCCGCCCCTGAATGACTCTAGGGAACCAGGCGGTGCTGCCACAGCGATCATGTTCCCAGCCCTTCCGTCCTCGGAAGCGGCGGGTGCGGTTTCTCAAACTCCTCCTGCAGGGCTTCCCCCCGCCGTGATTCCAGGGCCAGGCGGTAGTACCACCATCGGCACCGAAGCCGCTGCAATTCCCTCCGGATCCCCGGCGGGGCCTTCGATGTTCCGCCTCGACGCAACTTCCCCCGCTGGTGATGCACCCAAAGTGTTTGCCCCGACGGAGAGGACACCAGAAGGACGTTTCGTCTTCAAGGAGATGGTGGAGTTTGCACCAGCGAAGGATAGCCAGTTGAATCCCAATGGAGGCGCTGCCGCAACTCCGTGGTCGACGCCTGGCACTGCCTCCTCGATGCCAAATCCAGTGGACGCAAAGGGAGTTGCCAATCAGCCGAGTTCGCGGGTCCTTTCCGATCGCGCCTACCATGTAGCTTCCCGCGCCTTTGAAGTGGACTATGATCTTCGCGCCCATGCGGCCGTTGGTATCGCCACCGTGGAGTTGTGGGGGACGTTGGATCAGGGCGCAACATGGGAAAAATGGGGCGAGGACCCCGACAAGAAAAGCCCGATGGAGATCAGTGTTCTGGAAGAAGGGCTGTTTGGATTCCGAATGGTCGTGGTCGGAGGGCATGGCTTGGCAACGCGACGCCCTGGCCCGGGCGATTCAGCAGATGTCTGGATCCAGGTGGATACCACTCGGCCTGCCGTTCGTTTTCTGGCAGCGCAATTTGGCACCGGAGATGAAACAGGTGCCTTGGTGCTCCGTTACCAAGCCGAGGACGACTATCTCGCGGATCGCCCGATCAAAATTCTGATGGGACCAACCGCTGAAGGGCCTTGGGTGACAGTTTCCGCCGATCAGCCGGTCCGGGACAGTTTTCTCCTTCGCGGCGATCCCTCGATGCCCCCCAGTGTCTACCTGCGCATTGAAGCGGTCGATCGTGCCGGCAACGTGGGAGGACACACTCTGGACGCTCCGGTGGATCTCGAGGGCTTGGTGCCTCAAGGTAGGATTCAGGGGGTCCGCGCCATCGCTCCACCCGCCTCGAGTCCTTGAGTGGGCTTGGGCGTCGTTTCTTTCACCGATCGCTTGGACAGCTTTTCGTTCAGCTTCGTCGTCCTGAATCGCACCGTGGGCGGGGGGCTTGAGGCCAACGGCTTGTGTTTGGTCGACCGCTATACTAACGGAGGATTTGGTGGTTCGTACCAGTACTTCGTTTCGATCGGTAATCGTTGGCCATGCTGTACTTCCTGGGTAAATCTCGCTCTCCCCTGCTCCGGCCACTTGCCGCCCTGATTCTTTCCTTTGTGGGGCAGATGCCTTCGTGCCGTACCCTTTTCGCTCAAGAGAGTACTGGGGCGGTGAGCCCATCGGTGGACGGGAAAATTCTGTCGGATGCTACCGAAGGTCCGGCGAATTCCGTTTCTGTGCCTCGTAGCAAACTGCAAGTGCAGAAAGACCTTGTCTTCCACGAGGTGGCGGAGGAGGAGGTGGCGGCGGACTTCTACCGGCCAGCCGGTGAGAAGGTGGTGCCGCTGGTAGTGATGATTCACGGGGGAGGCTGGATCTCGGGCGACAAATGGAATGTGATCGATCATGCCAAGGAACTGGCCAGAAACGGGATGGCGGTGCTGGCGATCAATTACCGACTGGCTCCCGACCACCGCTACCCAGCCCAGTTGGAGGACTGTCGCAAGGCGCTAGCCTGGGCCGCTCAGCGGGCCAGCGACTGGTCGGTCGATTGCGATCGAGTGGGGCTGTGGGGGTATTCGGCTGGTGGCCAACTGGCGTCGATGCTTGCCACGGATGCTCCGGAGACGCATCCCGTCAAGATCCGCTGTTTGGTTGCCGGTGGGGCTCCCAACGATTTGACTTATATCCCCGAGCAGAGCAATGTTCTTGCGATGGTCTTTGGCGGATCGCGTAAAGAGCTGCCGGAGGTCTACAAAAATGCTTCTCCGATTTACCGGCTGAATGCCCAATGCCCGCCGGCCTTGCTGTTTCACGGTACGAAAGATCTCCTGGTCCCATTCGATACGTCGGTTCGATTCCAGGAGCGGGCGAAGGAAGTTGGGGTGGATTGCGAATTGATTCCGATCGAGGGGCAAGGGCACTTGGTCACCTTTCTCCATCCGAAAGGCCGAAGCTCTGCGATCGAATTCTTGTCGAAGTACCTGAAGGCTGAGCCGATGCCATGATGCATCGCATGGGTTCCGGTATCCATGCATTCTTTCTCCATCGTACTCGTACTCAGTGCAACGGTACTCGTACTCAGTGCAACGGTACTCGTACTCAGTGCAACGGTACTCGTACTCAGTGCAACGGTACT
>Ga0315902_10000894_pt1 | contig 49241 bp, 68 predicted proteins | sample LakEriMetagenome_9_FD_203523 | JGI IMG/M metagenome (GOLD analysis project Ga0315902, IMG submission 203523) | Freshwater fungal communities from buoy surface, Lake Erie, Ohio, United States - Buoy 12 MA117 | ecosystem: Environmental > Aquatic > Freshwater > Lake > Lake biofilm | place: USA... | reverse complement strand
GATATAACAATGGGGGCATAGTGATGAATTTTTAGATTACAAAGAAACAAATTATACAGGACTTTTTGAAATCAATCTTTTGTTTACTTTTGCATCTATATGGAAAAGAAAATACTTGTTGTTTTAGGCCGTTTTGGAGATATATACATGGCGGCTAAACAGTTAAAAGAACCGTGCAAAATTGCTTGCGCCCCGGAGTTTAGCCAAATTGTATACGAATTATTTCCTCAACATGAGGTTATAATTATTGAAGGCATCCCAAAATACAACCCTAAAATGGCGGCACATTTTTGCACAGTCAAATATCCAGACCACAAAATTGTTGCTGCCCAGCAAGACGGCACAACGCTGGATGAATACATTGGCTTTAGAAACTTTCAATCATATCAAGAATACCATGCATCTACCCTATAAAAAAGCAATCATATACTTAGACGGCGTTTCCTCTCAAGTTAAAACCGAAGAGGTTATGCAATCTATTTGCCAAGCACTGCGGGCATTAAATATTCCGTATAGCTTTTACAATGCTCCCAAAATGGGATTTGTAAAACTTAAGCAGGATATGAATGAGCCGGATACGCTATACATTCTTAACGACAGTGCATCGTATCATTTGTGTGACCAACCAAATGTGTTTATTACAAGAACGCCTTTTTGGGTTCAATCAAACCCTAAACCAAACACTATTGGAATATTTACTCAGGAGCGTCTTGAAAACGGCCCGGCAGAACTTATTGCCTGTATAGCAAAAAATACCCCGGTAAGGCAACCGTTTGACAACACCGCTACGCACACATACATTATAACAAATGATTACCCTACAGATGATTTAGGCGTAATGGCAAGACACGGAGTGGCGGCTATTTCTTGGGATTTACTAACTGCTTGGGACATCCATGTAAAAGTATTGTTTCATCAGTCTAAGGATAAAGAACTGCCAATGGTAAACCGCATTCTTGCTGAAGGGCTTGAGATGCTTACGCACCCGGACGACATTATCATTTTCATCAACCGGGACATTTGTCTAACAAAAGAATCTACGACAATTATACGCAACTACATGGACACTAACCATATTGATGCTGTATACTCCCGTAGACGCGATGTCCAAGGGTTAAATATTTTTGACCAAAAAGACTTAGAAAAATACCCAAAAGGAGGGGGAGCCGATTTGTTTGCTTTTCGCAAAAACGCTGCCTGCCTTGAAAAAATACTGCCCGTTGATTTATACATCGGAAGAGTGTTGTGGGATAGCTTGTGGATGCATGAAGTTGTTAACGAACTTCCATGCTCCGTATCATATCACCCTATACACGGAACTACTTGGCAAGCAATAGAAGACGACACAACTAAACTTAATATACAAAATGTATTATGTGCCGCTCCTGAACTCAGAATGAAATACGGAAATAAAGGAGAATTATACGCTCCAATTCCTTTATAAACAAAGAAAAGGCCGGGTGTGTTAGCCCGGCCTTAACTTTTAAAAACAATGCCTACTAAGGAACTACAACAGCAGAAGCAGCAGAAGAGTTTGCAAAAGCAACAATGCTTGCAACGGCATTTTGCACCAACACTCTTTGCTGTCCATTGTTTGGACCCATGTCGTAGACAAATGCGCTATTAATTAAGCTACCAGAAGCGGCAGCAAGCGTAGGCCAAACGATGTTGTTAGTATCGTAATAAAAATTGATTGTTGAAGCCGTAGAGGCGTTCAACATAATTGCGCTACCACTGGTTGGGCTAACGCGGGTTTTTAGCTGGAGAATAGCCATGTTTGCGAGTAAGTTTAAATTTTTGCAAAAATTTTATGACAGTAAATGTCAGCACAAATATACAAAATATGCTATCTCATTGTTGATAATTTTGTGCCGAAATTTCTTACGATATAGCCCGGTGGAAAAAATCTTCTGGCTTTGGCTTTTATTTGTTGAATATACGCCAACGGGTTTCCGTAATCATTCATATTGAATTCAGCTATACTCATTATCAACTGGCTCATGGTAGAGTCATACTGGGTTCTCTCGCCAATGTTAAAGCTAAGATTGTCTTGTATGCTTTCCAGAAATGGGTATCGCTGAGGCTGCTCCCAAATATTGTATGTAAATTCATGCAAATAGATGCCTGTGCCGCGAAGAAAGTCGTTATGATAGCTACTGCCCAACCGTGGCACATCGTTTCCCTGAGCATCGTTTCCGGTAAAAATACCAATGGTTTCCATCTGGCTACTGTTAGGGCTTGCTTCGTTTAGAATCTGCGCCTCAGTAAGAAGAAACCCGCTCATGTTTCTCTGAATAAAATGATTCTTCAGGTTTTCGGAAGTATTGTTTTCAATGGCAATCGGGATGGAGTAATAATGCGCGGCCATGAGAAGCTGGTCAAGGTCATATCCCATATCTGTACTCCTGTATACATACCTGAAAAAGACGCTTGGCGTAGGCCAATATCCGGGCATATTAACGTGATACTTGGTTTTGTGTGTGGCGTTAAGCCGCTCGTAATCGTAGTTGAAAAAAAGTTTTCCATGTACAGCCATTTTAGACCCCTTGCTTTTGATGTTGGCTTTGTTGTAGGGGTCAACTCCAAACACGCCCACTTTGCTATTAACTGGATGCTTAATGCCTCTTACGTTTCTAACTTTATTAAGCATATCCGGGTTTGGTTCCCATGTTCGCTCAATTGGCCCGTTGCGATCATCCATCCACGCAACCTCCGTCTTGGTCTTTACATCTCGCCAATAAAAATACCCACGCCTAATTAGCCCCTGTATTTCCGGGGAATCAGCCATCATTTTTAAGTTCTGAAGAATGGTGGTATCAAACGGGCAGTTTTGATTTAAACTGCTAAACGCCTCGCTTGGGTTGAATGGGTTTTGCCGTTTCAATTCCCAATATGCAGACTCATCTCCGGCATCCAAACATTGTGCTGCTTCGCGTTCCAAATATTCTTTAGCCCCTATACGCTCTGCGTCTTTAGGGTTTTCGCTTTGCATATACTCCCATTGCTCTTCGTCCGGGGCATCAATAATAGATTCCCCATACGGGCCTATCCATCCGGGCAAACCATCGTAGGCTGGGATGAATAAAGCCATCAACTTTGAAAATGTTGTTGGAAACTTTCCGTCCTTTTTTGTGGCAATGTCTGAGTTGTCCCAGAGTCTTTTAAACTCTTTTCCTCCTTCGTCAATTTCTTCGGTGGTGGTTGGGAAGACAGCAAATCCTACGCGTTTACCTTTTGACATTAGTGTCTTTTGCTGTTTTAGCCACCACGGCCATACATCTACAGCGGTCCACTTACCAGATTCATCGGGAAACAAAAAGTTTACTCGCTTACCATCAAAGCCCCTGCGCGTCAAAGCACGAAGCCTCACCCGACCTCCTTTACCGTTTTCTATTGTGGTAGCAATTCCGCCACCAGTTTCTTTCTTGCGTAGCGTCAGGTCGGTTTTGTTGAGCGTATAGATAGGCAGCAACCAGTCTGGTAACCGTTTAATTGGATCAGACAAAAACTCGTCAAAGTTCTCTTCGGACAATCTCAAATCGGACGCAGACAACCCGACAAACTGGTCGTTCTCCCGGCTCACAAACCAGAACGCCATTAAGTGCATCCACATTGTAGCACCATCTCGTCTGCCTTTTAAGTATATTACGCCAAGTTCCCTTTGCTTGCTGTATACTTGCCACATATACAGCAGTATACGCCGCTGTCTATCCCTGTATTCAAGATGGCCGGTAGATGTTTCGGTAGCCGGAAACCAATAGTTCAAACCAAAATACATCCAAGGGGTAATCCAAGTAAGTTCGCCTCTTATGTAGCAAAAACTGCCGTCTTGATATATTTTGTTAAACTCTTCCATCGCCCAGCGTTTTTGAGCGTCCGTCCAATCAACAATTTCCGTATCGCGTCCTTTTTCATCTTTAATGTATTTGCGATCATGCATAAACGCTGGCAATTGTGTGCGTTGAAACTTAGCAGTAGGATTGCCATAGCCCGGAACTTGAGTGAGGTCTTTTGGAATTTCAGGACTTATGCATTCCAGATTGTATACGGTTTCAACAATCCGGTTGTTCTCAATTCGTCTTTCCATTTTTTCTTCTTCTTAGCTGTTTGTATCCTTCAATAAAATTGTCCAGCAAAATGTCTATGTCCAATATTCTGGCATCAGAAGCTTTTTTAGACCAGTCTACTATCTCCGATATTTTAACAAGCTTTTGATGTACGCGCTGCCGCGATTTAATAGCCATCCATTGCCTGTCTTTAACCTTGTTATACAAATAACACCTTAAGCCATTTTTATACAACGTAGAGCCATCTGTAAATGTATTGCTTTTATAGTGAAATTGTATTTTGGGTTTTTCGTCTACAGTCTTTATAACCCATCCGCCATTTTCGTGCGGCTGATACGCAACATATTTAATGGCGGTTCGGTGTCCAAAACCAATCAGGCAATCGCCCTGATTTAGCAAAACCGTTTTCTTATTTCTACGCACTGAACAATAAAGCTTTTGCTGTCTTCCTGTATAACCCTAAAATACCCCTTGTATGCAACATTAATGTAGCTGCGCGGACTTGTAGAACAAGCCGCATACCAGCTTTTTTTCAATATTTTTAAAATTTGACCGGGACGCAATTTTTTTAAACAACGAAAGTAAAAAGGGTGATGTTTTCTATACACCCTTTTGGGACCGTTATATATAATCTCTATTGCTCCCATATTTCGTTTTTCCTCCCTGTAATAAGTTGATCGTGCAAGCTTGCGCCTTCGTATTTAGACTTTTGCTTGCCAATTTCTCTAATCACCGAGTCTTTAATTTCTTCATTGCCTTTAAACAATTCCTGCTCACGCCTTTCTATTTCCTGCTCTAAAGCGGCAATTTTCATGGCGTTTTCAATTTTTGTCTTGTAGCTATTGTTTTCATTAACATCTTCTCCCTGCTCCAGTTCACGCAAACTATTGCAGACATTGTGCTTCATAATAACCATAGACCAATACGTTTCAAACTTTCGATTGTTCAGAAAGTATTCTTTACTAAGGACAACAAACTCTTCTTCACTCAGGGAAACACCGGTCTTCATCGTAACTTCCTCCACCCGTTTTGACCAACTCACACTCAGAGGAATATAATTGCTGTAAATCAACTTTATCCACTGCTGCTCCTTTGACTGTTGGCTTTTTAAGTCCTGTCCTAACGGCGAATGTTTGCTGGTTTCTCCATCTGTCAATAACACTTCTTGCTTCTTCATATGTTTCGTGTTCTATTTTTCCTTGTTTTGTTTGCTTGCAAAAATCTTGCAAAAGTTTTACCATCACTGGAATGGCTCCTATAAGAAAACTGTCAGACCGTTCACCTATACCGGTTGCTACAAGATAGTTACTGTCTCCGACATAAATTTCGTAGCAGCCAAGGCGTTTGTTAATGACTCGTCTCCAAACCTTTTTGAACGCCTGTATAGAATTACTCCCCGGCAGTTGTTCATGCTCGCAGTGCGTATCATCACTCTGGCCCTGATGCGTTTTATCTTCCTCATTATTTTCCATGATCGTGCCACTGTTGCTGTATACTCGTTTGGAAAGAATTGCCAGCCGTGCAAAAGGTAATGGTCAATCCCATAAAACCTAAGTCTGCCTTTTTTGTATTCCCCAAAACGCTGAAACTCTTCAATGTTTACGCTTTTAATCTTCGCCAAATCACAATCTCATTTGGGTATACATCAAAGACAAACCCTTTTTCAATATTGTTTGCTTTACGCCACCGGTGAAAACTGCTTTTAACGGAATTGTATATGCCAATGGTTGGCTTACACGGAATTCGTATATGCGTAGTGTTGCTCAATAAAAAATCGCTAAACACATACATTTTAGGTCTGCCCTTTGGCAAAAAAACTGGAACCTCTTTAAGACTGCTCATCAATTTCTTATATAGTTTACGTTTAAAACTCCTTCTCCGGTGGCCTGTATATATCTGGTACGCAACAGAAAACCGTTGTCCCACTTTTGCCTGACATTGGCTGGATTGCCCCAAAATATGGGCGTTCCTACGGGATAGTGCTTGTTTTCCCGGTCAACCACCCCTTTGTCAATGTAATGGCTGCTCCATTCTTCCACCGGCTTCTCCATGCTGTCATAACTTATTTGCTGTATAGTGGGAGCGTATACAATTCCATGCTTTTTAGGGATTGTTTTGCAATACACCCAATCTCCATACATTTTATCTTCCACCTGAATTATGTCATACTCAGGCACAAGCACATGGCCTTCAATTTCTATCCCGGATTTCATGGTAAAATCCGTGTTTAGAAACCAAAATCTGATTTTTTTGCCAATCAATTCTTCAGAATGACCAACAGGGACACTTTTTACTATGCCAACCTCGGCAAGGCCGTCCGTGTCATTGTTTCTTTTGTCAGGCAATAGCAACGTAATCTTCTTTCCGCCCTCCCCTTTAATGGAAATTTCGGTTTCACGCATTTGCTCTACCTCAACAATGTAATACTTGCAAGTTCTAATGCCCGGCTGATACTCTATGCTTGTCATTTTCTGATTCTATCCAGTTTTTAAGTAATTCTCTGAAGATGTCTTGTTTGTTTCGCTGGCCTATACAGGATAAAAAGTCTTCCCAAGTTTCAATATTCACCATAACGGAAAATTTCCTGCCGTCAATCCTGACTTTTGGCTCCTTTTTTACCATTATTGGCTCTTTGCTAAAATAGTGCTGGCCTCGACAGATTTGTTTTTCTTTACAAGCATTACTAATAGTGGCCGCAGGAATTAAAAGGGCTTTGCTTGCCGCAACGATGGTGTCGTATTGTGCAACCAACACTAAATTGGTGTCAAATTGGTATATCATTTGTAAGACTTTCAATTTTGTGGTTTAAATACCAAGCCGCCTTTTTCAAATCTTCCAACTCACTGCCCTTTTTCCCGGCTCTTGAAATGTATTTTACCACATTTCCCAGCGCAAAGTCCAGCTTCCACGCATCTATCACCTTAATGGCCTCATACGGGCTGTCTGAGCCTCCGTAATGACGCGGGTGATGTACATGGTCCACCAAGTCAGAAAGAATGTCTGGCTCGCCCTCTAAAGGCTCTATAATGTCCAGCAATGTTTTGGTGCGAGAAGGCTGCATTTCAGCCCACTCCTCGTTCGTCATGCTTTGTCTAAGATTCCCCACCTTCAATAATGTCTTTTAATTGATTCATAATTTCTTCCATTGTAGCCATAGGCCAAAGCATTTCACAGCTATACACGCCCTGCTCATCAAAATTGCCGGGAGAGGCAATGTATGACTGAAAATTCTTGTTTGGATTGGCTGGAGTTGTAAACCTAATACAACTCTCTTTTATCGGGCAATCCCTGCCGTAACATTTGCTTATGCCTGAATTCATAATTTTGTCAACACAAAAGTAAACATTTATAGTTAGTAAACAATATACACTTGATGGTCACCTCCTTTCTGTATAAGCATTTTGTGTTTTTCAACATATTCATCAATTGCTTTTTTGGCTCCCAAACAAGTTGGTGCTGTATAATCATCAAACACTATCACCCCGGAAGAAACCATTTTGTCGTGAAAAAACTCCAAGCATTCTATGTGTGACTGGTATGTATCAACATCAAGATGAACAAGCTTAAATTTTTTTCCGGCAATTGCTTCTGAGTTTTCCTCCGGGAAACATCCTTTGTATACAGACACATTTGGGAAAGGTTCAAAAATGGCAGAAACCTCTTCAAACGAAGTGTCTGAAAAATCCCCTGTCTTGTGGTAATTATCAAAATCTCCTGTTGGAGGAAGCCCTTCAAATGTGTCAAACAAATAAATATTGTCATCTGGCAATATCTGATTAAGAAGAACTGCTGATCCTCCCTTATACACCCCCACCTCTGCAACATCGCCTTCTAATTGTTTAACCAATCCAGCTATTGTTTCCAAAGATTGCATTGCGTTATGCCCGCAAATTGTTTGTCCTATTGATTCCATTGTTTTTTATTTTCAGGCAAAGTAAACAAAAAAAGAGACCCCAGTGAGGGTCTCCTTTCCTTTTTCAAAATATGACAAAAAAATATAGGAAATGCAATTCTATAAAATTATAACTCATCGGCAAAAAATGTTTTTGCTTCTTCAGGCAATTCCTCCCCGTCCTCTGTCACTTTTCTAAACTCAAGCACTACCCTGCGTCCCTCGTCCGTCTCCAAGAAATCAACCCTATCTTTATTGCTCCCTCTCCAGAACACCACCGGGCTAAGGACATAATCGTTCCTAACCCCGTATATCAATCCCAGATTGCTCAAACTCTTTAAATGCTTGGGAAGGTTATTCAAACTCACCCCCGTTATACTAGCAATGTGTCTGCGCCTCTCTGGAGACAGCACTACAATGCCTGTAGCAAACTCAGCATACTGTGTCAGCTGCCACAACACCTTTACATCCTGCAAGCTTTTTATACGGAACAAGGGAGCCATATACTTGTAATAGGTCATGTAAAACTCGTCCCCCTTAAAAGGAATGCTGTAATACTGTGTCTCTGTTTGAAACCTCTTTTTGCCATTGTCGTCCTCAAAGGACATAATCTTTAGATTTTTCTTTGTTGCCATTCGTCTTAAAAATATGCGACAAATATACAGGCTTTTCTACAAAGTACTAACGGAAATAGTAGAATGTCCTATCCTGTGATAACGGACTACTCGTACACTAGCGTTAAGTACTCGTAGGATAGTACTTTTTTTAGTACATGTCCTTCTGAATCACGCATTTACAAGCACCTCTCTATCTATTCTTTCATACGGAATTTTTCTTGCTTTTCGGTGGTTGCCTTACATGGGGGCTGTTTTACCATCCCCCCCCCCTGTTTGTATGTGCGGAAACTTTTTGCCCTGTACCGGGTAGGGGGTCTTTGTGTAAAAGGGAGAATGTGTAAAAGGGGGAATGTGTAAAAGGGGAAATGTGTAAAAGAATACGGAATGAGGGTTCCCGCAAAACGACCCCCCGGCCCGCGGCGGCCCCCGAAACGCGATTCCCGTGACGGGGTGGCCTGTTGCCCCATGCACCCCTATACCCCTGCTAACCACCTGATTGTCAGCACGTTGCAATTGAAACAGCACACCGAAACCGTATACACCTTTGAGCCTATACCACCGAAACCAGACCCGTATACGGCTGACCCTCAGCACGTTAGCCCCTCAGCAGCATATGCTATACAGCTATCCCGCAAAGGTGTATACCTTGCAGCAGCACCCCGCAGCAGCAACATCCATGCAGCAGAGTATACAGCAGCAGCATCCCGATGAGGGGTTTCCTCTGGACATCGACACCCGCAACAGCAGCACCCAGAGAAGGTGTATACATGGCAGAGGAATGCTGCCAAAAGGGAAAGCTTGTTAACTTGTTGAGTATAAGGAAATTACCCTCCCCTCATCACCCCAACCCCTCTGATTGTCAGCTATTTACCTAACAGCATTCCTATACAGCACAACCTATTGAATATCAATGTATTGCAATATTTTTTCGGGAATGTATTGTATATTCACCTGATTAGTATAGAATTGCATGTATATAATCAACACGGGGGACAGCGCATTCTGAACACGTAAAGCTATGGGAATCAATCCCTTATATCATTTCTCAGCACCCCTTAAGGGTGAATCCGCAGCAGATTACTGGTCACGTATGTATGAAGCAGCAAGTCCAGATGCCAGAGACATTCTTGACAAAAGGTTGTCTAGCCCTTCAGACTACAGAAGTCTGATAGCCCACATTAATGCTTATTACAGCAAATGGATAGCACCTGACAAAGAGGGGCGGCAATTGATTACATGCCCTGCAACCCAGTCTGGGTCTGTATGTCTGGAAAGACATATTGCCAGAGGGGGCTTTAATGTTGTGACGGGGTCACAACCAACAAGGCCCGCAGCAGAAACACCAACGTATACAGCAGAACCAACGTATACAGAAGCAGCAGCAGCACAACCCGCACAACCAACACCAGACACAGCAGCACTTTCTGCTGCTCTGGCAGCCCTTTCTGCTCTGATGCCGAAACAAGGTGTCGATGAAGATGCTGTAAGGCGTATAGTGGCAGAGGTGATTGGTGCGGGTGGCTTTTATCGGGGTATTGAGATCACTATACCTGAAATGCCAACCCGCACTATGGAGGGCCAGTTTCACCGTAAATTTCCAGATTTGCTGAAAGCCCTTTCGATGAGACAATCCGTATACCTATACGGTCCTGCGGGTACATCAAAAACAACCTCAGCTATGAAAGCAGCCGAAGCACTAGGCTTGCCATTCGTTCTGGAGGTAGTTGGCCTTACATCCACCAAAACAGACTTTTTGGGCTTTGTTGACGCGGGTGGTAAATGTACCGAAACGAACTTCAAAAGGGCATTCCTGAATGGAGGTGTATACTTCATCGATGAAGCAGATAGTGCGAACGCCAATGTTGGTATAGCCCTTAACACGGCTATCGAAAACGGCATTTGTGCATTTCCTGACGGCGTATTCAAAGCACATCCCGACTTCGTAGCTGTTGCAGCGGGCAACACAAACGGGAAAGGTGGAACAGCCCAGTTTGGCGGGCGGGTTCGAATGGATAGTGCTTTCCAAGATAGGTTTGCTTTTATGCATTGGCCTATCGATGAAGACTTCGAACGTAATATAACATCCAATCGGGATTGGACCGCAAAGGTTCAACGTATACGGGCCGCTGTTGCAGAACTGGGATTGGATGAACTGGCTGTGACACCCCGTTTGTCTATTAAAGGCGAAAAGATGCTTGCAGCAGGTTTCAGCGAATCGGATGTGCTAGATATGTTGCTCTTTCGTGGGGCGGTTTCAGAGGATGTGAAATACCAAATCTTATCCCGCATTTAGTAATATGGAAAAGCACAAACATTTCAAAGCAGCACAGCCAGACGGATATACTACGATGTATACCGCAAAGGTGTCTACAGCAGACTTTCTGCGGATTGCCATGCAGCAAGGTTCGCACTTACAGAAGCCAGAAAGTGACCAACGGTTCTATTCCGTTGGTTCTGTTGCTGAAGCCTTGAAAATCCAGAAAGAAGGCTACATCCCACCCGCAGGACTTGTCAAAATGCCGACATTCATGGCAGACACCAACACCGTATACATGGAACGTGCTGTGGTGGGCCAGTTTCCTGATGTGGCGGCATTTTTAAGAGGCGAACCCGAATCCATGTACAACATGGTATTCGACCCACAACCAACACCTACGGTGCATTTGGCAGCTATGATGAATGTTACTGGCGGGATATCTGCCGAAAGTCAGCAGAAACACGCGGATGAGGTGTATAATTGTATAAGGGCGTTGCAGAATGCGGGAAACCAAGTGACCCTGACGGCCCTCTTTTACAATAGCTTTTCTGGGGGCAAATACGAAACCCTGCAAGTTGAAATTTTAAAAGAGGGTCAGGTGTTGTCGGCTGCAACACTTGGTGCAAGGTTTCACCTTTGCTTTTACCGTGTATGTTGGTTCAGTTGGGCCACATTGCATTTCAATAGCTGTGGCTGCTCCCAACGCCCGCCAGAGTATGTTGATGACGGGAAAAGACTTGTTATTCCCTCTGTAGAATTCATGCCGAAAGGCCAGAATGTATCTGAATTTGTCAAAGAGGGATTGAGGAAAAAACTGGGGGCTGCTGTATAGCCCCCAAAAAGCCCGCTCCTTGGTGGTTTGCCAGATACATGGCAAAGAGGGTTCGAATCCCTTGGCGGGTGCAATACGCAATGATGCGTATAGTTTTATTTTAACAAATTTTTAAACCATTAATAACATGACAAATATCAGTATTCCGGTCGATTTAATTTTAGCTGACCCTCAATTCAAAGCATTTCGTGAATATTACGGAATGGAACAAACAGATAAAAACGATTACGAAACCGGCTGCATTCAAACAGCAAACGCCTTAATGCCTATTATCAGTTTGCTATTAGCTGAATTGACAATTCAACAAGAAAAGAAATAATCTTTCTGAAAACCTATAGCACCCCGCACCCCCGTGTATACAGCCCCGCTTTTTGCGGGGTTTTTTGTATACATCCAATTGTGAAAACCATTATCCTTAAATTTAGCCTTTCGCATTAATCATAAGACCTTTCGTCTTATTAAATTAACCGTTTATCCAATAACATGGTCTGTAATTTTGTAAACAAATGATATTGCAAAAAACATTTAACACAAATCAAAAAAATGGTACAGAAAAGATTTAGTGACTTCCACGTAAGTAGAATCAAAAAAGAAGCATTGCCAAAAGGCAGCGGTTTTTTGGAAACCCTAATTGAGGCAGATGCCTTTTTTGAGGCGTACAAAGAAGACGGAATGTCTACATATCAACTCATTCAGATTGTGGGCTGTCAGGTGGCTGTTAGCAATGCAGCTGCATGGCTAATTGCAGATCATCATATTAACTATAATTAACATGAAAAGACTGGGAGCAACAATTTTCGACAATGGCGGTCAAACAATTGACCGCTATACTATCATCCTTACGGACGGTTCTGTGTATGGAGCAAATGAAACCCCCACAGACCCCGCAAAGGGCTTTGGTATATATGCGGGAACAACCACCGATTTGCGGGGCAAAACTCAATTTGAGTTCTGTTGGGAAGCCAGAATGCAGGGCCATTTAGGCAAAGAAATCCCGTTTAAGGTGCTGCCAAATGAAGTAAAGAATTATATCAAAAAAATAGCAATTGTATGAAAATGAAATTTTATGCCATGATTGACGGCAAAAGAGAACTATACGGATTCCCGCCAATCAACACCTACTTTGCTGAGGGGTTTTATCCAGAGACGGCTCCTGCGGGGGCGGCATTTGTTCGCACCCACATCGGGTTGCATCCTTTGTATACAATCCAAGGCGAAAGGTATACAAGGCCAGAGTATGCAGGTCAGAGCATCAAAGAAATGAAATCTTTTAAACCATAGAAAAAATGAAAAAAATACTATTTGTCTTATTCTCAATCGGGTTGTTTTCATGCTCAAAATATGAAGAGCCGATAGCCCCAAATTATTCAGGGGTGGTAGTGCGTGAGAGTGGTAGTAACTACTACGCAGAAATCCTGCACAAACATTTGTTTAAGGCGGGTGACACCATAACAATTACATATAACAATATGCCAAACCACCCGCATTCATACCCCTCAAAAAGAAGAGGGGAATATGTGAAAGTAGTTATTGTCAGGATTTAATAGCACGAAGGTCGTAAGGACGGGTCCGACTCCCGTCCGTGCTGCAATGCGGAATATCCCGCAGAGTTTTAATCAACAAAAAAATGTCAACAGACAAAAACAGCACTTACTCTTATTCAATCTGTCACAACGTAGCTGACGGATTGGGGTTCTTTGTTCTCACAAACCGTGAAGGTTTCTGCCAGACCTTGGAAGAAGCCGTAGCACTTGCGGACAAGTTTAATGAGGTGACCAACAGCCGTAGCTATAAAGCCACAGCAACCCAACACTATAAACATGGCGGGTTTCATTCTGGGGTGGTGTATAAGGTTATAGGGGTTAGCCCAGACGGACAGCCGCATGACCACTATGCGTATACAGAATTCCCAGTAAAGTGGATTACCGAAGCGGAATACGATGCAATGACAGATATTGGCGAAGGCAATCGCTATTCGTTTCTGGATGAACACAAGGCAATATACTTTGCTTTCACAAGGGAAAAGTCTCTGAAGAACTCAGAGGAATGGAAAGCAAAAAGAGAGGCCGCTAAAACCGAAAACAACGCATGAAAGATTTAGGTATAGGGTTAGCCGTTTTTACGGCAACCCTTTCGATTTGCCTCTTAATTAGGGGCGTGAGTAAGTTTGTTTCATCCAGAGAAACCAAGGTGACCACCACCAAAGTAGACACTACCTCTGCGATTGCAAGGCGGGTTATACGCCCCTTGTCTGGGGTTAGCTTGGTATACGTTGCAGAACTGGATACCACATACAAACCCTCTGATACGATTGTAATATTATCTCCAGTATCTGGAACCATGATAAAGGCGGTGGTTGTCCGCTAAACAACTAAACAGCATGAAGGTCGAAAGGGCGGGTTCGAATCCCGTCCGTGCTGCAATACGCAATAATGCGTAGAATTATATAATCAATTTTATGAAAATAGTTTTGAAAGAAAATTATGTGGCGGTTTTGAAAACCGAATTTGGCGAAGTAATTGGCACATTTTATTCAACTGAACTTGCAAGTTTTGCAATGGAAAAAGCCGTCTCTGAATATTTTGATTGCGCTTGCTCGTTAACAAACCCGCAGGATTTTGACCACCCTCTTGAAGAAGAAAGGTCGTATACGTTTGTCTTATACGGAGAAACGCCCGAATCTGATGTCTTTGAAGAATTTAAACTTGTATCAGCACCTTTATTCAATTACTAAAATGACAGCAGAAGAATTATTCAACGAACTACTGGCCCTCAGAGACCTTTATGGCTCTCTTGAAAATGTGCCAGTTTCCGTATTCATGAATCACGAAAGATTGGACATCAACTTGGTGGACCATTTTTCAGACCAAAAAAACGGGGAAACCGTTTTGCACTCAATAGACTTAAATGTTAAGGAATACGGGGACACCCTGAAATATAGGGTTGTATACAATACCGACTCATTCGAAATCATTACGGAAAAGGGCGGGGTTGCATCGTGCTACAAAACCCCAGAAAATTTTGTAACAAATTTTTTCTGCAAAAGCCTGAATGAATGCGATACGGATAAGGACATCTGGGAACAGCTTGCTGAAGGCAAAGTATATTTTAAAGACTGGGAAAAAACACCCACGGTTCAGGAAGCAATTGAAAATGCTCTTGAATGGCTTGTATTCCCTGCCCCGTCCAAATGGGTGGAAGACAAAACTTTGTATACAGACTTTTTTAAATCATAAAACAAAACGTAAAATGAAAAAATTCAAATTTGCCCGTAGGTGCGATGTAAGCAATGAGGGCATGAATGAGGGGTGGGTAATAGGTGACGGTGTCATGTATATCAAAAGCGAAACCGAAGCCGAAAAATGGGCAATCGAAAACGGATATGCCAACATTGAAGATGCATTGGATGAAGACGCAATCTATTGGACCGAATGGGAGGAAATCGAAGATGATGATGAATGGTATGAAAGTGACCATCAGGACGGGCGTGATGCCGTTCTGGTGAGCGAATAGGCACGAATAATGGTCGTAGGGTGGGTTCGACTCCCACCCGTGCTTCAATACGCAATAATGCGTAGATTTTTAAAACAAATGTAAAATGAGAGTAATTGTAATCGACTCTGAAAAACAAACCGTATACGAAACCCAGATCGGGAAAGATTTTCGTGAAATCTACCCGCTGATCGGGAATGGATGCACAACCTTTTGCTGCCCCGTGGCTTTGCCGAACGGGGACATGATGTTTGCAGATGATGAAGCCCTTTTGCAAGACGAAATAAAAGGTGCATTCATTATGCCAGACTGGGACTACCCGTTATGCGGGAATGTCGTGTTAATCAATTCTGACGAAGAGGGCGAAAGTGTTGATGCTGTTTCGGCTGTGGCCGATGTAGAAGCCTTAGTTAAATGGATAAGCCCGCAGGATGCCGTTGCGTGGGCATCAGAAGCCCTATCCAGACCACCCGCAATAATTTTCTTTAAAGACAATGACTAAGCGGGAAATAAGCAAATACGGGGAGGTTTCAAAAAACCTCTCCAAAAACCATTCTGTCGGGGGTGCAGTCTGGAGCGAAGAAAGCTTTGTAGAGGGCTTCAATCAGGCGGTCCAAATGTTGGAACCAGACTCTGATTTGGTGCAATGTCCGAAGTGTAACACCTCATCCGTTGTAATGAATAATTTTGTAAAAAAGGACGCATTGCAAGTGCTGCAATATCCCGCATATGTTGAAGCAAATTTCTTGTGCTATAAGTGTAGACATGAATTTGTGAAACAGCTTAAATTAAGCCCCGTACAGCCATGAAAGGACTCTTGTTTTTAGGCGTTGTAAACGCCGTGCTGTTCTATTTGTTCTGGGGCAACTGGTATGTGTTGGCAATAATATCCTTTGGATTTTTCTATGCCTACAAAAAGTTTGCAATGGACTATGCCGATAAGCTGTTAAAGTAGGTGTAGAGCAACTTTTTAAGCTATGCCATAAAGGGGCGGGATTTGTTTCCTTGCCCCTTTCTTTTTGCCCCTATAAAAAATGTCCCGAATCCTCCTTGTTAAGAAAATCCCGTAAATATTTAATCAAATCAGTTTTGATGCTTGGCGGCAACCCTTCCAACACCCCCTCGTCAATTATAATTAAACCATCTGGATAATTTATTGACTCTTTACCGCTTGGTTTTGCCCAAGAAATGAAATGCTCAATTTGTTCTTGCATATGTATTCTAAAAAGTTTGTTTTTTATTTCCTCTAGCCTCGTTGGTTATCATCTGGTGACAGCCCTCACACACCACCCTTAATAAAGACGAGTCTTCTACGAATAGCCTTTCGCAGAAACCAGCAAGGTCTGTATACGATTTCAGGCTACCCACGGGAATGATGTGGTCCACCTCTACTTCCTTCGCCTTATACAGATTGCTGCACATGGCGCACTTGTATAACATTAATTTCCTGCTGCCAATATGTGTGATGCATTGGGCCTTCTTAAGGGCATCCTTCTTTGGTTGCCAAGAAAAGCGGGTTAGCCCTCTAAGAGCAGCCCTAATCTTTCCGAAGTGCTGTGCTTCGGTTTCTGTATTTCCGTTGCGGGTTCTTGCCACCCGTATAACACGCGTTTTTTTCATATTACAAAAAAGCCCCCGCCAAAAGCGAAGGCGTTTTATCACGTTTCTCTAAATCCCTAAAATTAGAATATCAAAAATAATGATAAAATTCCTTCTGTCATTTTATTATGTCTGGCCTCCTTTCCTTTATTTCTTTTAGTAATTCTTTTTGGCTCTCAATTGGCATCTTAAGAAAGTTGACAAGAAGAATTCTCTGCATTTCGGCCCACCAAAGGTTGTTGGACATCTTTTCTAAGGCCATAAACTTATTGGCTTCAGCCTCTATACAGAACGCCCCAAATGAAATCAAATCATCGTAATGGTAAGGCCATTTGATGTTGGCCTTTTTCCATTCGTGATACAACTTGTCAGCTTGCTCGCTGTTTGACATACACTTAAGTTTTTAGGTAAACTTCTACTTTTTGCTCAGTCGATAAACCCACAAGTTTATGACCATGCACTTTAACCCATTCGTAAAAACGTATAGGGTCAACATAGACCAAATCGGTGGGGTTAATTTTTTCATGCCACCAAGTGACTTCGTCTATTTCTTGAAAGTCATCAACGGGTTCCCCGTCCGTGTCAATTATAAGGTAGATGTGCGAAGGGATGTTCTTCATAGGGACTTCGGTCATTTTTAAATGCAAAACTAAACACTTCCAAAATAATTTATGAATTCCGTTTTTTAGTTCTGTCTATAATTTATGTTTTCATTTCTTTTCGTTGTTACTCTGCTCAAACTTCGCCCGTTCACAAACCAATTTTCCATTCTTCACCACAACCTTCGCTTCATTTAAGGCCATTATATTAAAGTGAGCGTTGTCGATGGCTTCTTTGTGCTTGTCGGCAATAGCGGATATGGCCGCTTTCATTTCTTGTTCCTCTAATGTCATTCTGGTGTCGTTAAAATGACAGCTTGCTCATCAGTAAGCGGTTCCAGTATTTCACGCAGTTCCTGTTCCCCGGTGACGCTGAAGAAATACCCCGGTTCCCCGTATACAGGATACACTTGTATACCGCTTTTCTTAAAGCACATCTTTTGTATGTGTGCTTTTGAAATACGCCCCGCCTCAATATTTCTGGACGGGATGTCTTTTATAAACCGCACCCATTGAAGGTTAGCACCCTGCAAACCCTCAACACCTCCTTGAAAAAAAGTTATGTCTGACATTATTTTGTTAAAAAAATCTAAATACTTGTAAATTCATTTGGCAACGGAATGTATATGTCTAACTCACTAATTGCCCATATCCTTATACTTTCCAAGTACATTTCCATTTCCTGAGTGTTTAGGTCTGTAGTGCTTTTGGCGAATACATCCTCTTCGCCTGTTATCGGATTTGTCTTTGTATACCCCAAAAACTTGCGTCTCAAAAGCATATGCATCTCGTCTCGGTAATAACCAACCTCGGACGCAAGCACAGCTACTACCACGGCCCAGTAGTATTTGTTTTGACTCAAGCTTCTGATATTCTTAACCTTCTGGATGTTGATTTTGTATACGCCATTCTTCAGATTCTTCAGCACCTGATAAAGGCGTTTTTTGTCTGCGTCTTCTTGTGAATTGTATATCAGTTCCATCGCTGTTAAAATTGACCGTGAAGATAACTATGCTCCTTCTGACTGTTCAGCCATCTCCACGACTTTAAAACTTGTTGTATACTGGGAATTGTATCACCTGCTATCAACTCATCAAGCTGCCCGGTTGTATACGCTTGGTATATCAACCCGGCCTCATCTTCGGCTTCTTTGACAAGTTTAAATCCTCGCAAAGCAGGATATAAAATCTCCCAGTCGGTGGTATGGAAGAAGCTTCCAGTAGACTCGTTAAGGTATTTGTATTCTTCCATAAGTTCAGGGTCGTTTGAATATTTAGGAGGAACGCAACATCTTGTCCAGAGACAGCAAAAACATAAGTGCCATTTGCTTCTGGGGGTGGTGTATAGGGGGTCTAATTTCATTTGAATGGAGTTTCGTTACGCCCGTTCATAATTGACTTAGTGCCAACAATGCCAGATTGTATTGAGGAAAGCGGGATGAGCCTCCACAAGGCCCAATCCATGCCCTTCTTTTTAATCGCTTCGTCTATCGGGTCTCTGCCGTCAAAAATATATCTGCGAGACCGTATGTCAAAAATAAACTCGCTGCTGCCTTTCTTCCCAACTATCTTTTGCTTCTTAATTTTCTTGGAATGAAACTCGCAAGCAGGGTTGGTCGGGTCGCTGCTGTTTGTGGGTCTGTGATACATGAGAATGTTTGAGCATTTATTGTTCCACATAGCCCCGCCAGCGAGGTCAAATACATCTGGACAAGGATAATCATCACCAACCTTTTTTAAAGCTTTAGGATGGGCTATAATCATCATAAAAACATCATTGCGTTGTGCGAACCTACTGAACTCTGCAAGGTGTATCTCCAAATACTTATCATCCCTACCACCGACAAGTTCATAGTTGTTGGTAAGTTGGTTCCACGGGTCAACTATACAGCCGTCCACTTGCTTCTTGATGATGAGTTCCAAGAACCGCTCCCGCACATATTCTGGTGTCGGGCTGCTGCGCTCTGGGTGTATAAATATGAAATGCTCGTTGATAAAATCACGGGCCTTGGTGTACACCTCAATTGACGGCCTGATGGCGGAAGGATATGCGGGGTCGTATACACAGTTAGCCCCAAGCAATATCTCGATGTAATCGTTGTAGAATTCAGCGGCAGGATTGTCTTCAGGGGCGTATACGGCAAACTTTCGCCCGTAAAGAATGGAATGCATAAGCAGCATCCACTTTTCAATCTGGCTCTTGCCTGTGTTGCCTATACCAGAAAGCAGCGTGAGTTCTCCACGCTTCAGCTTGAAGTAGGTGTCTATCTGCTCAACCCCAATGCTGTCAACTTGCTCGTACCCGCTGTTGTATAGCCTTAAAATGTCGTCATGGATGTCGTCTGCAAAGATTACATCTATGGGCTTGATGTTCTCGTCAAAGATGGACTCAGGCACATCAATATCAACCTCTCCTCTGCTGGTCTTGTCCACCAGCACATCTTTGTCAAATGTTGCCGAAGAAAAATCTTTGCGATTGATTCTATACGCACTCTGTATAACCACTTTGCACTCCCGCTTGGTGAAGTCCCGCTGTCCAGAGATGAAGTTGTTCTCAAAGTAGTAGAAGCAGTTTTCCTCGCTGATGCCAAACCTACAGCAAGCACCCGCCAAGCGAAAGAGAAAGTTATTACGTTCTCCCTGAGCAAAGGCCCGCCCTTTGTTACTCATCCATGTGAGCAGCTTCTTGAATGTGGCATCACTGTCAGCATACTCCCGCTCCACAACCTTTTCTGTAGACAGTAATGCTGTATACGGAGCCACTTCGCTAAGAGCCTTAATTTGAATATCCGGGTCATAGCTTTCGAAGCACACCCGGCTTTCATTAATGCTTGATGTATCCCACTCGCCCGGAACGCCACTCATTTGCTCGGTGAGGGCTTGAAAGTGTTGCCTGTGTTTCGCAGGATCGGCTATACGCACCAGAAACTTCAGCCCGTTTCCGCGTGGAGACACCCAAACAGCGTAGACAAAGGAAAGTTCGTATAGTTTCTTCTTTAAGCCGTCCAATTCCTCGTTGGGAACCTTGTCCACATCGCAGCAGATAAAGCCGCTGTGTTCAATCAGGCAATTGTCAAACCGCTCTTTAAACGTACCGCTAAAGCAAATGCAAGGCAGATGCTTCTTCATCTCGTTTTGCAAACTCTCGTCCAACGTGCAACGTATAGCTTCTATCTTGTCCTTGCTCTTGCCCTGCTGTATTCGGAACAAGGCTTTCTGAACGGACATGGTATGGCCATCACGTTTTGTGTAGATGTCCTTAAATGCTGTTACCTTCATATTGTTGTGGTGTGTGTCCGTATTTCATGCAATTCTCTACATACTGCTTGTAAGTAGCAAATTCGTCAAGAGGTCTGTATCTTTTTGCACCCAGTTTAAAATCTGGGTTGTTCTTGTGACTGCCTTCAGACAATGTGCCTTGTTTGGCAGCGTTTAAATAGTTCTCAAAATGTGTAGGCCGGAACAAAGTCGATGGCCGGTAGTACTCTTTCATTTTGATATCCTTTAGCCACGCAGATTTGTGTTCGACAACAAGCAATAGGTCTTCAACGGAGTATTCTTTTAGGCGAGCATTGATAAGGCCACTCGTCTCTTTGTTGGTCGCCTTAAAGGCTGTTCCAGCAATCTCATTAATTCGATTTACAAGCAATTCAATTTGCCCGTTGCTTGTATTATCTTCTTTCTTTTCTTTATGTATATCTATATGTATATCTTGAGTATAAATTTTAGACTGTCCGAGTCTAAATTTTAGACTGTCACCGTCTAAATTTTGGACTGTCTGAGTATAAATTTTAGACGGTCCGTCTAACAGTGATTCGACTTTTTTTGTAATGAAAGTAAGGTCTCCCTTTTGTATGTAAATCCCAATTTCGTCCTGAGCCAAATCAAGATCGTAAATAAATTGTGTAGGCCGAACTCCAATATCATTTCGCTCAACATACCCTTTCAACTCCAAAGCTTTTATAGCATTAAAAACCGTTGCTCTTGAAAGGTCTAACCACTCTGCAATCTTGTCTTTGCTTTTAACACAAGTGTACCCATACTCTGGGTTCTGGCTCATTTGTTTGATGTCGCACAGCACAGCCATTTCATTCAATGAAAGGCATAAAGCCTTACGAATAATGTGATTACTTAACGATATGATTTGCATAAAATAAAAAATCCTTTGTTTGCTTTTCCGGGTAGAGGACCGTACTCAGCAAACAAAGGACATAATATTTTTAACAACCCGGAGCCTCTACTCTCCCGTCTTTCGACACCGCAAAGTTATGAAAGGTTATTTTACAACTCCAAAATTATTTTTCCCAGTAAACTCTTTCGCCTCGTCTGTAATGCTTGAGATTCTCCGCTGACGATTCATTTACAAAATGCTTCTCTTCGTATACAACATAATTGTTAGGGAGCAGGGCAAACTGACCCGAATCTAAAACTATCAAAGAAAGGGGCTTATGCTCTGCTGGGTAGCGTGAATAGCCATCTTTCCAATCAATAACAATCCCCGTGTGTCTTCCAAGTCTTTCAATTGGCTGAAGGACATTTGCCCGAAGCCCCTCAAGAAACGGCATAAAGACGGCCTCGATGTCTTCGCCCATTCCGGCCCAAGGCATCAAAGCACCATAATTATATGTGAAGTCATCGGTGGTAGATATTGCTTGTATCGGTAGACCGCTCCAATGCGCCCCAGATTCAAGCAAAACGTGGCAAGACATAGTTTGATACTCCCGGCAGTATACGCCGTGCCAGATGGCCTTTGTGTGACCCGAAGGCATATCTGGACCAAGGAACATATTGTCCACATTCACATAGAAATGGAAAGGGAGAGATGTGTGCTTTGCCATTATATAATGTCGCGTTTTACCCAAATGGCATATCCGTTTCTTAAGGCAGCATTGCAGAATATACATTCGTATTCCTCATTTTCTCGCAACGCCAATTGCGTGAAATGATGCTTGATGTCAATGATGTCGTCAAGCACTATAATCTTGGCTCCAACAATTTTCAAAAACTCCTGATACCCGGTAAACGGAGACCCGTCAAGAATCACCATGTCAAAGTTCTCAATGTTGTTGTCTTTCTTAATCTGATCTATACCGCCAATCTTGTCGCCCAGATATTCCACCTTCTCAATTTCGGTGTCATACCAAGATAGCACAAATTCAATTGGGTATTGGTTGAGTTGCGTCTTTATAGTATTGTAAAAATCCTCCACCTGACCCTTGGTTGGATATTCATTCAGGTGTACCGCAGATTTGTTCACCGGAATTACCCAGTCTAAATCTTTATACCGCTCCTGTAGCGCAGCAAACCTTGCCAAGTCCACTTCCAGCGTATACAGTTCTTTGTCTTCCAGTTGAGACATGGCTCTCACAATAGCCTCTGTGCTGCCGTCTCCTGAAGACGCTCCCACTTCCAACACGGTTTCTATCTCTTCGTTGAAGAGTAGAATCGTGTTGATGATGCGGTTATACAACTCATCATTTTTAATTTCTGCCGGGATGATTGATGTTTTCATTTGGCAAAGCTAAAAAATATTCATACTTTTTTTGGTATTTTGTTGACAAAATGTAATCTTTGTCCCAGTAAATAAAACACATTAATTATGTCCAATAGAAGAGACGAGTTCAAATCGTCAAATCCAAACCCAGCAACCCGCTTCTTGGAATGGGATTCCAATCAGGGCTGCTTTAAGTTTTACTCAAAAGACAAAGGCGAAAACGTGGTGGTCAAGTCCCCGTTTCGCTTTGTTGTTTTGAAACAAATGCACACCGTCAAAGGATGGCATGGCAAATCAGAGTCGGGCATATTCTCTAATGAAATAGAGAATATGGCAGAGATGCTCCATGTCAAATCATTTAAAGGCGGGCCAATTGTCAGCGGTATGTATAAAGAAATCAAAGACCGGCTGTCAGGAGGCGTGTATTTCAAATCAATATACGTAATGCTGCAAGACGGCAGTATTGCAAACATTGCTATTAAAGGTGCAGTAGTAGCAGCATGGGGAGACTTTATCAAAAAGCAAATGTCCCGCTTGCCTGATGAATGGGTGGTTGTTAAAGGTTCTAAGGAAGAGAAGAACGGAAGTGTTAAATACACCATTCCGGTGTTTGAATTTGACAGAACTCTTGACGATGGGTTTGCAGAAAAAGCCGATAGTGCATACAACGCATTGTCTGACTACTTTAAGGGCTACCTTAGCAAGGCGGCTGAAGAAGAAGCTTTTGAAGAAGCAGCAGCTGTTGCTCCAGAAGTGGACAAGTCTGCTCACCTTACTCCGCCTAAAATGGAGTCATTTAATGCTGATGTAAACAAGTTTGAAAAAGCAGCATTAGCCCCAGCCCCATTTAATTTTGACGAACCAGAAGACGATTTACCTTTTTAATTTATGACACTATACAACATCACCCAGCAGCAAAAAGAAATCATCTCCCACCTTGAAGAGTCTGGAGGTGAAGCAACGGAAGAACTACTTCAATATCTTGAAGTGACCAGAGAGGCGTTTGAGATGAAAGCAGAAGCATATTCGCACATCATCCTTGACATGGACTCGGACATTGAGTTTGTAGACTTGGAAATCAAACGACTGCAAGCCATTAAAAAGGCAAAAAGCAATATGGTTGACCGCCTTAAAGAGGCTCTTAAAAACGCTCTTATGCTTTTCGGAAAAGAAGACAGCAAGGGCATCAGGCGTTTTGAAACTCCAATTCTTAAGTTGTCTACACGCAAATCTCAAAGCGTTGAAATCACTGACGAAAAAGCATTACCATCATCTTGCTTTGTCGTAAAACACGAGGTGTCTAAAACCCTAATCAAAACCCTGATTGAAACGGGGTCTGTGATTGAGGGAGCGGAAATAAAAACAAACTACTCAGTAGTTATACGTTAAGTTGGATTATATATATTTGTGTTAAATGAAAAATAAAATAGCCATTGGGTTCCAGTGGCTTTTTTTATTTTTGTTCAAAAACATTCAAAGCATGAACATTCAAGTAACCATCACCTTCACTGCATTTGATGAAGATTGGGATATTGACAAAATAGTTGATGGCCGCAGCCTTTTAGACCCAGATGTAAAACTGGATTTGATAGCCGCATTAATGGAAGACCCGGAATTCATTTTGAAGAAATGTGATTTTTCATTTAAAGAAGACAGGAAAACAATATGAAAGTATTGGACATAATTATTCTTCAATATCCAGAAGAAGAATTCACAATAGCCACCGGATTTGATCAGGCCATAATTGGCGTTGACGAAGTTAGTATGCGTATAATATACAGCATGGCAAAGTGCGTTGACATTCTAATAGCCGAAGGAATGACCGAAGAAGATGCTGAAGACTATTTTGACTACAACGTAGCAGGAGCGTATGTAGGAGAAAGAACTCCCATTTGGTCGTTTCCTTAAGGCGTTTTTGTTTTATGTTTTATTTTGTTTACTTTTGAATATGGTAACAGAACACTTCTATTTAAAAAATGACGAAGCAAGGCTTCCATATATTAAAGTGAACTTTGAAAACGTAATCATGGTACAAGCTAACGGTCCGTCATCATTTTTTTACCTCATATCTGGTCAGGATGTAATCAAGGTTAAATCAACGGTTTCAATATCTGATTGCTATGTCAAGTATTTCACACGGGCTGATGAATTTATACGAGCCTCGCCGGAATACATTGTAAACATCAATTATATAGTTGGTTCAACAAGGCCAAGAAACGGGTATGTAAGTTTGGAAATGAAGGGCAACCACAAAGCCTCCCTACGGCTGTCCCATTTGTACGCTCAAAAGATATTGAGGTCAGCAGACAAGAAAGGCTCTTCAATCGCCTCCTTGCCCCGGACAGCAATTGATTCCATAAGAAAAGACGAAATCATTTTGGAATACCCCAATGCAATGCAAGCCAAAAAGAAAATTAGAGAGGATTTAGGCGAAAAGGTCACCACCGTTTATATTAGACAACGACTTAAAAAATTACTGTCTTACGAATCCTAATAATATGAAACACTTTGAAAAAACAGCCATGCAGCAGCTGATTGACTTTATCGAGGTAAACAATCAGGCTCCGCTGAACATTGTATACAAGAAGGCTAAAGAACTTCTTAACACAGAATCTGAGCAACATGAAAAACTTTTAAGCATAGATTCTGGATCAAGTTTAACTTTGCACAAAATACGGGAGTTGTTGGGGGGAGAGACTCAGCAACACAAATAAGTTGATTATATGCACATAAAAGGGGGAGGCTTTGCTTCCCTTTTTTATTTATAACCACCTATAAAAGCCATTCACCACCGAATATTCCCGCATCAAGCACCCAGCCATAGACTGATTGCTTTCCCGGTCGCCCCGTGAATTGATGTTGCCTTCAAAGGATTTAAAAAACGGCTCTTCCGGGTATACCTCATACACCATTCCGACATGGCCTATACGACCCAAATATTTGTTAAATACGGTAAACACGTCTGTGACATTTACATTTCTTGCTTGTATTGCCTTAGACTGTTTGGCCCACGACATAGCCATGCCAGATGTGCCTTCGTGAGGAGCGTTGCATTTACGCCACAAGTATATGAGCGTATAGCTGCACCAAGCTTGACCGGGTTTGCCTCCAGCAAGGCGTATGATACTGTCCACGCGAGGCCCACGGTTATTGCCGCCTACCTCACGCGTCCCGATTATGCGCCTTGCTTGAGCCTTTATACAAGCAGTATACGGGCTTGTATTTGATTTATTTGTAGGCGTAGCTACTACTTTATTGAGCAGAGGGCTGCTATTAATAAGTGCAAGCCATAAGAAAACAATGCCAACCATAATGTTTGAAAGTGATTGTCTTTAATGATGTTTCCCCTATATCTACCATTTTCCCTGTCGCCAAACACAGCTTTGAATAAAGCCGGAGTGTTGACCCGGAAACCAAGCGTACCAATCACCACTACAATGTAATACCGTGACGGGATGGCTAACATATCAACATAGCGGCCAATGGGGTATAATGCAGCTGCCTCGTCATGCAACCACGATCCGATGGTGTTGTATATCAACAGAAACCCAAAGTAGTACACCGGGGCAAGAATTACTTCATGCCACTCTACCCAAATGTCTTTCATTTTAATCATCATCTTCCTTGGCCTCTGTATTTTTTTGAATTACTATTCTTTGGCCCACCTCTTTTACAAGCCTTGCCCTTTCTTCTTCTTCCGAAGGTTATTTTGGCGGTTAGTTCCTTACCCTTCTTTTGCATTTCTGATGTTGTTTAATCTTTCTTTTCTACCCATTTTCAAAAGCATATTTATTCTTCTTAACTCGGCAGCATCCTCTGGAATTAATGGATTAAGGCCGCTCTTTAGCATTTTTATTTGCTTTACCGCTTCAGGATTGCTTTCCCCTAAATGTCCGTAATGCTTTTCACCCTGCTTGTCTGTCCAATATGGCATTGGGTTTTTTCCGGTAAAAAAAGATTTTATTTTTTCTAATAAGTTCTGATTGGTTGCAGGATATTGCAATGCTGGATAAGATGTTTTTTCAACAGGCATTGGAACTGGTCGCATTTTAACCTTTCTATCATAAGCTATTTCTGGATTAGAGAGTTGATAGCTTGCATCTTTTGGCTCTAATTTTTCTGGCACAACAATCTTTGGCTTTACCGGAATTGGCTTTTTCTTTGGAATCAAAATTGTTTTTGGAGGCTCAGGCTGTATTGTTTTTGGGATTGAGCCGGGATACTTTCGCTCCCTCTCCAATCTTTCCTCAGGAGTCATTATGCTTATTGGCTTGACCGCAATTGGGTCGTACATTTCCATACCAACATGATCTCCATACATACTGTCGTTTTTGTCTTTATTTATAAACTCAGCTCTTTTGGTTGGTAGTATTCTTTTATCAAATAATTGCATAGGAGAATTTAAGTCTAATTGACCATATGCAGTTTCTCTTTGCATAAATTTATTTTTATCAATGTTTTTGCGATATGCAATATCATCAAAATACATCATCCCTTTATTAGTCCACACCTTGTCTGACCAAGGGTAAACATTTTTTTTAGCTTTTTCTTGGTACATATCATTTATATTATTTAATGCTGAAATAGCATTATCTCTACCATTATTAACCAAATCCGTATATAACTCTTCTGAATATTTTTTGTTTTTATAATAATTATACACTTTAAGTGCATTGTTATATACATCAATACTATCTTGAGTTGTGGCTCTATTCGAAACAGGAGGATTAAAAATTAAATTCCCCTGTGATTGTTTGATTTTGTTTGCCGCCGCAAGAGCCTTTTTAATTTGATCAGTATCCATCACCTATTTCTTTTAAGATGTTGTTTAATCTTTCTTTTCTACCCATTTTCAAAAGCATATTTATTCTTCTCAACTCGGCAGCATCTTCTGGAATTAATGGATTAAGGCCGCTCTTGAGCATTTTTATTTGCTTAACATCTTCTGCATTACTTTCACCAAGATGTGGGTAATGCTTTTCGCCCTGCTTGTCTGTCCAATATGGCATTGGGGCTTTTCCGGTAAAAAAAGATTTTATTTTTTCTAATAAACTTTGATTCATTGCAGGATATTGCAATGCTGGCGGTGGTTTTTGAGCAGGAATTGGAACTGGTCGCATTTTAACTTTTCTATCATAAGCTATTTCTGGATTAGAAAGTTGGTAGCTTGCATCTTTAGGTTCTAAAAGTTCAGGTACAATGATTTCCGGTTTAACCGGAACGGGCTTTTTCTTTGGAATAAAAATTGCCTTTGGAGGCTGAGGCTGGATTGGTTTTGGGGTTCCGTCTGGATAATATTTTCGTTCCCTTTCCAATCTTTCTTCAGGAGTCATTGTACTTATTGGCTTTATAGCAATTGGGTCGTACATAGGAACATCAGCAATATCTCCATACTTATTTGCGTTATACTTATTTATAAATTGAGGCTTAATAGACGGATGTAGGTAAATTGGCGGCACAGCCGGATTTGAATAAATATCATACCCACCCATTAGTAAATTGGGGAAAGTTTTATATTTTCCTGTATTTTTAAACTTTTCAAGAATTTGCTCTTTAGAAAAATTTGTTCCAAATGCTTTATTTAAAATCCCTATACCACTTGCCATATTCCCAAGATTATGGGCATTTGCTGCAGACAATATATTATTATAGTCTGTTCCAATCGTATTTAAATAATCATTAAACTTCTCCTCTCCATCTTTTACATAGTTTTTATTTGTATCATAAAAATTTGCAATTTTTTTGGCTTGGTTATACAAAAATAAAGAGTCAGCCGTTGTACCCCCACTTCTAACGGGCGGAGGTATTTTTTTTACAGGAGGGTCGGCCATTTCTGGAGGCTCAATGAGCATTCCTTCTTCGGCCTTGGCTGTCCTAGCAGCTTGCCTGAATTGGCTTGCTGTTGGCGCACCCGCTTCGCCGGGGCTTCTCATACGCTCTCCGCTACCAGCAGCTATACGCTCCCGTTTTGCGTGGATGTTGGCGTATAAACCATTCTTTGCAACAAACACACCTTTATCTCGTCTGCTGTTGATGTTGGCAAGGTTTTGTAAAGTATTCATAGCGTTAAAACATATACGGCACAAACCCTTGAGGGATTGCATCGCCCTTTTTGATTGTATAAATTTTACCTTGTGGAGAAATGTATGGGTTGTAGCCCATTTTAATATCATCCATCAAAGCTATTTTGAAAGTGGGGTGATTTGGAAATTTAAGAATTTCCCCGGTCTGAGGGTTTCTGCTAGTTGCATGATAACGACCATCGTCCTCTAATGGCTGAGAGTAATCAAAGCTTTGAGGCTTCCCAAGTGATTCCCAATAGCCGCGCATATTATAATTTTGCGGTCCCTGCGGGTTGGGATTTCTTAAGTTTGAAGGAGCCGATTGTACAAAGTTGTTATACAATTCGTTATCCTGCCTTTCCATCAGCAGCTTCTGTCTTGCGGCATTGAGTGCCAGCAATATTTCTTTTGCAGATTTCTCTCCCATATCTATTCTACAACTACTGATTTAAGGTCTGTCACCGTCCCGGACTTATTGCTCATAAATGCATTTGTAACCAAAGGGCGTTTCTCCCACACCTTCCACCATTGCTTACGCTTGCCCTTGCTTACAGTTATACGCACCGTGTCTTCTATAACAACCTTTCCAAAAAGGCTGTCGCCCTTGGTGTATACACTACCAGATACATTTCCGTTAAGGCTGTATACCTTTTCAATCGTTTGAAAAATAATCGTGTCGCGGCCTTTCGCTTGCACCGCAGCAACATACGAGGTTCCAATTTGCGTATACGTTTTAAGGTCTTTTATTCTAACACGAAACTCTTCTCTGAGATTTTTAATGTCTTGTTGTAGATAATCGTTCGCCGCATCCTGAGACAGTTTGATGGTTTTAGCTTCAGCCATAACCTTCCCGGATTCAGAACGCACCACTGTAACTGTATTGCCTAAAGCAACAGACAAGCCAGACACATCTCCCTTAAGCCTATCATTCTCTTCTCGCAATCGCATGAAACTGACTGAAAAATACAGCAGCGTCAAAACAACAACGGTGAGTATGTATGGCTGAAGGTTCATAGCCGGGGAAGGTTTTTGACAAACTTGTCAATAGAAGCGTAATCCTTTGCGTCCAACATCTGCTTGACAGATGCTACTTTGTCTTTAGGGATGATGGCGTTATACCCGTCAGAAGATTTAATCATTATCTCCTTACCCTCTACTTCAATTTTTTTAGACATTGATTCCATATGTTCTTAAATCATTTAGAAATTGATATTGAGAAGGAGATATAGAGCCGCCCATATCCTGAGAGGTTTGCTCTACAGGCTGTGCGCTATATGTTGTTTGGGGTTCCGGGGCAACAGGCGTGTTTTGTGGAGCCTGAGATTGCATAGAATTTGTCGCTCCCTTGCCATACCCCTTACGCATTCTGTTCATCATTTGAATTGTCTCCAATCCAGCGTTGATGTTTTGAGGGATAGACAATTGCCGCCCCATTTCTGGGATTACAGATTTGCCAGTGCCAGCGGCCATGTTTAGCCCTTGTGCGGCATATGGCATATACTTGTTGTATTTGTTAGCAGTGGATGCCACATTGCCCATTGCCGCAAGCCTGTCTGCTTTTGCTGTATACTTGGCGGCCTCCGCTGCTTTAGCTGCCGCTCCTGCCGTGTTGTTGGAAGCTTTTAAAGCGTCTCCCGCTTTAGTTGCCGCTCCTGCCGCTGCTTGGGCTTCTTTCACCCCGCCACTAAATCCGGCATTACCAACAGCCATCCCGGCAATACTGCCCGCCATAGGAAGGTATGTGCCAACTTGTTGGGCAAATTTACTGTCGGGAGACCCGGCAGACACTCCTGCTCCTATGCCTTTTGCGCTTTGTTGTATAGCTGTTCCTGTAGTGGCTCCTCCAGTAAATACCGCAGTACCAATGGCTCCAGCAGCAGTGCTATACCCGCGTACAGAGTTTTGCTCACGCATTTCATCTTCGCTGCTGCCGCCCGCTTTTTGCAAGGCATTGTAGCCGGCATCCGTAAGCTGATCGGTTGCGCCCATTGTAACCGTGTCAAGAACCCCTTCTCCAAAGCCGTAAGCCCCGGCTCCAATATTCTTCCAGACCCTGCCATTCTTAGCAATGTCATCTGGTTGTATACCTTTACCATTTAGGTGTCTTACATATCCTTCGCCAATTTCAATGTCTATCCCACCTTCTTTGTGAGACTTGCCTTTGAATTCTTTGACCAACTCCCAAGACCTTGATGGAGTAATGTTACCACTACTACTACCACCCCAAGACGCGCCATGACCGGCCATAGGAACACGACCGGTCATGGTATCTCTATACGAATTGTATTGAGCCAGATTGTTAAATATCCCGGCCATAACAATTAAAAAAATGAATTGTGGTTGTCGTCTTTATCTTTATTCTTCCAGCGAAGGTATATCCTGTATACACGGTAGACCCCGTATGCAAGGGCCAGACAGTTTAACAAAAACTCGATAATTGGATTCATTTCAACGGCTAAGTTGTATAGCCAAGAATGAAGAGGATCATAAAAGGCAGCGTACAAAAAAATCGGACTGTCTTTTACTAATTCAACAGCTGATATCTTAAAGTCTACGATGTCTATTGAGTTCATGTTGTTAGACTAATTGTGTAAAATGTGTATAACTTGTGCTTGTAAAAATAAGATATTTTCAAACACCTTTTGTCCTATTTTTCGACAAAGAATGGAGAAAGAACTTCTTCCATGTCCTCCCAATCAGCAGCCAGTTTTTGGTCTCTTTCTGGCAGGATTGCTAAGAAGTCTTTATAAGACAGGGTGTAATCAAAATGCGTCTCCACTTCTTCAAGGGCCAATGCTTTATACGCCTGACGAAAAGCTTTCTCTCCTTCTGCGGTCCATTGGAACTCTCCGTTTTGACGAACAATGCGACCATTTTCTTTGAAGCAATTGTCAAGGCGCAAGTCTTCAGTTTTTTCCTCAAAATCTTCAAGGGGTTTGCAAGCCTTTTTAGCAAGCTTTTGCAATTTAAGGACGAATACAACATCGTCTCCAAGATTTTGAATGTTTGCCACAGAATTGGCAAATGTTTTTAGCTGTAACAGCTTTTTGTAAGTAACTACGGTTTTCATTTTATATAAATATTTATGCAAATATAAACCGGTAGTATAATCAAATTGTCTATTCGTATGATTTTTTTCTGTCGTGGTGTATAAGTGTGTTGGCTGTGGCTACCCAGTATTTTGGAAAGTCAAAAATGTATGCAACGCTCTGGAAGCAATTGGAGGATTTCATGCTGCTGTATCTCCTTGTCAGGTATGTCCAATATCCGGCATCGTATTTATTGCCCAGAATGAAGGTGAACCGCCTTTCGCTATACCCGGGAATATTGATGACCAAAAAATCCCTTTGCTTCTCCTCCTGCTCTTGCTTCCATCTGGTAAGAGTCTTTGTCACCCGGAACCCGGACACATCGCTCTCGCAAATGTACAGCCGGTTGTTGAAGCTGCGGACAAGCTGGCAATGATTGTATCTGCTGTTGGTGAAATAGCGAATGAGGCTCCAGTATACCCGCTGAAGCCACGTTCCTTTTTCGTTCCTGACAAGTATGATGCTCCAGTCCTGCATGAGTTAGTTGAATCTACCTTCTGAGTCAGCCCAATTAATTTTTTGTTCAACCATGTCCGCAATAATCACTGATTCGAAGAGCATTTGCATGAAGAAGTCAAATTCATTCATCGCAGCCTCCGGGCTTCCGCATGGCACTATCATTCCATTTATATCTACGCAGGTTGTTTTGTCCGCAATGAGCGGAACAATTTTTGGTGGTATTATGGTGATGGGAGCGTCTGTTGTTGCTTCAAAGTAGTCCACTTGGCATAGCAAGACTATATTCTCGCCAGCGGACGGAAGTGCGTTTATCAGAAGGGCAGCCATAGTTACGGTTCTTTTAAACCCGTATATAGGTTCGTCTGAAATTGGTACGATGATATTGTAGTTGCTCATGTTTATGCTAAAATTCCTATGTTGATAAGAGCCTGTGCAATTTGTTGCAATGTATAAGTTCCAAAAGTAGAATCATCGGTTACTGCTGTTCCGCCTGAATTGGCAACAAAAGCCGCTTCTGCAATTGCATTAGTTGGCTGACTTATTGGTGTTTTATTCCAAAAGGCAAGCAATTGGTTTGTCCCTGTTCCTATTTTCGTCCCAGCACCGGATGACGCAAGGACAAGATTAACTGCCGTGGCAAGCTGTAGCGATGTGCTGTCAATTATAACCGAGTTAACAAGCGTTGTCACCCCGGCATAAAAATGATGCGCACGGGGAGCAGAATACCATTGGATACTAAAATTTGCCCCGGCTCCGCCAACCTGAGCAAAACCAATCCCTGTATCTAAAGTGGTTGCTGATAAGGTTGGGGACGTAACTATTCTCGTCCCAGCACTCCTATTTGTGTATGTTGGAACCGCCCCCCCAAAAGTGCCGGGCGCACCGCTTAGGCTCATCCAGCCATTGTTGGCGAGAACGATAGGAACAGTGGCAGAAAAGGCTGGCTGGAAAGCAAGTCCAGCAACACTTGAGTCGTTGACAATGTTGACAACATTTGCAAAAGTTCCTGTTGAATTATTGCCAGCCCAAAACCTATGCCCTTGGGACGCAGAATGCCAAATGTAGCCAAAATTTGTTCCCCCGCTGGTTTGGCCGTAACCAATCGAAGTGTCTGGGTATGTTGCAGATATAGCGTTTGCAAAAACAATTTTTGTCCCGGAACTTCTGGTCCCTACAGCTGGAGTATTGGCAGTGTTTACACCAAAAAGCATCCATTGGATTGTAGTCCCGCCTATTGTTAACTGAGCATTTGTTAGGCTACCCGCTGTAGGGGATATGGAAACCGTTGTTGCGGCAGCAGGACTTGAACTAAATGTAGCAGCACTTGTCACCGCAAACGCTCCTGTTCCAAAAGTTTGCGCCCCAGTCCATGTTTGAGCAAGACTTAGAAGTGCAACTGTTCCTGTTGCTGCTGGGAATGTAGCCGTAAGAGTCCCTGCCGCACCAGCAAGTGATGCTAATATATGATAGCCATTGTTTGTGGCATTATTTATTCTTATAGCACCTGCATTAAATGTTTTTGTTCCTGTTACTGTTTGAGTGCCAGCAAGTGTCATATCTCCGGCCCCTGCTGCCGTCCACGAAAGATTTCCGCTTGCATCGCTGCTTAATATCTGGGCCGCCGTTGGGGCCAATATGGGCCAAGTGTAATTAATATTTGCTGATTGTGACGTGGAAGCCTGAAATGTTGTTGTGGCGGAAGTTGTTGCATTAAAGAAAATCAATTGCCCAGTTGTTGCGCCTGACACCCCCACGGAAACGGAAGTGTTGAACACTGCCGCTCCTGCTGCTGATAGGGACGCACCAGCACTTTCCTTAATTATCTTTCCTGTTGTGCTATCAAATACGGCAAAGTTGCCATCCACGGAACTTGATGGGCCTGTTACATCTCCTCCTGCCGCTATTGTCTTCCACTCTGGGAGGCCACCAGCAGACACAGCAAGCACTTCGTTGGCAGTACCTATTGGAAGCGTTGTTGGAGCAGCAACTCCTCCCGTAACAGTTCCTCCGTATATAATATCCCCCACTGCGGTCATTGGGTTCAATGTCACCGTACCGCTTGCGTCAGGGAGCGTATAAGTTTTTGTTGATGTCGTGGCTTTAAAAAGGAACTCTGACTGGTATCCATCATTATCCCAAATCACAGACATCCTTCTATCTCCGCCCGATTCCTGAAAGAACAATGTGGCATAATTGTTTATACCAACAGCACCTGAGGACTTGCGGAAGTGAGCGTGTCCATTAGTCCCCCCGTCTCCTATTACGGGAGTGAGTAAAGTTTTGTTAGACAGGGTTTCCGTTAATGCAAGCGTGGCAAGGGTGGCCGTTAATGGAGGAAGCGTTAATGTCGTTGTTGCTGTTGCTGTCAGCGTGGTGCTGAACGCTCCTGATGTGGCAAGCGTAGAACCATCGGCAAGTGTAAGCGTAGCACTTGTCGCAGGAGCTGTTATTGCCACCTTATTGATTGAAGTGGCTAATGCCGCTCCTAATGTAGGCGTAACAAGCGTAGGACTTGTAGCAAGTACAACATCCCCGCTTCCTGTACTTCCAATCCATGAAGGAGCAACAGCCGCACTTGCCGTTACATTTGCCCGAAGGAAATATATGCCGTTAGTTGTTTGCGGGGCAAGACCAATTACTGTCGTGCCAGTTGGGCTTACTGAGTAATACGGAATGCTATACTGACTGGCCGATGTAACGGTTCCGCCTCCGCCACCACCTCCTGCCGGGATGGACCAGCCGCCTGTCGCATTTAAGAAGTATGTAGCCCCAACACCATTGCTACCAACTACTAACCCCTTGTCAGTGTTTGCTGTTGAAAAAGTAGGAAGTATAGTGGCGGCTTGAGTGCCGGTCATTGCCAAAACACCTAGCCCAGCACCGGAGTTTTGGTTACCCAAAATTGTCGGCCCGGTAACTGTAGCCATTTTGCCCAGCGTTACAGCATTGTTGGCAATAGTGATTGCGCCAGATGTTGCAATTGTTGCATCACCCGACATAGCCACCCATTTGTTTCCTGTTGCAGTTGTTGCATCGGCCATAAACAAAGTGGCGTTTGCCCCAATTCCAAGGCGGGTTTGTGCTGCCCCCGTATAGGTTAATAAATCGCCCTTGGTTGTTAAAATGGGAGAATTAGGTGTTACAAGACCTATCTCCCCATTCCCGCTATTAATGGTAAAATCAGAAGCATTTAGAGTGAGTTGCTGTATTACTCCATCAGTTAAAGCAAAACGACCAAGCAGGGTTTGAGCGGTAACATTCTGTATTTTAGCATAGGTTACCGCTTCGTTTGCTATCGTAAACTCCGCTTCGTTGGTTCCGTTGTTGTCTACATAGAGAGCGGTAAGGTCGCCTGTTACAATTGCATTTACCGGAACATTACTTCCTGTATTGCCTATAAAAAGCATATTATTAGCCAAAGCATTTGGTAAATATCCGCCTAATACATTAGACAGATTTGTTACTTGACTAATAGCTATATCTGGGATGTCCGCAGAAGTAAGCGCACGAAAAGTAGGTACACCTCCAGCAGATGCTGGTGTAGCAAATACAAGATTAGGGGTTGCATTTGAGGCCCATGCAAAGCTTAGATTGCCAGCAGTTGTAACCGCGCTCCCGGCTGAAAACTGTACCGGAGGGCTGATACCAACGCTTGTCACAGTGCCTGTTCCAACAACAGACCCTGAAGCAATTCCTGTAACCCGGCCATATGCATCTACAGTTACCGTAGACAAAGAATATGTTCCGGGCGTTACAGAGCCAACAACCGGGAGGTCTGTTGCGGCCAAAGCCCTAAACGAAGGAGTTCCATTGCTACCACTTGGAGCGGCAAACACCCTGCCCTGAGTTTGGCTAATAAAGCTTAAGCTTAATGCGGCAGTTGTTGTATACGGCCCCACCGCAGCAGAGAATACGCTTGTTGGCAACGTAAGGCTCACACTCGTAACCGTGCCAGCAGATGCGCTTACGGCATTGATGTTTGCGTTTAGCTTTTCAAGCGCACTTAGTATTGTGCTGCTTGATGTAATAGACCCGGCAGCGGCACTCGGATTAAATCCCGTAAGAACCTTGGACAGGATGGTTGTGGATGTAATGGTTGGGTTGGGGTAGGTTCCTGTAAGATCGCCACCCGCAGCCCCGGTAACAGAAGTGAGGTATGTATTGGTGTCAACACTTACCGCTGTTCCATTCACCTTTATAAAGCCGACCCCGTTTGGAAGCAGATTCTGTTTCGCATCCAAAGCCGCTTGCAATAGTGCGTTGTCGCTTGGTAAGCCCTGCAACAAAGCAAACGAAACACCGCTGCTGTCTGCCTTGCTGTCCCAATATGATATTTGCCCAGAGGTTACATGGAGATATGTTGTTCCATCGTTCAGCCCATCAAGGTCATTGTGAAACCCTGTATACGCAACCGTTGGACTGTACGATATCGACCTGAGCATTATTGGCCCAGCAGCCTCACGCAGCAAATCAGCCGCGTTAATAAGAGCGGTGAGTGCAAATAGTCTTATGTCATTGCTAAGAGTTGTGTCTTCAGCCGTGGCAAGCAAGGATGAATACAGATTCACCTTTTCAAAATCACAGCACAACGATGCCTCTATGATTGCATCGGCTGCACGACCACTGTAGACGGGAAGATTATCTAAAAATGACATAGTTAACAGGAATATTGTGAATAGCACCCGCAGCAGCCGCAATTGCTTCCACTACAGAATGCCGTTAACTTTTTATACAAAGCATCAGATACTGCTTGGTTTTGAACTTGATTGGCATAAAACAACGCAACGTAGTCGGCATAGAAAGCCAAGTATGAAGTGTCGCAATTGCCGCACATAACACTTTCTAAAAACGCCCATCTGTAGTTAATAAGACAAACATCAAGAACTGGGTCAATGGTCATCCATTGAGATGTCGCAAACCAGTTGTCCTGACTATTGGCATAATCAAACAAATTGGGTTGTTGCCAATTTGCATAGTCTTCGGCATCTGGCGCACCAATCATTACCAAATCGTATACACCGCTTTCCGGGATGGTAAGAGAATATACATACACAGGATCAGATTGTTCTGCTTGAGAAGTAGGAAACTGGAAATCTGTTGATGTAGTAGATGTTATAATGCGATAGATAGTCCAAAGTCTTAGGTCGCTTCTGCGAGGACGATTTGGATCATACGGGTCTCCCGCTGGCGTATAGCCATAAGGATTTGTTGTTGCGTTATATTCTCCCGTAATGTCTGCTATATCTATTGATGTGTAGTCCGTGTTAAGGACAAAATCTCCAATTTGAAGGCGTAGCAGTTTAGCAGGAGGCGGCTGGACGGTGGTTGTAAAAGCATTGCTTATGCCGCCAGTTACCGGGTATACAGCATTTTGAGTTGTTGCAGCAAATACCACAGCAATTCCTGCCGAGTTAAAGTATACTTGACCACCAGTTATTGCAGTGAAAGCACTATAAGTGCCTCCACATACAAATAATGTTTGTCTCCCGGTTGTCGAAATAAAGGCGTTGCTTATTCCTCCGGTTCGTGTAAATGCGGAATACCAAGCCATGTTTTACTTAAAATGAATATCCAGCTGCAACCAAAGACGCTTGCGGAAAGTTTGCTGTAATAGTGATGCCCTCAAGCAATTCCTGAGTTGACCACTTATACATTGTTTGGCTACTTAAAGCAGAGGAAGAATTGCTAACGGGAGTAAGTCTTGCCCAGATGTATTGAGGAAACGCATCTGCGCTGCTCCAATATGTATTGTTTGCCGATGTTATAGGCACAAACACGTTCATTACCTGAATCGTAAAACTTACGTTTTGTGGAGCCGGAGTAAATATCTGAAGCGGGCTACCAATTGTGCTATACTGTTCCAGCTTGCTTACAGAAGTTATGTTGTATCCATTTGACTGTCTCCAGAAAGCAAAGTTTGGAATCTGCGTGGCAGTGCTTGATGCAGCAACTGTTGGTATACGGATGTATACAGACTCGCTTGCCGTAATCAGGTAGTTGCTTCCGCCAAGCAATGGGTTCCCAACCGGTGTTGAAGACGCAATCCCCGTAAGGAGCATTTTGCTTGATTCATATCCAACAACAAATGATGCTACTTGTCCAAGAAGGATTGGTGTTCCAGTGTTGTCAATCCAATACACATAATCACTAATATTAAAATCAGTGTTAAATGCTGGACTGTTTGTTCCGGTTATTTCGGTTTGAGTGCCAACCGTTGTCATAGACCCAAACGTACCATCGGCAATTGTTGGGGCTTCAATTGCATCAGTAATGGCCTGATTATTATTGTAACCATCAGGCGATGTTGCAATCTGGGTGTTGTTAGCGTTTACCCTTGCGTAAATTATGCCCGAAGCATCGTATGTTGCCATGTTTTTAAAATTTATTTTTTAAAAAGTCTTTTTTATTCAGTTGGCGGAGGCGGTGGAGTAGCATCATCTGCAATAGAATAACCAGCAGCAGCCAATGTTGATGCAGAAAAGTTTGTTGTAACTAAAAGACCCGGTATCTGCTCGGTTGTAAATAGCTTGTACATTGTTGATCCGCTTAGGTTTTGCTGAGAACTGACTCCAAATGGATTGTACACAGCAAAAATAAAGTTTGGAAGTTCTCTCAGTTCTCGCCAGCAAAATTTAAAGTTGCCGCTTGTATAGACAGTAAACCTATTAGACGGCTGAATCAGAAACGGAATGTTTGTGCCACTATCTATTATTACCGGCACTCCCGTTGCACTGTATTGCGTAAGAGAGGTGTATGTTGCTGGGTCGTTGTATTGGTTGGCATCAAACGGCCTAACCCTCATAGCAGACCAATTTGGAATCCATGAGTCTTTTTCATTCAATGGAATTCTTGGAACCCTAATAAGGATGTTTTCGTTAGTGGTCAACAATGTTTTCATCACTCCATACGGTGTACTATCAGCATCGCTTGACGCGTCCTCTGTTAAGGTAATCTGAAATTGGCTGTCAATACTTAAAATCCTACCAACTAAAACCGGAACCGCTGATGCGCCATATGCAAAAATATATTCGCCAACATTGCAATCTGTTTCAAAATCAGTATCAACTCCAGTGACAACAGCAGATGAAACAGAAGCCGTGATTTTACCCGTCTCCAAAGTCGGCGGATTAATTCTATCAGTAATATCTTCATCTATACCGCCCAACGGACTTTTTGCAACAGCAAGGTTCGCTGGAGTTGCTTTTGCATAAATAATGCCTGAAGCTGCGTATGTTGCCATGTTATTTTGTTTGGAATGTTAACGAAAAGCTTTTTGCAAATCTACAAAATCTGCTATACATTTTAGTAATTTTGATGCGTATAGGTTAATAATTGATTTGCCGTTAGTGTGTCATTTACAGCAGCACTTAGCCTGTATAAAACTTCTTGATAAAAAGCTAACAGAGTTTGTGTTCTTATACTATTGGTAGCGCATCCATTTTGGATGTCGTGAGCCTGACTGTTCAGGTATTTTTCGTATAAAGATTGTACAGTGTCCATTATAAAGCAGATAGGTTAAGTTCTTTTGAAATGGCTTCCCTGCATAGTTCTTGGTAGTTTTCTGGAAGATCATTGATCTTAGAATCTATTTCTTCCTTATCCCAAAACGGGGCCAAAAAGGGATATTGGAATTCAATGTTGTCATCACCTCCAATTAATTCTTTTGCTTTCTCCTCGTTAATCTTGTCGCTTGTAACAATTACATCAAGATACAGCTTTTCATCAAGACCGTTTCTGACCAAATATTCATACGCATTTTCGTTGCAAAAGCATATTACCGGGCCTTTTTCATTGTCCCACTTGTAGGCCGAAACAATTTGCTTGGCGATTTTTTTGCCAGCAATTGCTCCAATTTCTGGCTGTATAATGATATGACAAAGTAATCTCTCTTCCATAAACAAAAAAGCCCCACACAAGGTGCAGGGCAAATTTACATTTTAATTATAATATCTACTCAGAGATATTTTCCAGTTTCCCGGCACGGCGACCACCTGATGGAGATTTCTTCTCATCGTCAATCAACCACTGGCTAATGTCGTTCTTCCAGTTTGGATTGGTTTTGTATAGATCAAAAATCTGCAATGCTTTATTAGTGTTGCTCCCGGCCAGCGGTTCTGTGAACGAACCAAGCGTGAAGTTGTCGCTTCGCTTGAGATTGAAGTCACTGCAAATCAGTTTCCCGGTGTTCAACGCTTTTTCAATCAGTTCAATTTCGTATGTCTCAGCAAGACGCTGTAGCAAGGTGTTTACATAAGAAAAACCCGCATCATTGCTCAAAAGGTTAGCAACATACCCACGCATTGATTTTGCCGTAGCGTGTGTCGGCTTATTAAGCAATGCCCGGTTGTATAAGGTTGGCAAAGCAAGACGCTTCAGTTGATCGTCCGTAAGAGCCAGCACCTTGCTTTGAATGTTGTTTCTCCATTCAATTTTGGCAATGCTGTTGTCGGCATTCTCTTCAGGATTTTCAATTAAAAACTTCCAAGGCTTGTTCGGAGCGTTTTCACGTTTTACTTCCGGGTGAACTTGAATAGCGTAAAAATCTTCCACATCAGAAGGATTGCTTCCGTCAAAAACCATTTCTCCGCCAATGAAAAAACGGTCACGCCAAATTGGAGTGTTGTCTACAGTGTTGTACCCTTGAAGAAAACCGGCTTGTATAATTCCATTGCCGGTGTTTACGCTCCACGGAGATGGAAGCCATCTTGTTGCAGTTCGCTCTGTGACAACATTCACTCTTCCTGCAATAGGAGTAGATGCGTCCATTGATGGGAACTGAGTTTCTTTTACGCTTCCCCATAAAGACGGGTTAAGCTTAAGTCTTACAATTTCATCAGGGCCAAGCGTTCTTAACTTTGCCTTGAATTCAGCGGGGAAGTTATTGTATTCCCGAACAAGTACTTGAGTGCCTATCATATATTTATTAATTGCTTACAAAAATAAAAGGGAGCAACAAATATGCCACTCCCTTTCTGTGAAAAACCTAAGCTATTTTTAGCTGATTGAGGTAGTACCTCCAAAGAAACACTTGAAAGCAAGCATCACTTGAACTGCAAAGTCCTGACGCATTGTCACCTGATAGTTTTCTTTGCTTAACTCAGCACCGGCCTGATTGTATACACGCTTCATTACTTTTGGACCTCCTACAGTTACAGGAGCCTCAAGTTGAAGAACGCGGAACATTGGAGCCTCAACTGATTGAGTGCGGCTGTTAAGGCCATTCTGAACTCTTACTTTGGTGTTTGGAACAACCATAAAGCAGTTAGCGTAGTAGTTGTTCTGAAGTTGCGAGGTAGAAGCACCAGAGTTGGAGAAAATACGAGGGTGGTTCAACTCGTTAATTTTCTTCATTGTATAAGTGGCCTCACTACTAGCAAACTCAGCAAAACCTACGCCAAGACGGGCTTTCTCGTCAGCTTGCTGGAAGTAACGAATTCCATAAGCAAATTTGCTTGAGAAATTGTTCTGGATAGTATCAAATACTTTAGCACCCATCCAAAGGTCACGATCAGTACCAGCACCACGGTTACGCAGTTGGTCGTTGATAGTGATGAAATCATTCCACTGAAGTGCGCCCGGAGCGTAATCAGCAGTAAGACCAAATGTTTGAATGGTCTTGAAGATACCCATAGTTGTTTGGGCGGCAGTTCCGTCTGAAGCAAACAATGATTCCCCAGTACCGGTGAGAACCTGAGCCATTTTCTTTAAGTCATCCTGAACATATGCATCAAGCAAAACGCGTGGAGCGATGATGTTTTGACCATTAGCCAGCGTAAACTCAAAAGTTTGGTTGTACGCGTTGGTAGGAAGCGGACCGGCAACAGTTTCCATTGTCTGGAACTCTACACCAAAACGGCTCCAGCCACGCATTGAGCCAGTACCAAAGGTTTGGTTTGGACCAACCACGTTACCAAGAGGACGAAGAATATCTCCAGCAGTAATGTAATTGGCTGCAACAAGACCGGTCTTTAATCTTACAGTAATAGTGTGAGAAGAAGCACTTGGACTTGTTGATGTAGCCGTTACTACTGCTTGAACTCCGGGGTCATTGGTAGAAAAAATCTGACCAACAGTTGCGTAGTTAAAGTATTTTGTAGTTGTTCCATCAGACAAAGTGGTTGGCGTAATGTCAAGCACAGCAATGTTTGTTGGAGAACCCGGAGTAACGCTAATAACTGAAACATTTGCTACAACAGAATCTTGTTCTGCATGGTACACGTTAACAGTGTCAGAGGCAACACCAAGGAGGCCACCACCAGCAATCAGGTCTTCAAGAAGGCCGTCTTTCAGGTAATTGGCATCAGGAATCTGCTCCATGATTTGCCGGTGAAACTTACGGGTAAGGGCTACGGTATCAGCGAAGATACTAAAGGTTTGATCGGCTGCGTTACTTCCCGGTGATACTGCACCAGAAAATTGCCCCGCGCCGGGAAAATTCTGAACCATTTTTTCTTGAGTAGTTTAAATGATGGACAAATATAATTAAAGTTTTAATCCTGTAATGTTGTAGTCGCCAATATTTCGTGGCGAGATAACATCCCCCGTATACGGATTAGCTGGAGATTGGTTGAAGTCTGACTTGTTTGAAACATTTTTCTTTAGATTCTCTACAGTTTCGGCTACAACTTTTTCCTTAAATGCTTTGAGCATATCGGGCAAGTTTTTAGACAATTCTCTGTAATCGGCAATCTCTTTTAGAAGTCCGAGATGCGGATATACATTGTTGTCTGCTGCAACCATTAACGGCATTTCCTCTATTGTAAGAGTATTAACAAGTTCTTTAAGCTTGTCTTCCCCAACAGAAGGTATCTGAAAACCATCAAATTCCTTCGCAGTCGGCTTGATTCCTTTCAAGCTTGACTCTATGTGGTTAAAGAGACGCTGTTCATATTCGGCAATTGAACCGGGTTCCGGTCCATCATTTCCTTGAACACTCTCTTTCTGGACAGACTTGCCGCTTATAGTTTGTTGTATACTGGCCTGTTTCTCCATTTTATCCAGACGCAGCTGTGAAACTTGCGCCTCCAAAATGGCAAGGTCATAATCATCCAACCCAAGGGTATCTTCAATCAACGGCTCAATTTCTGAATTGTAGGACCGTTGTAAATATTTTCTAAAGGCAAGGTCTCTATCCAAGTTTGGATTTTTCTCAAAGAAACCTTCGTGCTTGTCGTCAAATTCTTCACGCAAAAGATCAAGAAGAGGCATCTGCTCGTAATCCTTTGCAAGGTTTTGCAGCACCTGACGGTCTTGAAGCAAATGTATTGCTTCGTTGTTTGGCTGTGCTACTTTTTGCTCAAGTTCTTGAATCTTGGCAAGCAGTTCGTTTATATCTGGTACAACTTCTGCTGGCGCGTCTTGTGATTCCTCTCCTTCGGCTGTTGTGTCAGTCGTGGCGGTTTCGTCAACCGGGGTTTCGTTTTCCGGTTCGTTTCCAAATCTAAACCCTGTAATAAGGTCAAAATTGTTATCCTGTTCCTGTGACATATATTTATTTATTTACATTTCCATTTGTTGTTGTGCCATCATTGCCTCTTCTTCGGGAGACATTTGCTGACCACCTTCTTGCTGTTCCATCATGGCTTGCTCCTCCATCATAGCTTGCTCTTCTGGAGACATCTGTTCGCCACCTTGCTGTTCCATCATGGCTTGTTCTTCCATCATAGCTTGTTCTTCTGGAGACATTTGCTGGCCTCCTCCTTGTTGTTGCTCCATCATGGCTTGTTCTTCTGGGGACATTTGTTGCTGACCGCCCGGAGCAACAGGCTCACCATTTTGTGGTTGCATCATTTGTTGCATTTGTTGCATTTGCTCAGGAGTTGCAAACATAAGCATAAGAGGCTGTATAGAAGAAAAGTCAAACTTTTTATTAGCAGGAGCAGAAACGATTGCTTTGGTAATCTCCTTGGCAATGTCGCCTTGTATACGAAGCTTTTCAAGCGTCTCTTTGCCTTGTTGTGCCATAGAGTTACTATCCTGCTGCACTTTTGCATTCATCTCCATTTGCTGCATAGCATTGTTCTGCTGCTGCATCTTGCCCTTCCTCTCCTGTATAGACAGATATCCCCAAGCTTGCTTGAGGTTGTCTATCATTTTTAGATAGGCTATCTGGTCAAGAGTTATTGTTCCGGCAGCCAATGCTTGATTAGCTAAAGCATATAGTTCTTGCCAATCTCTTTCAGCTGGAAGCGGAGTTACTTTAAGGTTAGGAATATGCTCTTTTGGATTCCCTGACTCAATGTTGTATATGCGATTTCCATTAACGCCTTGCCCGCCATTCATTATTAGGTCGAACATTATGTTCTCCCAAAGATTCTGGTATAACTGTAGCTTGGCAAACATTAGCCCGCGAAGCACATTGTCGCTTCCAGACATTTGTGATTGCGTAACAAATTTACCCTGCTCTGCTCCCGGAGCGGCTCCCAGTTCTACGTTTGGTATACCAATCAAATCACGCAAGAATGCAATGTGCTGCGTTAGCATACTAAACAGCAATTGCAAGTTCTGGCCTCCTTGGTTGGCAATAATCTGAACAATTGATTTGCCGGAAGATGTGTTAATGCCTCTGAGCATTCCGCTATCTACCGTAATCAATCCCTTTGTAAGGGCTGTTGTGATAAGGTCGTCTTGAGTGATGTCGCTCTCTCCTTCTTCCATTGCAAAATCTGCAAGAGCGGCTTTGTCAATAACAGTAATCCACGGCAAAAACTCCTTTGTATAGGTGTCTATCTTTTCTACCGTTTGCTGTATAATGTCTAAGTGCTTTTTTGCCCGGTCGATTACAGATTTGCTTTGCCCCTGTACCATGTTGGCTTGGTACATAATAAAACTGCCGTATGTCTTGGCCGGGTTGCTTCTGTATACGTTCTTAGGATCAGAGGTGATTGGTTGGCGTATAGATTCTTTAACGCCATAATCGTAAATCTGACCAGTTCCGCAGATGTACTTGCCGCCAAAGACATTCTCCACCTTAGTTCTAAGAACAGGAGGCTTACCGCTTTCAATATCTTCTTGATAAGAAGTGGTAAAATTTCCTTCTTCATCAGTGTGACCAAATAAATCGTCAACACTAATAAATTCAAAATACATCACCAACGCGTAGTCAACATATGTGCTGCTGTATATTGGAGTGCTGCCTTCGCTAAACGCACTCCATGTATACAACCAGTTGTACATCATGTCAAACCTACCGCCACGGATTTTCTTCATTTCCTCCTCATCCATATACCCTGCGGCATCGTACATGATTTTGGTAATTGGAACAGGCTCTATTGTATACGCAAACACCACATCTCTGGCATCTTCTACCATTGAAAAACTCCACCCGGAATTGAGCGGGTCAAGTCTTTTAATAACTCGTTTGCCACCAGTGCGGTCTATCCAATATCCTCCAGTAGATGTAATGATTAAATCGTTGTCAACCATCTTGGCTAACACATCCAATTTACTGTCGTTCGACACTCCTTCAATGCCCAACTCAAGAGCCATCTCTTCGTTGAACTGAGGCATCATTGCCATCTTCAATTCAAGGTCTGTTGTGTCAATTGGAATGTCTTCAGGCGTTACTCCGAATTGACTTAAGAAAGGTTCAATTTCAGCACCGAACTTTTTCATCTCCATCAAGTATTCCATCTTGTACTTTAACTGGTCACGTTTATCCATAGAAAACGCGTCAATCATTGTAACATTTGGCTTGAATTGCATTTTGTTCATCTTGCCGTTAATCGCATCCACCATAGATGGAGCCACATGGACATTCCTTAAATCGGCTCCGGGCAAAGTGAATGCGTCATTGCCTGAGATGTTTTCAATCGGCCTGATTGTCCGTAATACAGATTGATTGGCAAGAGCGTATTGATAGTTCTCAGCCCACCGTCTGCGCGGACTGTTAAACAAAGCAACTTGCTGAAGATGCATCATCTCCAGACCCCTTGCAAATCTTAACCCATAATCCGGGTCTTTCTTTTCCTCAAACGGAACGGTAAGGTCGGGTGAATACATTTGCTTTTAAGGCGTAAGAGTCGGGTACAATAAGTTATATTTTCTTGTCAAAATTCCGTTGTCTAACTCTGTAGGCGGGTCTAACAATGTAGGGTCGTAACCCGTGACAAATTTTGGCTTCTCATATTTTGGAAATGCCGGGTCAAGTTTAAAAGGAGTGTAAAATTGCGGCTTTCCCATAGGATTGCTCATTTTATAAGGAGCAACGGAAGATGGTGGCGTTGAAGACCGACTGCCCTTGTCTGGCTTTTCTTTTGGATTTTGCAAAACAACAGAGTTAACCAATCCGCTAATAAGAGACTCTCCAGACTTGGCAAAATTGATGTCGCGGGCTTGCTTAAGAGCAGCCAATGCTTCTCTGTTTTTCTGAGCAGAAAAAGCCTCTTCAGAGCCAAGTTTTCCTAATGCTGCATTATACGCTGCGCGTCTATTAATTTGTTCGGCAGCCCCCTCAGCATCAACTTGTCTCATACCCTTGTTATACATATCTTCAGAACCGTATAATGCCCTTAAATAATCAGACGAGTTTCCAGCCCTTTTAGCATAAGCCATTCTTGCCGCTCTTGCATCATTAAGGTTTTGAACCTTTTGCCCGTAATTAGTAGCCGGTGCATTAAGCTGCTGTCCAAGGGTTTGTACAATATCACGCGATTGCTGCGGGACAAGGTCTGTAGGCTTATAGTTTCTTGCCTCCTTCCTAAGACGCATGGCTTGTATAAAAGGAATTGCAGCACCGCCTAACGCAGCAGCACCCATTCCATAATCCAACCCCATGTCTTTGTTGGTTAACGCAGCAAGGTCTGACTTACTTGAAAATGTCCCCCCTTTACCAGCAAGCAATGCGGCTAAATTTGGGTCAATGCCATCTGTCCCAGATGCGCCCATAAGGGCTTGTATTTCTTGAAGAGTATATTTTTTTTCAGGAGGTATTACAGCCATAACGCAATATTTTTATTGGACAACCGACTTATTACTTTTTACTTCAATGAAGTTCAATTTATCAAAACCAGTAATGCTAAATACAAAAGTAGAATATAATATCCTACTTTCCATAGCTTTGCCTGAAAAGACAGTTCCGCTTTTTGTGTCTCGTCTAATGGCAGCTTCGTAATTATCTTTTCGCTGAATGTACCAATCTCTTAGGATATCTGTTTCTCTGTTTGCGGTTGTTTCTGTTTTGCAGTCTGTGCTTGCCGGGACCGGGCCATACACTTTTATAGTGTTCCAGTTTTTAACCACTGCTGGAGACTCGTTGGTTACGATTGTCAACTCAGGAGCCTTGTCGCTTCCAAAGAAACTATTGTCCGGGTTTCCGACTTGTGTTACCCACACCTCGCCGTTCAAGAACATATAATGCTTCAACGCAAGACTGGCTCCGAGTTCCGGCGTTTGCCCGGATTGATTTGAATATTCTCGCCGACCCTGATATGACTTGTATTTTTCGTTAAAAGCCACTGCGGGCTGCCCGGACGGGATAAGCAATGCCTCATCGGTCACCTGATCGTACATGGTGAAAACAGATTTATTGCTTGCGTAGTTGTTCCTAAGGTAGTTGCCAAACATATACGTTTTGCCAAGTCTTTCCATTCCAGCATTTGTATATCGGATAAAATCGTTAACCACCTCGCTCCACCAGTAGATTGTTGATTCTGGTGTACTGGAAATGTTTCTCAGCCTTTGCGCCCCATATTGCCCCCGCAACGGCCTATTGCTTCCAAGCACGTTCTTGGACAAACTGATTGTTGATGTGCCATCGTTTGCCGTTTGCTGTATAGCATTTAGATATATAGATTGTATACCAAGAGTTCCGATGGCAAGCATAACGCCCGGCTGATCCTGTGCCGTGTTTGTAATAGCCGTTGCTGTAATTGGTCCATTTTCGGCTGGCATAGATTGAGCGTCTATGCTGTTCATTCGGTTAAGAGCATTAATTTGACTGCCCAAAATTATTTGCCCTGACGGTATAATATTGTTTTGAGCAATTGTCTGTTTTTGGTTTTCGTTTACAATTGAAGGCTGACCAATACTGCTTGACCAAGTCGTGCTATATATGTCGCACGGGTTCATTGAAATGCCCCATCCATTTACGGTAACATCTCTGTATTCGTATGTATTTCCATTTTCTGGTTTATTTGCAGACAACGTGTATACATTATTGGGGTTTGTGTAATTGTTATTTACTGCTCCATCAAAATAAAACTTTGCTTCGGTTAATGATGTGCCACCAAACATTTTTTTGTATTCTGTTATGTAGCAATCTCCTCGCAGGATGCCTTTTGTCACAAAAGGTGTTGTGTAGTCGTAAGTTCCGGGAACAACAAATGTGTTTTCGTTTTGATAATAAATTTCTTCAGATTGCCTTTTTTTGCTGTAAATATAAACCTGATACTGAAAATTTTGTCTGGACAAAACAAATGCATCTTCGTTTTCGTTTCTAAGATAGCTATTTTTAGGAGGCTCGCTACATACAAATGTTGAAAGAATTTGTGTGCTGTCTTCTTTTCTAACAACTCTGTTTCCTCTTCTGCTTACAACACTGCTTTTATTGTCTGCATTTGGCCTTCTAACATAAAAATAGGTTCCGTCATAGCTGTCTATCTTATACTCTTTAAGCGGTATTCCCGTTGTTGTGTTTGCTTTTCCTCCTTGTATAATAGTGCCAAAAGTGTATTCATATTCTTGTGCAAAGCATATGTAGGTTTCCTCTTCTGGGTTCCAAATAAAAGGCTCCTTAGAACTTAGTCTAAAAGCAAGACCTTCGTAATTGTAATTGTCCTTTTTG
>Ga0315902_10000890_pt1 | contig 49353 bp, 47 predicted proteins | sample LakEriMetagenome_9_FD_203523 | JGI IMG/M metagenome (GOLD analysis project Ga0315902, IMG submission 203523) | Freshwater fungal communities from buoy surface, Lake Erie, Ohio, United States - Buoy 12 MA117 | ecosystem: Environmental > Aquatic > Freshwater > Lake > Lake biofilm | place: USA... | reverse complement strand
TTTAAACGGGCATACCCCCCCCCCCCCCCCCCCCCGCCGGAGCCTGCTCACCAGACGATCCTCGCAGCGTCGGTCGAGCTCAGGGCGGAACCACTGGGGCGTCCAGTCCTCGATCGGCGCCAGATCGGGACATTCCGGGCTGGGGGCCAGCAGAACGAAACGGCTGTCGGGATGGGCGCGCACCAGCCTCTCCAGATCCTCCAGCCAGTGCCGCAGGGCTCCCTCGCGTGAGATCGGCGCCTCGCTCACCGGATCGAGGTGGTTGACCTTGCCTTCTCGGGGTGTCAGTTCCACGGGGCCGGGGACATAGAGGTTGCCGCGCAGGGACAGGACCACCAGCCCCGACTGCCCACGGGGAAGGTCCGCTGTCCGCCAGAGGCTCTGCATGGACGCCCGGCTGGTGAGGTTCTCCTTCTTCCCCCGCCGCATGTGGGCATTGGTGAAGCTCAGCATCGGAAGGGGCATCCCCGCCAGGCTCCGGACCTCCACCTGCACGCCCTGTTCCTGGCACAGCGCACCGATCGCACGGCGGTAGTGGTCGGCATGGCTGTCGCCAATGATCATCAGCCGGAAGGCCTTGGGGGGTCCGCAGTTCTGGATGGTCGCCGGCTGGGGGCGGGGGGGATCGCGATGGCCCAGGTAGAGGGGGTCGCCAGCCTTGCTCAGGCCCAGCACGGCCAGGGCGGCGCCAGTGGTCAGGCTCAGGCCCAGCAGGATCGTCGTCAGGGGGCTGGCGGTCCAGGGGGGCCGCCGCAGCGGCTCTTCGATCCAGCGCCAGGAGGTGGTCCCGAGCAGAGCGATCAGCACGAGCTGCAGGCCGATCGCGGCCGGACTGTTCCCCACGGTCCAGCGGGCGAGGGTCATCACGCTCCAATGCCAGAGATAGAGCGAATAGGACATGCGGCCGATCAGCACCAGCGCGGGTTGGCTCAGCAGGCCATGAACCCGGCCGCCGGGTTTCAGGCCGGCGGTCAGCACGACCCAGGCGGGCGGGACGCGTGGGGTCCCCGTGCCCAGGGCGAGCAGGCAGCCGGCGGCGAGTTCCCAGAACCGCGCCGGCATCAGGAACCAGGCAGCGGCCGGGTGCTGATGCGACCACCACAGGAACAGACCCAGGGATCCCACCGCCAGCAGCCCGAGCCAGCGCCCCAGGCGCTGCCTGCCCTCCCGGCTGCCCCTGCCGAAACCGCTGCGGACCACCAGCAGCGGATACAGCAGATAGAACTGCTCCTCCACCCCCAGCGACCAGGTGTGCAGGAAGGGTTCCAGCGCCGCCGGACTGCCGAAATACCGGGTCGCCTGATTGTGCAGGGTGAGATTCGAGAGCCCGAACAGGGCCCGCCATCCCACCCCCAGCCGCTGTCCCGGTGCCGGATCCACCAGCCGCAGCGCCAGTGACGTGACCAGCACGCAGACGATCAGGGCCGGCACAGCCGCTGGATGCGGCGCCGCCAGAAGTTGAGGGCCAGGGCCCGGCCATCACGGTCTGGTCGTTCCGCCAGGGAGCGGGTGATCACGTAGCCGGAGATCACGAAAAAGATGTCGACCCCGAGCCAGCCACCGGGTAGCCAGGCCGGATTGAGGTGATTGACGATCACCGCCAGAACGGCCACAGCTCGCAGACCGTCGATCTCCCGGCGGTAGCGATTCCCCGATGCCGGGGTGGTGGCGCCCATGCTCGGAAGTCAAGGGGGTGGCGGCGTAAGTGGTCCTTCCTCATGGCTCCGCTGGTCGCCCGGCCGGGCAAGATGGCTCCATTCGGCTCCTGCCCATGGTTCCGGCTCCACCACCGCCACCACCCGGTGCGGCGCTCTCCTCCGCCCGTCGCGGTGGTGCCGTGGGTGGCTCGGTTGTCTGGAGTTGGAACGTCTGGCTGCTGCTGGGCGTCTGTGCTGGCCTGGGCTATGGCCTCACCCAGCGGCTGCTCGATCTTCAGCCTGGCGAGAGCGGTCTGGGTGGCCATCAGACCTTTGCGGTCAAGGCCTTCCCAGGCACCAGCCTCGATGGCCTGCGCCGCGGTCAGCGGGCCGGGGCCGGGGCCTCCCGGGGGCTGCGGGTCGACCTCGACGCCGTTGCGGCCGAGCGTCGCCGCAAGGAGGAGGCCAAGGAGCTGGAGCAGCGCCAGGCCGCCATGGAGCGGCGGCAGCGCGAGGAGCAGAGCCGCCGCGATGCCGAACAGGATCGCCTGCGGCTGGAGGAGCTGAACCGCACCCCCGAGCCTCCGGCAGATCCTGGCCTCCAGGTGTCGCCGGGGGACATCTCCGACCCCACCCTGGACCAGCCGACGGTTCCGCCCCCGGGGGAGGACGCCACCTTGCAGCCCTGATCTGCCACAGTCAGTTCATCCCTGCCCCCGGCCATGAGCGCGCCGCAATCCCTCGTCCAGGCCGCCCTGAACCGCCTCTCGGCCCGGATCGGCAGCGGCCTGGCGGATACCGCCGCCGGTCTGGCGGTGATGGCCCAGGAGGCCCCCGCCCGGCTGCAGGAGGAACTGGGCCTGTTCTGGGAGGAGGTGCAGCAGGAGGCGGAGCGCTTGGAACAGGGTGAGCGCCCGGAGCCGCCCCCTGCCGCCGGGATGAACGATCCCCAGGAGTGCATCGATGCCCTGCGGGCCCGGGTCGCCGAACTGTCCCGCCGGCTGGAGCGCGAGCCCCGGGGTCAGAGCTGATGGCTGCTCTCGCCCTCCCGGGCGGGGCACTGGCCCGGGTGGCCAGGCCGCTGCGGATCTGGTGGTTGGCCGTGCAGCTGCTCGCCGGCCTCTGGTGGGATGCCCGCCCCTGGACCTATCCCGGCGGCCGCACGCCGGAGCGGGTCGCCGCTCGCCAGCGCCGCCGTGCCCGCTGGCTCACCGCCCGCTTCCTGGCCCTGGGCTCGGCGTTCATCAAGGTGGGACAGCTGCTGTCGGCTCGCCCGGATGTGTTGCCCGCCGATGTGGTGGAGGAACTGGCCCATCTGCAGGACCGGGTGCCGGCCTTCCCCTTCGCGGTGGTGGAGTCGATCCTTGAGCAGGAGCTGGGGGAGCGGCGGGCTGAGATCATCGACATCGAGGTCGATCCCCTGGGCTCCGCCAGCCTGGCCCAGGTCCATCGCGCCAGCCTGCGCAGCGGGCGTCAGGTGGTGTTCAAGGTGCAGCGCCCGGGGCTGGAGCGCCTGTTCCGGCTCGACCTCGAAGTGCTGCAGCAGGTGGCGGCCGCGGTGCAGCGCCATCCGGTCTGGGGGCGGGGCCGCGACTGGCTGGGCATCGCCAAGGAGTGCCGCCGGGTGCTGCTGCGAGAGCTGGATTTCCGCCTGGAGGCCGAGCATGCCGCCCGCTTTCGCCAGCAGTTCCTGGATGATCCGGGCATCCGCATCCCGGCGGTGGTCTGGGAACTGAGCTCCCGGCGGGTGCTCTGCCTCGACTTCGTGCCCGGCATCAAGATCACCGACCGGCCCGCCCTGCTGGAGGCCGGGGTCGATCCGGCCGCGGTCGCCGAGAAGGGGGCCGCCAGCTACCTGCAGCAGCTGGTGCGCTTCGGCTTCTTCCATGCCGATCCCCACCCCGGCAACCTGGCCGTGGCCGCCGATGGCGCCCTTATCTATTACGACTTCGGGATGATGGGGCAGATCTCGGAGCGGCTGCGCAGCCGGATCGGCCGCATGGTGCGCGCCGCTGCCGCCCGCGACGCCTTTGCCCTGGTGGCAGAACTGCAGCAGGCCGGCGTGATCGCCACCGGCATCGATCCGGGCCCGGTGCGCCGCCTGGTTCGGCTGATGCTCACCGAGGCCCTGACGCCCCCCTTCGACGCCAATGTGCTGAACCGGCTCTCCGGCGATCTCTACGACCTGGTCTACGGCCAGCCGTTCCGCCTGCCGCCCGAGCTGATCTTCGTGATGCGGGCCCTGTCCACCTTCGAGGGCGTGGGCCGCAGCCTCGATCCCGCCTTTAGCCTGGTGGCGATTGCTCGTCCCTATCTCCTTCCCCTGATGACCGCCGGAGGCACCGGGCCCAACGACCTGTTCAACGAGCTGACCCGCCAGGCCGCCGATGTCGGCAGCCGTGCCCTCGGCATCCCTCGCCGTCTCGATGAGAGCCTGGCCCGGATCGAGCAGGGGGATCTGCAGGTGCAGATCCGGGCCGGTGAAACCGACCGATTGCTGCGGCGTCTCGCCCTGGCCCAGCAGAGTGCGGGGCAGTCCTTCCTGCTGGGAGCGCTAGGTGTGGCCGCCGCCCTGCTGGCCGCCGGCCCGCGGCCGGCTCTGACGGCCATTCCCCTGGTGCTGGCCGCCCCCGTGGGCTGGGGTTGGCTGAAGATCCAGGCGCGACTGCGGCGGGATGGCCGCATCGATCAGCTTGCCGGCCCGCCGGCCTGAGACCGGCGGGCTGCCTCCCTCCTCGCGAGCCCAAGCAAAACGATCCCGGCGGGATGCCGCATCCCGCCGGGATCGGGTTCGGGTGAGGGCCGCGTCCTCCGGAAGCGGCCCCGGCCGTTACCGACAATCAGGCCTGGTTGCCGGTCGGGATCTGGCCGTTGGGGGTCAGCTGGTCGATGACCTGGGGCAGATGCTGGGCGATGAAATCGGCTGCCTGTTTGGGATCCACCCCCAGGCTCTGGGCAAACTGCTGCACCTGCGCGCTGCCCAGCACCTGGCCGATTGTGTCGGCCGTGATCGCCTGGTTCTGGCCGGTGCTCACCCAGCTGGTGAACACCTCGCCGGCGCCGCCGTTCTGGAACTTCTGGGCCAGGCCGCTGACGCCGCCCTGGCTGCGCAGGAAGTCGTTGAGGGCCGGTGCCTTGTCACCGGCGACGGCGGTGACGACGCCGCCGATCAGTTCATCGAGGAGGGCCATGGTGAAGGAAGACTGAGGTGAACCGATCTCCAGGATGGCCAGAGCGATGCGGATTGGCAGCAGCCTGCCCCTATCCCTCTGCGCTCCCCCCTCAGGGCCGGCCAACGCTGTTCTTGATCCGCTGCAGCGGGCCCTGCACGGTGCGGATCACGACGGAAGCGACCCTGACGGGGACCAGACCACGGCTGGCCGCCGCCCGTCAGAGTTGTTTCTCCAGGTACATCGCCTGATCGGCCTGGCTCCAGGATTCCTCGATCGAGCATTCGGCCCCGCAGATCGCTCCCCCCATCGAGGCCTGGATGCCCGCCTGGTTCAACCGCGTCTTCAGGCGCTTGGTCATGTCCACCAAGCCGTCGGGGTCCGGCCTGTGGACCAGCAGCGCGAATTCATCACCCCCCACCCGGGCCAGCAGATCCGAGGCGCGCAGCTCGCTGCGCAGCAGGTCTGCCGTGCTCTGCAGAACGGCATCGCCGCACTGATGACCCTGCTGGTCATTGATCTGTTTGAAGCCGTCGAGGTCGATCACGATCACTCCGTAGTGTTCACCGTGGCGGCGCCGGTGGCTTTCCGCGGTCCTGAGGGCTTCATCCCAGGCCCGCCGGTTGGCGACCCGGGTGAGGCTGTCGGTGCGGCTTTCGCTGGCCAGCTGGTGGTTGAGGCGTTCCAGCTTGATCTGGGCGGAACGACTGACCAGCACGACGCTGGCCGTGGCCAACAGGCCGAACAGGAAGACCGTGCCGGCACCCTGGGTGGAGGTTCTGGTGATGCCCTCGTGGTCGACACTGATGCGGGTGCCGATCACCTGGTTCGCAAACGGAATCAGGCGGAGATCGGCGAGGTGATCGTCTTCCTTCGGGATGGCGATCAGGGCTTTCCGGATACTCTTGGGATTGCGCAGAATCGTGAGGGGATACGTGCCGATCTGCAGATGAAGGGATGAATTGTGACCGCTGTTGATTGCTGCTAGGTCGTGCTCATGGCCGCCGATCTGTTCGGTCAGCTCCCGTAGATTCACTAGGGCGAATGTTGTTCTCTGTGCGCCAGTGGCCTGGGGTGGGTTGTAGAGAAAAGCTGTCCACTGCTCGGCCGGCGCTTGGGCCCCGGTCGCACCGTTGAGGTGACCTCTGTTGGGGTCTGCCGGTTGTTCCCCGTGCAGATGCGCCGCGTGGTTGTGGGCCGTCTCCGTCGCCGGGATGGGGGAGGGGATGGACTGGATCCTGACCTCTGATGGATGCAGGCCGTAGCCGAATCCGGGACAGCTCCGCTCCGCTGGCACCACACCCGCCGACGCTGGCGCCGACGCGGCTGTCAGGGGCAGAGACCGGAGCACGGCCAGCACCTGCGCCGGCGTGAGGCGGCTGGAGTGCAGCGTCTCCAGGGTGCCGCTGCTGGGGCTGAACACGCCAACGATGGAAGCGTTGTCCACTGCTGTGCGCGTCTGCGCCTGGTTGTTCCGGACCTGTCCTGCCAGGAGACTGTTCTGGCTGGCGATGGAGAGGCCAACCAGCACCCGGGTGAGCGCCGTGCAGTGGGCGGAAGCCACATGGTCGACCACGGCTTCGCCCACCGCTTCCATCGGCTCGTGCAGCAAATGGAAGGTGAACACCGTGGCGGCACTGGTCATCGCCAGGCCGATGCCGGTGAGGGCCCAGGACAGCCTGGCGCTGCCAGAACGCCCTGGGGCTGGGTCCTGGCCTGCACGGGAGGGGGGATCAGCCATCCCTGGGTCGGCGGGGGCCGGGGGCAGTCATGGCCTTAAAAGACCCTGAGAAGCTCTAATTTAAGCGCCTTGCCCTCACGGTCGGCCGGTTCAGCGGAATCTTCTCCGGATGCTGTCGCGAGGGCTCAGCTCCGACCCCGGGGGCCCCGATCTTCCACCCCGGCGTAGACCGCCTGGCTGCCGAGTTCATCCTCGATCCGCAGCAGTTGGTTGTACTTGGCGACCCTGTCGCTGCGGCTGAGGGAGCCCGTCTTGATCTGACCGGCGCGGGTCGCCACCGCCAGATCGGCGATGGTTGTGTCCTCGGTCTCGCCGCTGCGGTGGCTGATCACGCTGGTGTAACCGGCGCGGCCGGCCAGGTCGATCGCCTGCAGGGTCTCGGTGAGGGAGCCGATCTGGTTCACCTTGATCAGGATCGAGTTGGCCACACCCCGGTCGATGCCCTGCTGCAGGCGGCTGGTGTTGGTGACGAACAGGTCGTCGCCCACCAGCTGCACGGTGCCGCCCAGGCGTTGGGTGAGCAGAGCCCAGCCCTCCCAGTCGTCCTCGGCCACGCCGTCCTCGATCGAGACGATCGGATAGCGGCTGACCAGGGCCGCCAGCTGATCGACCATTTCGGCGCTGGTGTAACTGCCGCCGCCGAAGCCATAGCGACCATCCTTGTAGAACTCGGTGCTGGCCACATCCAGGGCCAGGGAGATCTGGTCGCCGGGACGGTAGCCGGCCTTCTCGATCGCCTGCACCAGGATGTCGCCGGCGGCGTCATTGCCGAGGTCGGGGGCGAAGCCGCCCTCATCGCCTACGGCGGTGCTCATGCCCCGCTCGTGCAGCAGACCCTTGAGGGTGTGGAACACCTCCGCACCCATGCGCAGGGCTTCACGAAAGCTGCCGGCGCCGTGGGGAACGATCATGAATTCCTGGAAATCCAGGCTGTTGGAGGCGTGGGCGCCGCCGTTGATCACGTTCATCAGCGGCACCGGCAGCAGGTTGGCCAGGGGGCCGCCGAGGTAGCGATACAGGGGCAGGTTGAGGCCGCGGGCGGCGGCATGGGCCGTGGCCAGGCTCACCGCCAGGATCGCGTTGGCGCCCAGGCTCGATTTGTTGTCGCTGCCGTCGAGTTCGTTCATCGCCGCATCCACGGCCGCCTGATCGAGGGCGCTCAGGCCGCAGAGGGCGGGGGCGATGCGCTCCTCCACGTTCTCCACCGCCCGGGAGACGCCTTTGCCGAAGTAGTTGCCGGCATCTCCATCGCGCAGCTCATGGGCTTCGTGGGCGCCGGTGCTGGCGCCGCTGGGCACGATCGCCCGGCCGCTGGCTCCGCCCTCGAGATACACCTCGGCTTCGACGGTCGGAGTGCCGCGGGAGTCGAGCACCTCCCGGGCGACGATCGAATCGATGACGAGGTCGAGGGAGTCGTACACAGGGGGGAAACCGGGTCATTCCGGATCCTATGGGTCACCCCTCACCCCGCCGGTGTGACCGTTGGTACGGCGGCGGGGCCGGGCACGGGGGTAGGGGACCCGGCCTGCGCTGGCGCAGCGCCTCGACAGAATGGGCCGGTTCCGACCGGCATCCGGCCCATGCGACTGCTCCACACGATGCTGCGGGTGGGGGATCTGGAGCGCTCCCTCGCCTTCTACACCGATGTGCTGGGGATGCGCCTGCTGCGCCGCAGCGAGAACGCCGCCTACCGCTACACCCTCGCCTTCGTCGGCTATGGCGACGAGCGCGACACCGCCGTGCTCGAGCTCACCCATAACTGGGACACCGCCGGCTATGAGCTAGGCACGGCCTACGGCCACATCGCCATCGGCTGCGATGACATCGTCGCCACCTGCGAGGCGATCCGCGCCCGCGGAGGCACGGTGGTGCGGGAACCCGGGCCCGTGAAGGGAGGGAGCACGCTGATCGCTTTCGTGGAGGATCCCGATGGTTACCGGATCGAACTGATCCAGACCAAGCCCCGGGACGCCGACGCCTGACATGCCGATCGACAGCTTTGCCGGCCCGGCGCCGGTCAGCCTCACCGCCGACCCCGATCGGTTCAGCGATGCCGCCTGGGATCTGCTGCTGGCCTGCCAGGACCGGGCCCGTCGCTGGCGCCACGGCGCCATGGATGTGGAGCACCTGCTGCTCACCCTTCTGCAGGACCGGCGTTTCACCACCTGGATCGACCCGCTGCCGCTGGACACCGACCGGGTGCTGGACCGGCTGGAGGCCTTCTGCGCCGACCAGCCCCTGGCCGTCGATGATCAGCTCTACATCGGTGAAGCCCTGGAGCAGCTGCTCGAGGCCGCCGACCGGCGGCGCGCCAGCTGGGGCTCGCGGCGGATCGATCTGCCCCATCTGCTGCTGGCCCTGATCGACGAACCGCGGCTGGCGGGCGGCCTGCTGGCCGACGAGGGACTCAGCGAGGACCTGCTGCTGCGCCAGTGGCGGCCGGCGCCGGCCCGGGCCGCGGCGGCCCCGGTTCCGGCCGCCGCCGCTCCATCCCCCGCAGCCCCCGCACCGCCTCCCACCCCATCCCAGGGCCGCCCCGCCCCGTCCCGGACATTCCCGCCGCCCGCCGCCTCGCCGCCCGCCGCCCCGCCGGCCGCCCCCGCCGCCCGCCGTGCCGACGACTGGATCGATGCCGACCGCTCCCCGCAGGCGTCCGCGGCTCCGGGGGCGCCAGCCGCCCCGGCCGCCGAGCTGCGTCTCGAGCCCGCCGACAGCCCCGAACCGGGCGCCCTCGAGCGCTACGGCCGCGACCTCACCGCCGCTGCCCGCGCCGGAGCGCTGGATCCGGTGATCGGCCGCGATACCGAGATCCGTCGCCTGATCCAGGTGCTCTCCCGACGCAGCAAGAACAACCCGGTGCTGATCGGGGAGCCCGGGGTCGGCAAGACCGCCGTGGCCGAATCCCTGGCCCAGCGGATCGTCGCCGGGGAGGTTCCGGATTCGCTGCGGGGTCTGCGGCTGGTGGCCCTCGATCTGGGGGCGCTGATCGCCGGGGCCAAGTTCCGCGGGCAGTTCGAGGAACGGTTGCGCAGCGTGCTGGAGGAGGTGCGCGATGCCGACGGCCGCGAGGGCGGCGGGGTGGTGCTGTTCATCGACGAGCTGCACACCGTCGCCGGCAGCGACCGCTCCGGCTCCGACGCCGCCAGCATCCTCAAACCGGCCCTGGCCCGCGGCGATCTGCGCTGCATCGGCGCCACCACGCCCGAGGACTACCGCCGCACCATCGGCAAGGATCCGGCCCTGGAGCGCCGCTTCCAGCAGGTGGTGATCCGCGAGCCCGACCGTGACACCTGTCTGCAGATCCTGAGCGGGCTGCGGGAGCGCTACGAGCTCCACCACGGTGTGCCGATCACCGATGGGGCCCTGGTGGCGGCCACCCGTCTCGCCGACCGCTACATCAGCGACCGCTGTCTGCCCGATTCCGCCATCGACCTGGTTGATGAGGCCGCCGCTCAGCTGAAGATGGAGGTCACCTCCAAGCCGCGGGTGGTGGAGGAGGCCGAGGCTGAGCTGCGGCGCGTCGAGCTGGCCCTGCTGGCCGCCGAGACGGCGCCCCTGGAGGAGCGACTGGAACGCCAGGAGCAGCGCCGCCGGGCCCAGGAGGCGCTGGAAGCCCTCAACCTCCGCTGGGCGGAGGAGCGGGAGCGGCTGGCCGAACTGCGCGAGCTGCTGCAGCAGGACGAAGATCTGCGCCTGGCCATCGCCGAGGCCGAGCGCGACGGCGCCTACGAGGACGCCGCTCGCCTGCGCCACGACGCCCTGCACAGCGTGCAGCAGCGGCGCGCCGCCCTCGAGGAGGAGCTCAAGGTGGATCCGCTCCTGCGCGAACAGGTGGAGGAGGGGGACATCGCCGATGTCGTCGCCCGCTGGACCGGCATCCCGGTGCAGCGCCTGCTGGCCGGCGAGCGCCAGAAGCTGCTCGAACTGGAGCAGCGGCTCGAGGGGCGGGTGATCGGCCAGCCCGAGGCCGTGGCGGCGGTGGCCGCGGCGATCCGTCGCGCCCGGGCCGGCATGCAGTCACCCACCCGGCCGGTGGGCTCGTTCCTGTTCCTCGGCCCCACCGGCGTGGGCAAGACCGAACTGGCCAAGGCCCTGGCCGCCGCCCTGTTCGACGAGGAGGAGGCCCTGGTGCGGCTCGACATGAGCGAATTCATGGAGCGCAATGCCGTGGCCCGGCTGGTGGGGGCTCCCCCGGGCTACGTCGGCTACGAGGAGGGGGGGCAGCTCACCGAAGCGGTGCGTCGGCGCCCCTATGCCGTGCTGCTGCTCGACGAGGTCGAGAAGGCCCATCCCGAGGTCTTCAACCTGCTGCTGCAGGTGCTCGACGACGGCCGACTGACCGACAGCCAGGGCCGCACGGTCGATTTCCGCCACACGGTGGTGATCATGACCAGCAACCTGGCCAGCCGGGCGATTCTGGAGCGGGCCCGCGGCGACGGGGGGGAGGGGGGCGACGATCCGGAGGCCGACCGCCGCCTCGAGCTGGCCGTGGAGGAGGCCCTGGCCCGCCAGTTCCGGCCCGAGTTCCTCAACCGCATCGACGAGGTGATCCGTTTCCGCCCTCTGGCGGCGGCAGATCTCCAGCGGATCGTGCGGCTGCAGCTGGTGGAGCTCGCCGGCCTGCTGCGCGAACAGCAGCTCAGCCTGGAGGTGGAGGAGCCGGTGGTGGCCCTGCTGGCCCGGCGGGGCTACGAACCTGAATACGGCGCCCGGCCCCTGCGGCGGGTGCTGCGGCGCCTGATCGAGAATCCGCTGGCCACCGAGTTGCTCGAGGACCGGTTCCGCGGGGCCCGGGGTGTGCGGGTCATGGTGGGCGAGGACGAGGGGCCGGCCCTGCGCTTTCAGCCGCTGCCGGCGACCCCGGGAGAGGACGTCCGGTAGGGTGGTTGTTTGCGGTGCGTGAAGTCGCATCCCAGCGTGTCCCCAGTGGATCCAGCCACCACTCCCCCCGCCAGCTCAGCCGAGGAGCTCACCCCGACGGATGGCGCCGAACAGCCCAGCTCCGGCCCTGAGCCCGAGGGGGGCTTCGTTGCCGCCACGCTCGATGAGCTGCGCAAGGTGGTGTGGCCCAGCCGCCAGCAGCTGTTCAGCGAATCGGTGGCGGTGATCCTGATGGTGGGCCTGTCGGCGGCTGCGATCGCCGCGATCGATCGCTTCTACCACTGGCTCTCCCTGCAGGTCTTCCGTTGATGTCCTCCCCCGTGACTGCCGTGTCCGAGATCGACCACGACCCCACCGATGTTCTGGACCCCGGCGCCGGCGATGCCCCTGTGGAGGCACGCGTGGCGGCCGCTGTGGTGGTGGAGGGCTCCGACGCGCTGATCACGCCTCTGGAGCTCCCCGCTGCCGGGGCGGAGGCTGGCGGCGCGGCTGAGGGCGGCGAGCGTCCCCAGGTGGCGCGCTGGTACGCCGTGCAGGTGGCCTCCAGCTGCGAGAAGAAGGTCAAGGCCACCCTTGAGCAGCGGGCGGTCACCCTCGGCGTCGACAACCGCATCCTCGAGATCGAGATCCCCCAGACCCCCGGGGTCAAGCTCAAGAAGGACGGCACCCGTCAGTCGATCGAGGAGAAGGTGTTCCCCGGCTATGTGCTGGTGCGCATGATCCTCGACGAGGACACGATGATGGCCGTGCGCAGCACCCCCCACGTCATCAACTTCGTGGGCCAGGAGGAGCGGCGCGCCACCGGCAAGGCCCGCGGCCACATCAAGCCCCGTCCGCTGAGCCGCGCCGAGGTGGATCGCATCTTCAAGCGGGCCGCCGAGAAGAAGCCCGTCGTCAAGGTGGATCTGGCCGAGGGCGATCAGATCCTGGTCACCGCCGGTCCGTTCAAGGACTTCCAGGGCGAGGTGATCGAGGTGTCCGGCGAGCGCAGCAAGCTCAAGGCGCTGCTCTCGATCTTCGGCAGGGAAACCCCGGTCGAACTCGAGTTCTCCCAGATCAGCAAGCAGAGCTGATCTCCTCTCCGGCCGGCCGTCTCCCTGCGGAGGACGGCCCTGGGTGGCCCTACCGGCGCCACTGGCCCGCCGCGTCCTCCGGACTCCGGCGATCCGCAGCTCCCTTCGGGGAGTACGTTCTCTGATTCCCCCCAGGGGAATCGGTCCGCCTCCCTCCGGGGGGGTTCCGTGCCCGCTTCCGTCCGGGAGCCGTTCCCTAGCCCAGCCGATGGCCAAGAAAGTCGTAGCCGTGATCAAGCTGGCCCTTGATGCCGGCAAAGCCAACCCCGCACCGCCGGTGGGCCCAGCCCTCGGTCAGCACGGGGTCAACATCATGGCGTTCTGCAAGGAGTACAACGCCCGTACCCAGGACAAGGCCGGCTATGTGATTCCGGTGGAGATCTCGGTCTTTGAGGACCGCAGCTTCACCTTCATCACCAAGACCCCGCCTGCCTCGGTGCTGATCTCCAAGGCGGCCGGCATCGACAAGGGTGCCGCCACGTCCTCCAAGGGCAGCGTCGGCGCCATCAGCCGCGCCCAGCTCGAGGAGATCGCCAAGACCAAGCTGCCCGACCTCAACTGCACCAGCGTCGAGTCGGCCATGCGCATCATTGAGGGCACCGCCCGCAACATGGGCGTCGCCGTCAACGACTGATCCTCCTGGATCTGATCCATCGGGATCCGTCGCTCCATCCCTCCGTTCATCCCACCCATCGGGGGAGACCCAGCCCGGGTCGTCCGCACCCCTACCCACCATGCCCAAGATCTCCAAGCGTTACGCCGCCCTCGCCGCCAAGGTCGAGGACCGCGCCCATGAGCCCCTCGAGGCGATCGAACTCGTCAAGGCCAATGCCACGGCCAAGTTCGACGAAACGGTCGAGGCCCACGTTCGTCTCGGCATCGATCCCAAGTACACCGACCAGCAGCTGCGCACCACCGTGGCCCTGCCCCACGGCACCGGCCAGACCATCCGCATCGCCGTGATCGCCCGGGGCGAGAAGGTGGCCGAGGCTAAGGCCGCCGGCGCTGATCTGGCCGGCGACGACGATCTGGTGGAAGAGATCGCCGGTGGTGCGATGGATTTCGACCTGCTGATCGCCACCCCGGACATGATGCCCAAGGTGGCCAAGCTCGGTCGTGTGCTCGGTCCCCGTGGCCTGATGCCCAACCCCAAGGCCGGCACCGTGACCACCGACCTGGGCGGAGCCATCGCTGAGTTCAAGGCCGGCAAGCTGGAGTTCCGCGCTGATCGCAGCGGCATCGTGCACGTGCGCTTCGGCAAGGCCAGCTTCAGTGCCGACAAGCTGCTCGACAACCTCAAGGCGCTGCAGGAAACCATCGACCGCAACAAGCCCAGCGGTGCCAAGGGGCGTTACTGGCGCAGCCTCTACGTCACCTCCACCATGGGCCCCTCGGTCGAGGTCGACTTCTCGGCTCTCCAGGACATCAAGAAGGAGAGCTGAGAGCCTCGGCCTCGCTGTCTGTTTGTTCAGGTCACGTCAGCGATGGCGTGACCTTTCGTGTCGGGAGGGTGCTGTGATGGCTGAGGCTCTCGGGAGGTTCGCTGGTCGGCCGACCCATCTCCTGGACCTGGACGATGCGGCCTCCGACATCCGCCAGGCGCTGGCGTTGCTGTTGCGCCAATGGTGCGCCGCCGCTCCGACGGCGGACGCCCTGGTCCTGGAGACAGGAGTGATGTGCCGTCAGGAGCTGGCCGACAGCGCCCTGGATCTCCAGCGGCAGCTGCAGGCGCTGCTGGGTCGCCGACGCTGCAGCGTGGCTGTGCATCTGGGGAACCATCCCCTCAATCTGGCTCTCGGCCTCGCCCTGTTTGGCAGCGGGCACTGTCAGCTCGTCCTGCCCACCCATGCGGCGGCAGCGGAGTGGGCGCGACTGCTGGCCGCCACGCCCTGCCAGTTGCTGATCTCGGATCAGGAGGGCTTCCCCCTCGCCGATCAGCCGGCGCTCCTCCTGGGCCGACTCGCTGCCGAGCCAGCGCTGAGCGTCTGGGGGCTGAAGCCTGGCGAGTGGGCCGGAGACAACAGCGGCGACGCGGGACGGGTGCGGCTCACGGACGCCGCGTTTATCACCCACTCCTCGGGAACCACCACGGGTCTGCCGGCTCCCAACGTCAGCCCGTTCCTGCTGCCGTTGAGTTACGCCCTGTCCGGACCGGACTGGGTGTATTTCACGCCGCGGCGTCTGGTGGAGGCCAGTTTTCAGTTCTCGGCACCGCGAATGCAGCTGCTGACGCATCTGCTGGCCGGTGCTGCTCTCTGCCTGTACAGCCGCCAGGATCAGGCCCGGCTCGGAACGCTCTATGGCGCCATGGCGGCGACACGGCTGCATCTGTTCGTTCCTGGTCTGCGCCGGCATCTGTGCGGCACGGGGCCGCGGAGCTTCCCAGCCGGCGCCCGGTTCCTTACCGGCACGGACCGGGTGCCCCAGGCCCTGCGCCAGCAGGTGGTGGCCTGCTACCCCGGCTCGCTGGCGATCGTCTATTCCACGAGTCAGCTGGGGGCGATCACGCTGCTGCCGGAGGAGCGGCTGCTGGAGGTGGAGGAATCGGTGGGCTGGACCCTGGGGGATGTCGCGATCAGCCCCGTGCAGGCCGGTGCGGATCTGCACCAGGCGTTCGAGGTGGCCGTCGACAAGCAGTGGCCCATTCCCTACCGCACTCCCGACGGCAGGGAGTGCGTGCATGTGCATCGTCGCCAGGGCTGCCGCACCGGCGACATGCTCCGCCTGGATCCCGGTGGCCAGATGGTGTTCTGCGGTCGTGCGGACGATGTCTTCTTGTTCCGTGGCGTGCTGATCTACCCGCTCGAGCTGGAGGCGGCGCTGGAGGCGTCGGATGCTGTGGAGGAGGCCGTGGTGTTCGGGGCCCTCTCGGAGCGTTACGGCGCTGTCCCCATGGCGGTGGTGACATTGCGCGAGGGTGTCGATCCGGAGCAGACCTGCCGCGCGCTGATGCGGCAGTCCAAGCAGCTGTTCGGCTTTCGGGGTCTCTATGCCGTGCATGCGGAAGCAGAGATTCCCAGGGGCATCGGCCAGAAGCCGCTGCGGCGTCTGCTGGCCGAGCGTTATCGCCTGCCATGAGCTGGCGCACCGGGCTGTTGCTGCAGCTAGCTGGACGCGCCGATGCGTTTCTGGAAGCGAAGGGCGACATCGCTGAAGCCGTTGGCCTGGTAGAACAGATGGGCGGCGAGGTTGTCCTTGGCGCTGTGGAGATGCATCTGTTCGATGCCATGACGCCTGAAATAGCTTTCGGCGCTGTTCAGTAGGGCGGTCCCAATCCCTTTGCGGCGATGGCGTTGGCCGACGGCGAGCGCCAGCACCCAGCCGATGTCGGCACATTCCGTATAGACCTGCAGGCGCAGCAGGCCAATGAAGCCAGCCAGTTCTTCGCATCGATCGCTGGACGTCTCGATGGCGACAAGGGTATGAAAGGTGTCGGCATTCATCCTGCGCAGTCTGTTGAGGCATTGCTCGGTACTAGTGGGGTAGCCGAATTGCTCCAACAGTTGGGCTATCGCTGCTGCGTCAGCGTCTAAAGCTGGTCTGATGCAGAGGGTCTGCGGGGGGCGGTTGTCCACGCACGCAGGGATTGAACTTCGAAATACATTATCATTGCTTGTTCGATATTAGAGGTCAGAGTCAGATGCCAATGTCAGATGGCCCCGCGCGGTCGGCTTCTCGGGGGCATGGCGATGATCCCCTGATTCCTTCTGATGTGGATGCCAAGCCTGGAGTTGATGCCGCGTCAGATTCGCTGAAAGGCTACGCGACCAATGTTGTGGCGGATTCCGCCGCCGCATTGGTGGGCAGGTCTGGCGACGCTGCCATGGCTGCGTCTGCTGGCGCTTTGCACGTCTCTGCCGTTGAGACTGTTCTCGATGCGCTCGCGACGCTCTCGATGCCCCCTCAGGATCCGGAGCACCTGCGGCAGTCGCTGTTGGCAGGCACGCCCGGTCTTTTGCTCGACAGCCTCGGCCTGGTCGACAGCCTCTCCGCCATGGAGTTCTGCATTCACCTGGAGCTTGCCCATGGTGTCGTGATCACCCCGGATCAGCTTGAGGAGATGGCCGATGCCCAGGCTCTGCTGCTCGCCATTCAGGGTTCCCCCAGGGAAGTCTGAGCCTGCGGATCGCCAGGCCCCCGGGGCATCAAGCCACGCTGGGTCTGCGCAGGACGCGGTCGGGACCCGAGTCGCTCAGGTCGGCGAGGGGATCGAGCAGAAGTCGCGGCAGCACTGCATCGAGGGTCACGCCACGGCTCGCCAGCTCTTTGAACGGAGCGTGCAGGCTGCAGCCCTCAAACAAATGGCAGTGCACCTTCAGCTGATCGGGGCGGCGTGCCTGGAGGTGATCCCGGAGTGTCTCGGCGGTTTGACGGTCTGTGTGGTTCCCGGCGGAGGCGGTGAGCAGCAGTTCGCCGGGCTGATCGACGTTCCAGCATCCGAGGGCGTCATCGAGGAGCTGGAGTCGCTGTGCGGGGCTGGCGGCCACCGCCACAGCCCGCTTCAGCCCCAGCCGCAGGGCCAAGGCCAGAGATGGCAGGGCGCCGGCACTGGTGCCGAGGCTGACGGCCCTTGGAAGTTCGGCAGCGAACGCCTGCCGCAGGTGGTGTTCGATCGCCTCGATCAGGGCGCTGTCCTGGTCGAGGCCGCCGCTGCAGGGATCCCAGCGGACGATCAGCAGATCGTGCTGCATCGCCGCCAGCACATTCAGGATGCAGGCAGTGGGTGCCATGAGCATGCCTGCTCTGCCGTGAGTCCCGATCACGAGGCCACGCCCGGATGACGGATCGGCCACCGCATCTGCGCGGAGCGTGTAGTGCAGCAGGCTGTGGCCGGGGGCCTGCTGGATCTCCGTGCGCCTGAACAGCGGCTGGGCGCTGAACAGGTCCGGCGTCAGCGTGAGCAGCGTCTGTCGCCACCCGTTCAGGCCCTGCTGCAAGCTGGCTGAGGCTTGGGCTCGGGAATCCTCTGCCGCCAGCCTGAACAGTTCGCCGAGCTCCTGCGGGCTTGCGAACCGCATCAGCAGCAGCATGGTGTGATCGAGGATGTTGCGGCTGGCGGCGCAAAGTCTGTCGAGCCAGTCGGCCGGGGATTGGCTGCGCAGCTCCTGCTCAAGTCGCTCGCTGGCGGCCTGTCGCTGTGCGCCGGTTCTCTGTCCACGCTCTGACCACCACTGTTTCAGGGGCGTGACTTGAGCCATCGGGAGCGGGTGGCTACCGCCGTCATCCATGCGTTTTGTGAAACTACCACGCCTGATCGGGGCACTCCCGGATTTCCGGATCCTCGCCTGCATTCCGGGTCCGGTGTCACCGGCAGGATCCAGCCACGGCCGGTGAGTCGGGACGGGATGGCGCCCCTGGTGTGTATGGTGGATAACTGGTCTTAGACCAGAGGGCACGCGCCCTGCCTGAGACAGCAGGTTGAAGCTCGGGATCCGGGGCAGCCGCCCCATCGATCTCCGCGGCGTTGTAAACCCTGCCGAGGTGCCAGCACACAGCTGCGTCCTGATCCGGGTGCCCTGCGGGGTTGCCGGTGAACGAAGCGGAGCCAACAGCGGCCTCGTTGGACCATCCGATTTTCCGGGTGGGCCAATCCAGCGGTCATCACGGCGTTCAGCGCCTGTGGTCCGAGCCCTGGAGTCAGAGCCGCGTGTCCGGCTTGTTCCCTTCCTTCGTTCCACACACCCATGGGCCGCACGCTGGAGAACAAGCAACAGATCGTCGAAGAGCTCAAGGGGCTCCTCGGCGAAGCCGAAATGGCGCTGGTCCTTGATTACAAGGGCCTGACCATCAAGGAGATGTCCGATCTGCGGACCCGTCTCCAGGCCGCCAATGGCGTCTGCAAGGTGACCAAGAACACCTTGATGCGCCGGGCCATCGATGGCGACAGCGTCTGGTCGGAACTCGATTCCCTGCTCACCGGCACCAATGCCTTCGTCCTCGTCAAAGGGGATGTGGGTGGTGCCGTCAAGGCCGTGCAGTCCTTCCAGAAGGACACGAAGAAGTCGGAGGTGAAGGGCGGCCTTTTCGAAGGCAAGCTCCTCTCTCAGAACGACATCAAGGCCATCGGGGATCTGCCCTCCAAGGAGGCGCTCATGGCACAGATCGCCGGTGCGATCAACGCCGTGGCCACCAAGGTTGCCGTGGGCATCAACGAAGTTCCCTCCGGCCTCGCCCGGGCGCTCAAGCAGCACGCCGACGGCGAAGGCTCGGCCTCCTGAGGCCTGCCGCCATTTTCGAGCGATCTCTCGGTTTCACCGATCGATCCGCCCATCCACCGATCTGTTGCTGAATCTCAACCATGTCCGCTACCACCGACAAAATCCTCGACCAGCTGAAGACCCTCTCCCTGCTTGAAGCTTCCGAGCTCGTCAAGCAGATCGAGGAAGCCTTCGGCGTGTCCGCCGCCGCCTCAGCCGGCGTTGTCGTCGCCGCCGCTGCCCCCGGTGCAGCCGCTGAGGCCGCCGAGGAGAAGACCGAGTTCGACGTTGTGCTCGAGAGCTTCGATGCCGCCGCCAAGATCAAGGTCCTGAAGGCTGTCCGCGAGGCCACCGGCCTCGGCCTGGGCGAAGCCAAGGCCCTTGTGGAGGCTGCTCCCAAGGCCGTCAAGGAAGCCGTGTCCAAGGACGAAGCCGAAGCCCTCAAGAAGGCCATCGAAGAGGCCGGCGGCAAGGTCACCGTCAAGTGATCGCCTGGGGAGCCGGCTGTGGCCGGCTCCCTGCCACGGCGGTTGCCGGGGCGACGCTTGTCGTCTGCCGGCGACCCTCCATGAAAAAGCCCCGCCGAAGGCGGGGCTTTTGGGTTTGGGATGCCTCTGGGAGTCTGTCCTCGTTTCGACCCCGAAGGTGGATCCCGCACTCCTCACACGTTGTTACGTTACGGGGGCTGGATCAAGGAGTGGCCCGGAAGCGGCCGGTGTGTCAACTGGTCGGTTCAGTCGCTGAAGGGGATCACCTGCAAGGCCACGGCCCGGCCCGGCGGCGGCAGGCTTGCGTCGCTGGCGGCCTGCTGACCCGGTCGCGCTGTGCTCCAGGTGCCGGGGCGGCTCTCGCTCACCGGGGTGCGCGTCAGCCCGGGGCCGCTCAGCGCCTCGTCGAGCCGGCTGCTCACCCGCCCTCCGCGCGCGCTCGGGCGCTCAAGCAGCCGGGCCTGCACCGCCGGGGGCGCTCCGGGTGGTGGGGGTGCCATCAGGCTGGGCGGGCCGGCGTTGCGGGCCAGCAGCTCCCCGATCGGGGTGGCGTTGGCGAAATAGAGGTGGTTCAGCTGCTGGCGGCCGTAGCTGCGGCGCTGCAGCTCCCAGCCGGGATCGAGCTGAATCGCCACGAAGCCGTCGCGATCACGCCGGGGCACCTGGGCCCGGCCCACCACCAGCACGGTGCCCTGCTCGGGATCCAGGGCCTGGAGCTGCAGGGTGGAGCCCACCGGCTGCAGCCGCAGCCGCTGGCGCGCGCCCAGATCCTGATCCCCGGCCCGTAGCGAATAGCCGTTGCTGTCGAGATAGCGGGCGCAGATGCCGGTGTAGTTGAAGCGGTTCAGGCTGGGATCCACCAGCCCATCGCTCCGGGACTGCCAGCAGGCCGGGGAGGGCCGGAGCTGCTCGAGCACCAGCAGGTTCCACTCGCCGCTGCCGACCGGCTTGGCCAGCACGGCGAACCGGGAGGAATCCACCGGTTGGGCGCTGAACAGGCCGGCAGCCCGCCCGAGCGGTGGCAGCAGGGCCGGCCCCGCTGCCGCGGCCAGGGTCAGCCCCGCCAGAGCCAGGTAGGTTCGCTTCATCGTCGGCACGCCACGGCCACGCGGCCTGAAGGGGAAACTCATTGAACCGAAGCCGGCAAGGGACGTCGATGACCAATCAGCCGATCCGTGTGGTGGCTGCCGCCTGCGATGGGGCCTGCAGCGGCAATCCGGGCCCCGGCGGCTGGGGTGCGCTGCTGCGCTTCGAGGATGGGTCCCAGCAGGAGCTCGGGGGGGCCGAGGCGGTCACCACCAACAACCGCATGGAGCTCACGGCGGCCCTGGCTCTGTTCGCGTTGCTGGATCAGCTCCCCCGCTCCCCCGACCTGGTGATCCGCACCGACAGCCGCTATCTGATCGATGGCCTGCAGAAGTGGATGGCCGGCTGGAAGCGCAAGGGCTGGCGCACGGCCTCCGGTGGCGCGGTGCTGAACCGCGACCTGTGGGAACGGCTGGACGCCGCCCGGATCCCGGGACTGCATCTGGTGCATGTGCGGGGCCACAGCGGCGATCCGGACAATGACCGGTGCGATGCGATCGCCGTCGCCTTCAGCCGCGGTCAGACACCGGCCCTGGCCCGCTCCGCTGCCCTGGCATCATCCGGCGGGTCCGCTCTCGCCCCGGCGCCAGCGGCCGGCGCCGCGTCCAGGGCGTCCCAGGCGCCGCAGCCGGTGTCCACTGCGGAGCCCGGGGCGTCGCGGTCCCGCCGGGCCCCAGGGGCGCCGGCCGCCGCCGTGGAGACACCCGCCCCCGGCGACGGGGCTGATCCGGCGCCGGCGGAGCTGCAGCAGCTGCTGGGACGGCTGGAGCTGGCCGATCGGCTGGCCTCGGGGGGCTACGGCCTGACGCTGGTGGAACTGGCCCAGCTGGTCGAGATGCCGATCCGTCGCCTCGAGAGCCGCGTCAGCGCCTGGACCTGGCGCGACTGGCAGGTGGTGCCGATCGCCGAGGGCCGCTGGCGCCTGGAACGCGACGCGGGAGGATTGGCGTCCAGGGAGTGAGTGGGGGGGTGACGATGCCAGGGCAAGCGAATGGGGCGGACGTCCCCCGTGCGGGTTCTCCCCGTGCGGGTTCTCCCCGTGCGGGCACCGAGGCGATCTATCACCGCTTCGTCGGACCGCTGCTCGCCCGGGATGATGGCGCCGATGCCGAGCAACTGAGCCGCATCACCCTCGCCGCCCTCGGCCAGGTGGCCCTGCGCCGCCGCTGGCCCCTGGTGCGCGGCACCCTCGAGGGACTGGGGGCCGAGCTGCAACGGCGCGATCCGCGGCTGGAGCAGACCCTGTTCGGCTGCCGTTTCCCCAATCCGGTGGGCCTCGCCGCCGGTTTCGACAAGAACGGGGTGGCCGCGGCCCTCTGGCATTGCTTCGGCTTCGGTTTCGCCGAGATGGGCACCGTGACCTGGCAGCGGCAGCCTGGCAATCCGCGGCCGCGGCTGTTCCGGTTGGCGGCCGAGCGGGCCGCCCTGAACCGGATGGGCTTCAACAACGAGGGCGCCGAGGCGATGCGGCGCTGCCTCGAATCCCAGGAGATGCCGCCGGTGGGTCAGCGGCCCTCCGTGCTGGGCATCAACCTGGGCAAGTCCAAGATCACCCCCATCGACCGGGCGGCCGACGACTATGCCGCGTCCCTGGAGCTGCTGGCACCGCTCGCGGACTACGCCGTGGTCAACGTCAGCTCGCCCAACACGCCCGGTCTGCGGGAGCTGCAGGATGAAGTCCTGCTGCGGCGGTTGGTGGAGCGTCTGCGCCGCCTGCCGGGCTGCCCGCCCCTGCTCGTGAAGATCGCCCCTGATCTCGAGGATGACGCCATCGATGCCATCGCCCGCCTGGCCTACGAGGAGGGCCTGGCGGGGGTGATCGCGGTGAACACCAGCCTCGATCGCCTCGGGCTGGGCGGGCGCCGCCTGCTCCAGACCGGGCGGCCGCTGGCGGAGGAGGCCGGTGGGCTCAGCGGCCGGCCGCTGCGGCAGCGCGCCCTGGAAGTGCTGCGCCGGTTGCGGGCCACCGCCGGCCCGGCCCTGCCGCTGATCGGGGTGGGTGGCATCGATTCCGCCGAGAGCGCCTGGGAACGCATCACCGCCGGAGCATCTCTGGTGCAGATCTACACCGGCTGGATCTATGAAGGCCCCGAGCTGGTGCCCGGGATCCTTGAGGGACTGGCCAGCCAGCTGGGGCGCCACGGTCTGGCGACGGTCGCAGACGCTGTGGGAACTGGATTGCCCTGGTGTTGAAGTGGGTGCCGCGGCCTGCCGAAATCGTTATACTCTGCACGCGATGGCAGTTCGGGGCTTGTGTTTTCTGGGCTGGTCGAGGAATTAAGGGGTCGGATCGATCCTGTCAAGGCCCAGTTATTTCCATTTCTGGTTCTTCTTGAGCTGAGTGATGAATCCCTGAAGGGCCAGGTCCTGCGGGGCGACCGCCCGCAGCCCGTCAGCTTTGATGTGCCGCTTCCCGCGCTCACCTGTCGCCGGGGCATGCCGCTGGAGAAGGAGCCGCTCGGTGATCTGATCGGCGACCTGCTGGTGCGCGACAAACTCCTCGATGGGTATCTGCTGGTGGCCCTCCCTCCGGACGCCGTGCACTGGCGGGTGCTCAGCTGGCCCTTCGAGGAGATGCCGGAGGAGCCCCTCGATGCCCTGCGCCAGCTCGATCCCGATCTGCGTCTTCCCTTCTCGCTCTGGGAGTCCACCGTGGACCTCCAGCCCCTGCCGCCGGTGGCCGGACAGCCGGCACGCATGATGCTCACGGCCGCTCCCACGGCCATGGTGGATGCCTGGGTGGACGTGTTCAACATGGCCGGCGTCCGCCTGGAGCGGCTGGTTCCGGCCCAGGCCTGTCTGTTCGCGGCCCTGCACAACGAGCTGGCGGAGGTCGACGATGACGTTCTGGTCGCCCTGCTCGAGTCGCGGGAGGAGGGCCATCTGCTGCTGATGATGCGGGCCGGTCTGCCGGTGTTCGAACGGATGCTTCCCCTGGAACTCGAGCCCTTGCGGCTGGAGCTCGAGCGCTGCGTGGCCTTTGTCCAGCGCCATGATCGTGCCGCCCGCCGCCTGCGCGTGTTGGTCAGCGGCTCGACGGAGCTGCCCGAGGGACTGGAGGAGACCCTCGGGGTGGCTGCGGAGCCGATCAGCCCCGATCCCTACGGATCCCTGGTGCTGAAGGGTCTCGCCGCCCAGGAGGGATGGCAATGACCAGCCTGAGCCGGCCGGCACTGGATCTGCTGCGACCGCGGCGGGAGAAGGGGGGCATCGACTCCCTGGTCGAAGCCCTTGCCGATCGGTCCAGCCTGCTGCGCCGTGGAGCCCTGATCGGTGCCGCCAGCGTCGGTGGCGTGCTGGGGCTGCTGCTGATCCTGTTCCTGACCCACCAGGCGGTGAAGACGCGGATGGTCCAGCTGCAGTCCGTCGAAGAGGAGGCCAATCGCCTGCGCAGTGAAGTCCAGACCCGCCGCACCCGGCTCGAGGCGCTGCTGGGCAGCAATCGCCGCCTGGCGGAAGCCCTGACCTCGGTCCGGACCTCCTCTGCCCTATTGACCGAACTGCAGCTGCGCACCCCGGACGGGGTCCAGCTGCTGAGTGCCGCCGCCGGTGGGCCGGCGCTTGTGATCCGGGGCCGCGCCGATGACCCGCTCGCCTTCGCCCGCGTCAACGGCATGCAGCTCGACCTGAAGCGTTCCCCGTTCCTGATCGGCGACCAGGTCGTCCTCGACAAGCTCGAACGTCAGAACGAGGCCACCACGCCGGAGGACCCCAGGCTCCGCCGCGGCCTGCCGCCGCCGGTGGTCTTCCAGATCACGGCCCCGTTCGCGCCGCAGCAGCCCCAGCAGCAGCTGGCGTTGATGCGGCGGCTGGGGGCTGAGGGCATGGCCAAACGGCTCCAGTTGCTGCAGACGGAGGGACTGCTGCCATGACCAATCTTCAGCAGAACGCTCCCAGGGTTTCCGGCACGGTGCTGCGGCGTCTGTGGTTCTGGGGGCCCCTGGGGACCGGCGCCCTGCTGGCGGCCGTTCTGGCGGGATCCCTGGTGGTCCCCCAGTGGTTCGCTTACCTGCGGGATCTCGAACGGTTGCGGCAGCTTGAAGCCCTGCGCGACGAGGTGTCGCTGATGCGCGCCCAGCTCAGGACCATCGACCAGAACGAGGAGAAGGGAGAGCAGCAGAAAGCCCGACTGATCGAGGTGATCGCCGGCCGGGGAGATGCCTCCACGATGCTGGCGATGCTGGATCGCGAGGCCAGGGCGGCCGGGGTGCGGCTGGATCTGTTCGAGCCCCAGGCCGCTCCGCCCCCGCCTCCCCCCCCCGCGCCGGGAGCCCCACCGGCGGCGGCCCCCGCGGCGCCTCCTGCTGGGGCTCCGCCGGCGGCCCCCGGCCAGCCCCCGGCCGCCGATGGCGGGATCGAGATCGAAGGTCTGCAGCGCCGCACCGTGCTGATGACGGCCCGTGGCTCCTATCCGGCTCTGCTCAGCTTCCTGCGCCGGGTCGAGGAACTGAGCCTGCTGGTCGCCCAGCAGGACCTCAGCCTCACCCTGGATGAGCCGAGGGTCGTCGATCCCAAGGCCCCTCCCAAGCCGCCGCAGGTGGTGCTGAAGCTCGCCTTCAGCTTCTATGTCAAGCCCAGCACCCCCCAGGGAGCGGTCGCCCCTGCCGGTGCTCCCGCCGCGCCAGGAGCTCCGGTTCCGGGCGCGGCCCCCGCACCCGCCGGTGCACCCGCCCCGGTTCCACCGCCTCCGCCCCGGCCATGAGCGGCCTACCACCCACCGCGGCGGTGCCGCCAGGCGCCCGTGACCGCCCGGGATGGCCACCTCCGTGAACCCCGGTACCGTTCCGCTCACCTTTCGACCTGACCCCTCCTCACCAGCGCCGCATGCCGTTCTCTGACTCCCAGCGTCGTCGTTCCGCTCTGGTGCTGGCCCCGCTGCTGCTGGCCCCGATCCTCTCCCCCGCCCTGGTCCGGGCACAGGATCCGGTACCGGCTGGCACCGCCGTGGTGATTCCGCCCGGCAGCCGACCGTTGCAGATGACGGTGCGCCGCCTGCCGGATTCGGTGGATGTGGTGATCGAGGGTGTGGGTACCGCCCCCCAGCTGCAGCAGAACCTGGGGCCCACCGGCTGGCAGGGACGTCTCACCACCTCCGTTCCCTCGGTGCTGCGCCGCGGCTCCCAGCGCCTGTCGCTGCCGGAGGCCGGGCTGCAGAGCATCGCCATCGACGGCGCCGGTACCGCCTACCGCCTGGCGGTCACGCCGGTGCAGGGCTTCCAGGTGAATCGGCCCCTGGTGAGTGCCGATGGGGTGAATCTGATCCTCAGCTTCCCGGCGCCGGTGCAGCCCTCGCTGCAATCGCTGCAGCCGAACCTGCGCCAGCCCGGTCGGGTGGCCCAGCCGGTCTACGCGCCGCCGCTGCAGCCGCGGGCGGTGGCCCCGCCGGTGGGAGACATGGCGGTGGGATCGATGACGATCGCCAATCCCAGTTATGTGAATGTCAGCGGCCCGCCGGTGACGATGACCCTCAAGAATGCGCCGGCCAAGGATGTGCTGATGACCCTCAGCCGCCTGGGGGGGTATGGCTTTGTCTATGTGGATGACTCCGGAGATGCGGCGGGGGGGGGCGCGGCCGGATCCCCGCAGCAGCGGCCGATCTCGATCGCCTTCCGGGGTGAGAGCTACGGGCGGGCGATCAACTCGGCCCTGATGGCGGCCGGCATTCAGGGCAAGCGGGAGGGCAACACGATCTTTGCCGGCCCGAAGGTGCTGGGCAAGAGCTTCGGCGCCCAGCTCTCCAAGGTCTATCGCCTCAACCAGGTGTCGTCGAATTCGGCTGCTGATTATCTGGCCAACCTGGGGGCCACCGTCACCAAGACGAACGTGATCACCACCGCCGTCACCCAGGGCGTGGCCCAGAACCAGTCCGTCCAGGGCGGCCCCAATCTGGCCACCACCCAGGGCAGCCGCCAGACCTCTGTGGAGTCCTACGGCGCTTCCACGGGCCCGTTGTTGGGCCTACAGGCCACCAGCGATTCGCGCCTCTCCACGATCACGCTGGTGGGCAGCCCGAGCCTGGTGGCGGTGGCCGAGCAATACCTCAAGCAGCTGGATCTGCGCCAGCGTCAGGTGGCGCTCTCCGTCAAGATCCTGGATGTGACCCTCGACAACGACAAGCAGATCGATAACAGTTTCGCGTTCCGCTACGGCAATAACTTCATCGTCAACGACAGCGGCCAGCTGCTGGGTGCCTGGGGAACCGCTCTTCCACCCACGGAACAGGCGTTTGGGCGGGTGGCTAACCCAAATACAAAAATTGAATACGACGTTGAAGATGGTTTTACTGTTACGGCTGACGCCGGGACCAACGCGATCGGTGGTGCTCAGTTCGGCACGCTGAATCCACAGCCCGCTGCCAGCGGTTTCTTTGATGCGACAAGGCGGAACCCTGGCCTGGGTTACCCCCGCGACAACTTCTTCGATTTCGTCAAGGCTCAGATCGAATCCCGTTCCACCAAGGTGCTGGCCAGCCCCACGTTGATTCTCAGCGAAAACCCTGAGGAGATCCGCAGTGGTACCGATGTGACTGCTGCCAACATCCAGAGCCTGGGCAGTGATGGCGGCGGGGGTGGTGGTGACCAGGCCACCATCGGCCGCACCAAGGCCAATGAGGCCTTTGTCACCGTCGGCGAGCAGCTGATCACCAACTACGAGGTGACCACCGGTACTGAGGGCAACGGCAACTCCTGCCAGCCCGAGTTCGGCATCGCCGGCCTCACCTTCGGAGCCCGTGTCTCCAAGATCGACGACAACGGGTTTGTCACCTTCTCGATGTCGCCGGCGATCTCGGCATCTGTGCGGCAGATTCCTGTTCCCGGCTGTGGTCCGATCTCGATCCTGGCGATCCGTCGCCTCGATACCGGCAGTGCCCGGGTGCGCGACGGCCAGACCCTGATCCTCACCGGTGTGATCTCCGACAGCGACAACCAGACCGTGACCAAGTGGCCGATCCTTGGCGATATTCCCTTCGTCGGCCAGTTCTTCCGCGCCTCCAGCGGGGCTCGCTCCAAGCGTGAGCTGGTGATTCTGGTGACGCCCCGGATCATTGACGACAGCACGGGAGGCACCTATGGCTATGGCTACAGCCCCAGCACCCAGGATGCCCGCCGTTTTCTTGGTGCTGGGGCTGGGGTCAACTGAGCGTTGCTCCGCTGATCCTGGCACGGCTGCTGGATGCCAGGCGCCGGTCGGGTGAGTCGTTGGCCCGGGGCTGGCGCTTGATTGTGGTCTGGGTTTTCGGGTTTTTTTCGTCGTTGGATTGTCATGGTCGTTCTCAACTGGAGCACTCCGCTCGACGGTGTCACGCTGTCGCCTGACGCGTCAATTTTGGTCCCGAACCAGTCCGCGCCCCTGTCGCTGTGGCCGTCGCCTGAGCCGCCGCCGACGGTTGCCAGGCTCGGGGAATATGGAATCTATTTTCGGCTGGATCCGGCTGATCCCACCGGCACAACCTTCCTGCTTGCGGATGGAGGGTTGAAGGTTGCGTATGGCAGCGCTCTCTATCGCACCGATGATCGCGCTGCCAACGGCACGCTCAATGATCGCGTGTATGCGATCGGTCAGCCGCCTGGTCTGGCGGCCAATGGCGCCGATCGCAATGCCCTCAATTCCACCACGATCCGGCTGGGCCTGGGTGATGATCGCTTCGAGATCGTCGGCAGGGGCATCACGCAATCGGCAAAGGCTGATGTCAGTTTCGAGGCCTCCCGCGGCTTCATCTTCCGCTCGACGATTGAGGCTGGACCGGGTGATGATTATCTGTCTGTTTTGATGCCATGGCAGAGCATCTTCAGGGGTGGTTCGAACACTGACTACGGCCCGACTGGGCTGAATGTGCAGATCTCAGCGGCCAATCCGCTTCTGGCGGTGCCCTATGGCGACACCATCGAGCTGAAGGGGTCGCGCGTGGATTGGGATCTTGAATTCAGCGATGAGAACGGCGATGGGTCGGTCACGTTGGCCTCCATCCTCGGCGAGCAGGACGCGATTGCCATCTCCAACGGCAACCGGATCAGTGGATTTGAACGGCTTCGCTTCGGCGATATCCTGCTCGATCTGGTGTTGAGCCCGCAGCTCGATGCCGATGTCGCCATTGGGCAGCCGGGCACCCTGCTGTTCGGCGGGGCCGTGGCTCCTGAGCTCAATTCCAGTATCGGTGCGGATCTCTGGGGCGCCTTCCGTTTCAATCGAACCCGGATCGCCGGCATCAAGGGCACACCGGCTTCGCCGGTGAAGGTGCGCACCGGGGCGTCGGATGACACCCCATCCCTGCAGGGCGCCCTTGCTTTTGCATCGCTGGATACCGAGGCGGGCAGGGATGTTGTCTCGATCGGTTCCGTCAACAGTGCCACCGTGGAGACGGGTGTCGGTGATGATCGGCTTGAGGTTCAGGGCGATGTTGCGGGCTCCTGGTTGTCGGCCGGCGCTGGCCAGGACGTTGTCCGCTTCGGATCCATTGCCTTTTCTGAGGTGCGGATGGGGGCCGATGCGGAGATTGAGCGCGATGTTCTGCAGGTTCGCGGGTCTCTCGCCAACAGCACGTTCTGGGGTGGTGGTGGGGAGGACACCCTGATCCTGGATGCCGTGGATCCAGCCACGTTCCCGTTGACCCGTGTGACCGATGAGACGGGCACCTATCACCGCTACGGCACCAATCGCTTCTACGGCTTCGAGATCGTCGGCGGTGCTGGTTCTATGGCTCCCGATCTTGATCGGTTCGGCCCCGGGGGGCCCGGCCCCGGCGGTGTCACCACTGGCACCCCGCTGCCTGCCGGCGATCGGTCCGCTCCTGCCGCTGACCAGGGCGTCTCGGGCGGCCCCGGTGCCTCCCGCACGCTTGCCGGTACCCCGGCGGATGATGTGTTCCAGTACAGCGCCGCACGGGGGCTGGCCGCTGGTGATGTGATCCGCGACTTCGAGGCCGGCAGCGACAGGATTCTGATCGCTGATGTTCAACGCAAATCCCCGATCGGCAAGGCCCTCAAGGGCAAGACCAGAGGCAAGCTGCTGTCCAAGGTGAAGAAGAGCAAGCAGGTGGGGCGAAGCCGTTCGCTGCTTGTCTACAACACCAAAAAAGGTGAGCTGTTCTACAACGCCAATGGCAGTCGCAAGGGCCTTGGCGGTGGTGGCGGCTTGATCGCTGATTTCACGCCAAACGTGAAGCTCAGTCATGCAGACTTTCTGTTCGCCTACGTGGATCCACTGGCCTGATGAGGGTGGTCGGCGCGTCCTGCCCGCGGATGGGCGCTCTGCGCTGACGCCGGGTCAGAACGGCCCATCCCCGGCGGCCCTCGGCCTGCGGCCGTGATCGTCTGAGCGGTCGGGGGCTCAGAACGCCATCGGCACCAGGAACTTCATCGCCAGCGGTGCCAGGGCGCTGGCAAGTCCCACCGCGCCGTTGACCAGCTGGCCGCCCAGCCCATTGCCACCGCGGTTCTTGCCCGGTGGCTTCTCCAGTTCGTTCGCCACCTCGCGCAGTTCGCGGGCCGTGCTCCCATCGCCGCCCTGGTCGTAGAGATTGGCGGCGTAATTGAGATCCGAGGCCGCTTCCTGGGTCTTGCCCTGTTCGCTGCGCGCGATGCCGCGGGCCACCCAGCTCACCGGCGCCTCCGGCTGCTGTCGGATCGCCTCGCCGAACAGCCGCTCCGCTTCCGGCTGGCGTCCCGCCATGGCGGCGGCCACGCCGGCGTTGTGCAGTTCCGGGTAGCTCAGCTGGGCCGGATCGATGCCCCTGGCCTCGTCCCAGTGGCTGCGCGACAGGGCCCCGGGATCGAGCTGGGCACCGCTGAGGTCGCTCTGGCGCAGGTCGGTGCCCTCCAGGCGCGCGCCCCGCAGGTCGGTGCCCCGGAGGGAGGCCCCCTGCAGGCTCGTGAAGCTGAGGTCGGCCCCGCTCAGCCGGGCGCCATCAAGCCGCGCCTGGCCCAGGTTGGCCCGCTGCAGCTGGGCTCCGCTCAGATCCGCATCACGCAGGTCCGCATGGACCAGATCGGCATCCTGCAACCGGCAGCCGCTGCAGCGGCGCTGCTCCAGCAGCTTCATCAGGTCGTCGGTGCTGCCGGCGCGGGCCGGCGGCAGCAGCGGGCCCAGCAGCAGCGCCACCAGCAGCGGCGGCAGCAGCGGCAAGCGGGGGCGACGCCGCAGCGGGGAGGGGGACGACCTGGCCATGGCGCCGGCAACCGGATCCGACCGTTGTACCTGCTTCCGGCTTCCCCTGCCCGCCGGGCTGTGGGGGTTGGGCGGGCGGCGGCGGCGGCGCCGGCCAGGGCCAGGGCTGCGGCCGCCTCAGCCGGAGCCGGGTGGGGCGGCCAGCTGCCGTTCCAGCGCCCGTCGCCGCCGCCGCAGCCGCCGCCGCACCGCGTCATCGCCCCGGCCCCGGCCGGCGTCGCGTCCGAAGCGGGCCCCCTGGTACTCCGCGGCGAGGCCGGCAAGTTCGGGCTCCAGTTCTGGCCAGCGCTGGCCCGCCCGGGCCAGCAGGCGCGGCAGGGTCTCCCCCGGCAGTGGCGTGATCCCGTGGCGGGCCAGCATCGCCAGGCTGCGCTCCAGCTCCCGCCGCAGCGGATCGGCCCCGCGCCTGCGTCCCAGCCAGGCCAGCCATCCCAGGCCCGCCGCCAGGCCGAGGGCCACCAGGCCCAGGATCAGCAGCCCCACCAGCCCACGCTGGTTTCCCAGCAGCCGCTGCAGCAGCGCGTCCTGGGCCCGCTGGTCGAAGCCCAGCCACCAGCGGCTCCAGGCCAGGTCGAGGGCCCACCACTGCCGTTGCAGCCAGCCCAGGCCCGCGGTCGGTGCCGCCGCGACGCCGGCGCCCGGGTTCACGACCCAGGCGCTCGGATCGACGCGCCGCCAGCCCTCCCCCGGCAGCCAGACTTCGCTCCAGGCATGGGCGTCGGAGCGGCGCAGATCGAGATAGCCGCCGCCCCCCAGCCCGGGCACCCAGCTGCCGCCGCGGTAGCCGCTCACCACCCGGGCCGGCACCCCCGCTCCCCGCATCAGGGCCGTGAAGGCGCTGGCGTAGTGCCCGCAGAAGCCCTGCCGTCGCTCGAACAGGAAGACATCCAGCGGGGCCTGGTCGGGCAGGCGGCCCGGCCGCAGGTCGTAGCGGAAGCCGTTGGCTCGGAACCACCGCTCCGCCGCCGCCAGCCGCTGCTCCGGCGTCGGCACTTGCCCCCACTGCCGGGCCAGGGCCTCCAGCCGCGGGTTACGCCCCGGGGCCTGCTGCAGATCCAGGGGGCGTGGCGGCTGCCGCCGCCAGAGCGGCTCGGCGCCGGGCCCCCCCCCGCCCATGCCATACAGCCGCCGCTGGCCGCTGGGTTGCCGCAGCCGCAGCTCCCCCCGGCCATCCAGCCGCAGCGCCTCCCCCAGGGGCTGGCCGCTGCCGCTCCACGGAACGGTGATCAGGCCGCTGGGCTCCGCCAGCCAGAGCTCCTGCAGGGCTCCATCGGCCATCGGCGCCGGTTGCGCCTCGGTCGCCGCCGCAGCGACGCTTCCTGGGCGGGCCCCCGGGGCCGCCTGCCAGTTGCGGCCATCGAAGCGGTCATGGACCAGCACTCGCCAGTAGCGCTCGGCGGCCGGCGGGGGGCCGCCCTGGCTGAAGCTGACCCGCGCCGCCGGCGCTCCGTCCTCGGCCAGGGCGGCGATGCCCCCCGGATCCAGGCTGTCGTTCAGTCCCGTCAGCGCCGCTCCCCCCGCCAGGTTCGGCAGGGCGGCGAAGGGGCCGAGCCGCGGCAGCAGCAGCAACAGCACCAGGGCGATCGGCAGGGCGGCCGCCAGCACCGCCAGGCTGCGGCGCAGCAGCGAGCGCAGGTCGGGACCCTCGCCCACCTCCAGCGCCAGCAGGCCCGCCAGGGCGGTGAGCATGGCCGTTCCCTGCAGCAGGCTGGGACCCAGCTCGGGCAGCAGCGCCGCCTGCAGCCCGGCCACCACCAGCTCCAGCAGCGCCACCAGCCGCCGCTCCTCCAGCCGCCGGGCCTCCCACAGCTTCAGCGCGGTGAGCAACGTCAGCCCGATCGTGAGCGCACCCAGCACCTGGCCGGGGGAGAGTCCACCCAGCCCCAGGGCCAGGAGCCCCAGGGTCAGCCACTGCAGCCGGGCGGCGGTGCGACCCATGGCTCAGCGTGTCAGCGCCAGGGCCGCCAGGCAGCGATCCCGCTGGGCCGCACCCCGCGCCGGTGGGATGCGGGCATCGCTCAGGACCAGCCCGTAGCGGGCCCCCTGGCCATGCAGCCGGCGGATCCGCTCGCTGAGGTGCTCCAGGGCCTGTTCCTTCGGCAGCCCCGGCGCCGGCGTCAGGATCTGGGCCTCGCCGCCGGGATCCGCGAACACCTTCACCTGGCGGCCCCGTCCCTGGGCCAGCAGGGCCCAGGCCAGCCGGCCGGGGGGATCCTCGGGCCGGTGCGGCCGCAGGTCGCGCCAGTCCTCGCTCCCATCCAGCCCGGCGCCGTGTGGCTCCGGGCTGCCCCGGCGATCGCGCCGGGTCGTGTCGGCGGCCTGCCGCCCCACCGGCCCCGGCACCGGTGCCGGCCACACCAGTTGCGCCGCCGGCGGACGCCAGCGCGTCCAGCAGACGAACAGCCCCAGCGGGGCGGTGGTCTGCAGCCGCAGCACCCCGGGCCGGTGGCGCCCCCGAGCCGGCGGGCACCAGGTCAGGCTCAGCCGATGCCGCCCCGCCCCGAGGCTGCGGGGTGGCTCCAACGGCCCATCGCCCAGCCGCAGCCGCAGACCCTCGCAGCGGCCCGGCACCTCCAGCTGAATCGGGTAAGGCAGAGGTGATCCGGCGAAGCCCGGCTCGGGTGCGCCGCAGTCGAGCACCAGACCCTGCAGGTTGAGGTGGGTGATGTGCAGGGCGAGCAGGAACAGCCCCAGCAGCAGAAAGCTCAGAAACAGGGGGCCGTTGCGTTGCAGCTGGATGCCCACCACCTGCAGCAGGGCCGTGCCTCCGAGCCACAGCCAGCCGAAGCCGGTCGGCACGATATAGAGATTGCGCAGGCCGAGCCGCAGCGGGGCCTCCTCCCGGGCCTGCACCCGCTCCATCAGGGCCAGGCCGCGGGGGCGGCGCGCCCCACCCCGACGGCCGGCGGCCTCAGCGGAGCCCATCCACCTCGGCCAGCAGCGCGCCGGAGCGTTCCCCGGCCGTCATGCCGGGCTGGCCGCCATCGAGCCGGTGCTCGCACACCGCCGCCGCCACCGCCTGCACATCGTCCGGGATCACGTGGTCGCGGCCCTCCAGCAGGCTCCAGGCCCGTGCGGCCGCCACCAGGCCCAGCCCCGCCCGTGGCGACAGGGGCTGGCCGGCGCGGCCCGGCTCGCGGCTGCGGGCGAGCAGGTCGAGCACGTAGTCGAGCAGGGCGGGGGACACATGCTGGCGGCTGCAGCGGGCCTGCAGCTCCAGCAGGTCGTCGGGACCGAGACGCTGGCTCAGGCTGTCGTTGCCGGCCCCCTGGCCCGACAGCAGCGCCCGCTCGGCGTCGCGCGGCGGAAAGCCCAGGCTCAGGCGCATCAGGAAGCGGTCGAGCTGGGATTCGGGCAGCGGGGCGGTGCCTCCCTGGTCGAGGCCGTTCTGGGTGGCGATCACCAGAAAGGGTTCGGGCAGCGGATGGCTGATGCCGTCAACGCTGACCCGCCGGGCCGCCATCGCCTCCAGCAGGGCGCTCTGGGTGCGGGGGCTGGCGCGGTTGATCTCATCGGCCAGCAGCACCTGGCTGAACAGGGGGCCGGGTCGGAACTGGAAGCGGGCCTCCGCCGGCTCGAACACGTTGACGCCGATCAGGTCCGCCGGCAGCAGGTCGCTGGTGAAGCTCACCCGGCGGAAGGCCAGCCCGAAACTGCGCGCCAGCGCCTCGGCCAGGGTCGACTTGCCCACCCCCGGAAGGTCTTCGATCAGCAGATGGCCACGGGCGAGCAGGCAGGCCAGGGACAACCGCACCGCCTGCTCCTTGCCCAGCAGTACGCCCCCGATGGCTGCGATCAGCGCGTCGAGCGGGCCGGTCCTCATCGTTCCGCATCGGCGTGATAGGACGCTAAGGCCGCGCCGGGCCGTTGATGTCGGCGGAGATCCACGGAGGCAACCGGGCCGCGGCCGCCCGGCGCCTGGGCTGCCCGCCGGAGCGCCTGCTCGATGCCAGCGCCTCCCTGGTGCCCTTCGGTCCGCCCGGAGCCCTGCGCCGCCGGTTGCGCAGCGCCCTGGCCGGCGGTCCGGCCTCCCCCCTGCGTGACTACCCCGACCGGGGCCAGGCGGCCCTGCGGCAGGTGATCGCCGAGCACCACGGGCTGCCGGCGGACTGGGTTCTGCCGGGCAACGGCGCCGCCGAACTGTTCACCTGGGCCGCCCGGGACGCCGCCCGCGCCGGCGTCAGCCTGCTGCCGGCCCCGGGCTTCGCCGATTACCGCCGGGCCCTGGCCTGCTGGGACGGCCCCTGGCGCTCCCAGGCCCTGCCCCTGCGCTGGTCGGCGTCCTTCCCCTGCGCCCTGCCGATGCCGCAGCCGGCCGACGTGCTCTGGATCTGCAATCCCCACAACCCCACCGGCCAGCTGTGGAGCCGCGACTCGATCGCTGCCCTGCTCGATGGCCATGCCCTGGTGGTGGTGGACGAGGCCTTCCTGCCTCTGGTGCCCGGCGGTGAGGCCCAGTCGCTGGTTTCCCTGCTGCCCCACCATCCCAACCTGGTGGTGATCCGCAGCCTCACCAAGCTGTTCGCGATCGCCGGTCTGCGCCTGGGCTATGCCCTGGCGTCGCCGCAGCGGCTGGCGGCCTGGGCCTCCTGGCGGGATCCCTGGCCGGTGAACGCCCTGGCGGCTCTGGCGGGGGAGACGCTGCTCGGCGATCGCCGGGCCTGTGGCCGCTGGCGGGCGCGGGTCGAGGCCTGGGTGGCGCGCGAGGGGCCCTGGCTCCAGGGGCGTCTGGCGGCCCTGCCCGATCTGGTGCCCATGCCGTCGGCCACCAACTTTCTGCTGGTGCGCGGCGAACGGGGGGGGCGGCCCCTGGATCTCGAGCCCCTGCGCCAGGCGCTGGAGCAGCGCCACCGGGTCCTGCTGCGCGACTGCCGCTCCTTCGAGGGGCTCGGCTCCGGCTGGCTGCGGATCGCCCTGCTGGATCGCCCCTCCCATCGGCGCCTGCTGGCTGCCCTCGCTCAGCAGGTGGGGGGCTGAGCGCGGCCGACCGGCAGCGCGACCCGCACCCCATGGCGCAGCGATCCGGCGGCGATCGCGAGCGGCCCGATCACGCGGATCGCCGGCACCACGCTCGCCATCACGATCACCCCCGCCTCCCCGAGGACCCCGCCAGATCCACCAGCAGCCGCGCCAGGCGCGCGTCGGCATCGCGCACCGCCAGCCGCGCCATCCCTGCACGCAGCGCCGCCAGCGGATCGGCTTCGGTCGCCGTCCCCCGCAGCCGGGGCCCGAGCAGCCGCCAGATCGCCTGCTCCAGGGCCGGCTCCTCCGGCGCGTGCTGCCACACGATCACCGCGGCTCCCACCGCAGCGGCGGCGGCGGCGTTGGCGTCCTGGTGGTGGTCGGCGGCCTGGGGGAAGGGCACCAGAATCGTGGGGGTGCCGCTCACCGCCAGTTCCGAGAGGCTGCCCGCCCCGGCCCGGCTGATGGCCAGGTCGGCGTGCTGCAGCAGGGCCGGCATTGCCTCGCTGAAGGGGCGCTCCACCACCCCGTCGCGCTGCAGCCGGCCGGCGTCAGGGTCGTTGCTGCCCGTGAGATGCACCACCCGGCAACCGGCATCGGCCAGCTTCGGGATCAGGGGGCGCACCATCCGGTTCAGTCCCAGGGCACCCTGGCTGCCGCCCATCACCAGCAGCAGCGGTCCGTCGCCCGTCGGCACCCAATCCGGCAGGGAGGCCGGCCGCAGGAAGGCCTCGCGCACCGGTGTGCCGGTGACCAGGGGGCGGCAGCGCGGCAGTTGCTCCGCGGCCTGGGGCAGGCCGATGGCCACCCGGCTGCAGAGCTGCCCGAGCAGCCGCGTCACCTTGCCGGGCACCGCGTTGCTGTCGTGCAGCACGACCGGCACGCCGCACCAGCGGGCCGCCAGGATGGCTGGCGCGGCGATGTAGCCGCCGCTGCTGAACACCGCCGTCACCCCCTCGCGTCGGATCAGCCGGCGGGTGGGCAGCGTGGCCAGGATCAGTTGCAGCAGGTTCCAGAGTTTGCGCAGGCCGCGGCCCTGCAGGCCCCCGGCCCGCACCGTCTGCAGCGGATAGCGCGACGGCACCAGCTCGGTCTCCAGCCGGTCGGGCACCCCCAGCCACAACACCCGCCACTCCGGCGGCAGGGCCTCGGCCACCGCCAGGGCCGGAAACAGGTGGCCACCCGTGCCGCTGGCGGCGATCAGCAGGGTCGGCATGGTGGCGAGGGGAAGACGCGCCTAACTTAAAAGCCGATTCCAGGCCCCCCGGCCGCCGTGATGCCACTGCCCCGTTCCCTTGTCTCCGCCGTCCTGGCCGTGCTGGCAGCGGGAGCGACGCTGAATCCGGGTGCCGCGCTCCGGGCGGCCACGCCCGGCCCGGCCGCCGGCGCCGCCGCCACGGCCCTGCCGCTGCAGGCCCTCGAGGCCGCGCTCAACAGCGCCGATGACGCACCCCTGGCGGACCTGCTTCAGGCCGGGCCCGGCCTCGATCCGGACGAGATCCAGAAGCGCCGCCAGACCCTGCGCAGCCAGTTTCCCGATCTGCGCTGGACCGTGTCCGCCGGAACTCCCACCCGCGACGGCCAGCCCACGGCGATCCTGCGGGTGGGTGGCACCCGTCGTCAGGGGGTCACCACCTATCGCCTCGATGCCGAGCAACGCCTGGCCCTGCGCGGCGACGGCCGCCACATCACCGCCCAGACCGTGCTTCAGGAGCAGTCTCTGCTGCGCAGCGGTGAGCAGTCGCCGCCGGTGAGCCTGCAGATCCCCGACGCCGTGCTCACCGGGGAGCGTTACGACGTCGATGTGATCTTCGACGACCCCCTCGACGGGGCGATGGCGGCCGGTGGGCTGGCCATGATCAACGCCCAGCAGCTGCTGGGGATGGAGAGCCCGAGCGTCGAGCTCGGAGCCCTCGGCGGCGGGGGGCTGTTCAAACGGGTGCAGGCCCCCCTCAACCCGGGTTCCCAGACCTGGGCAGTGCTGCTGGTCCACCCCCGCGGCATCATCAGCGCCACCAAGCGGGTGCGGGTGGTGGCCGATCGCGCCGCCCTCACGCCCTGACGCCCTCGCGATGACCCGTCCCCCCCGCCTCTGGGTGGTCGACGACGACCCTGAGCTGCGTTCGATGCTGTCGAGCTACCTCGCCGAGCAGGGGTTTCAGGTGCGGACCCTTGCCGATGGGACCCAGCTGCGGGCGCGCCTCGACGGCAGCCTCGGCGGTGAACGGCCGGATCTGCTGGTGCTCGACCTGATGCTTCCCGGCGATGACGGCCTCACCCTGCTGCGGCGGCTGCGGGATGCCGGCGACGACCTGCCGGTGGTCATGCTCACCGCCCGCGGCGATGCGGTGGATCGAATCATCGGCCTCGAGCAGGGCGCCGACGACTACCTCGCCAAACCCTTCCTGCCGCGGGAGCTCACGGCCCGCATCCAGGCGGTGCTGCGCCGCCGGGCGGCGGCCCCCGGAGCCGGCACGCCCCGCGCCGAGGCGCAGCCGGTGCAGTTCGGCGACTGTCGCTTCGATCCCGCCGCCCGAACCCTGGAGCGTGCCGGTGCCCCGGTGGCGATCACCAGTGGCGAGTTCGCCCTGCTGGCCGCCTTTGTCGAACACCCGCACCGGCCCCTGTCGCGGGAGCGGCTGATCGAGCTCGCCCGCGGACCGGCCAGCGAGACGGACAGCCGCAGCATGGATGTGCAGGTGTCGCGGTTGCGCCGCCTGATCGAGCCCGACCCCTCCCGCCCCCGCTATGTCCAGACGGTGTGGGGCTATGGCTATGTGTTCATTCCCGATGGCCAGCCGCGGCGCGGCTGAGGCGGGTGCGCGGCTGGGCCGCCTGCCCCTGATCCTGCGGTATGGCGCCGCCGCCCTGGCCGCCGCCGGCCTGACCCTGCTGCTGCTGCAGCTGCTGCTGGGGCGCCGGCTGGCCGAAGCCCGGGAGGATGCCCTCAGCGCCCAGATCTCCTCCTCCCTGCTGCTCGGCCAGGTGGCGCTGGAGCGCTTCAGCCCCGAGGGACTGGCGGAGGTGGCGGGGTTGCGGCTGGCGCTGGGGCCGGATCCCGGCCGGCAGGGCACGGGGCCGCTGCGGCCCGCCGACGGCGCCCTGGAGGGGCAGCTCCGCTCCCTCCGGCAGCGCCTCTGCCGGAGGCTCGGGCATTGCCCTGAGATCCAGCCGGCCCTGCGGGGTGGGCGCGGGGTGTGGGTGGCCATGGACTCCCCCCTCGAGCAGGTGTGGCTGTTCGCACCGCTGCCGCGGCTGCGGGGCTGGCCGCCGGATCCCCTGCAGCTGGGCCTCAGCCTGGGCATCGGCGGACTCACGGCCGTGCTGCTGTTCCTCAGCCTGGAGGTGCAGCGGCCCCTGCAGCAGCTGGAGCAGGCCCTCGGCGATGTCGGGCTCGAATCCCGCCCGGCGGCGGTGCCCCTGCGGGGGGCCGGTGCGGTGCGGCGGCTCGGCCAGCGCTTCAACGCCATGCTCGAGAGGCTGGAGGCCGCCGATCGCGAGCGCCGCACCATGCTGGCGGGCATCGCCCACGACCTTCGGGCGCCGCTGACCCGGCTGCGGCTGCGGCTGGATGGGGCCGCTGCCGCTGGAGATCACTCCGGCGTCGGGCCGTCCCGTGCCGGCAGCCGCTCCCGCACGGAGGCCGATCTGGCGGCGCTGGAGCGGATCACTGGCCAGTTCCTGCTGTTCGCCGGAGCCGGGGGCGACGAGGAGCCCGTGGGGGTGCCGCTGGAGGGGCTGCTGGCCGAACTGGCGGCGGTGGCCGATGCCAGCACCCTCCACCTCGATCTCCAGCCGCTGGAGCGTCGGGTGCGGCCCGTGGCCCTGGGCCGGGCGATCGCCAACCTGATCGACAACGCCCTCGCCCACGGCCAACCGCCGGTCCGGCTCTCGCTGCGGGCCGGGCCGGGACCCGACGGCTTCACGATCCGCGTGCACGATGCCGGTGCGGGTATCCCGCCCGATCGCTGGGGCCGGGCGCTTGAGCCCTTCCAGCGCCTCGACAGCGCCCGCGGCGCCCAGGGTCATTGCGGCCTGGGCCTGGCGATCGCCGAGCGGGTGGCCCGGGAGCATGGCGGGCGCCTGCGGGCGGAGGTCGGGGGCGCGGAGGGTGGTTTCGCCGTGTGTTTCGAGGGGTGCTCCCTCTGAGCGCGAGGCCGGGTTCAGGGGGTGGGAATCACGGTGCCACGCCAGGGTTCCCGGGATGCCGCAGTCTCTTGGCGCCGAGAATGCTGGGATGCCCCTCAGCCCGGAGATCGATGGCATGCCATCGTCCGGGTCACATCCGGTCACAGGCCGGTCGCAGCCAGTTGGCATCCGGTCGGATCCGCCGCACACGATGGTCTGGTTCCCGCGATCACCGTCTTCCACGGTGCAGCCGCCGATGTCCTCCCTGCCCTCCCAGCCACTGCCACGGCGCCAGCGCCTGGTGGCTTCCCTCCTGCTGCTCGGTCTCAGCCTGCCGGCGGCGCCGGCCCTGGCGGGCCCCGGCGGCGGCAGGCTGACGCCGGAGCAGGCCGCCAAGGTCTTCCCGGAGAGCCGATCGCTGATGCTCAAGGACCGGCGGGCGCGGATCGCGATCCTCGAGCGGGGAGAGCGTTGCATCAGCGCCGCCGAAAACGGCGATGGCCTGCGCCGCTGCCTCAAGGATGAACGCAGCGCCAGCATGCGCCAGCGGCGGCAGACCGTTGACGAGATGCGCCGGCTCTACGAGCGCAATGGGCTGCCGGTGCCTCAATGGCGCGGCGGGCGCTCGGGTGAGGCCGGTGGCCAGGGCGGCGCCAGCTTCTGATTCTGGGCTGTGGTCCCGGGTGGCCGGAGACGGGGCGGGCGGTTGACGCTGGGGGGCTCTCAGCTCGCCCCGGGACTTAGCCTTCTGGCCATCATCCCGGCCTCAGCGCGTTTCCCTGCAGGGATGGATGCCGGAGTGCCTTCACCAACGCCACCTCGAGCCGATGCCCTCCAGCAGCGCTGAGACCCGAGCCACGGATCATGCTGTGCAAGGCATCAGTGTCATCATCCCCACCTACGAACGGCCGCAGGCGCTGAGACGTTGCCTGCAAGCGCTTGCCAGGCTGCGCCGAGGGGATCTCGAGCTGGAGGTGATTGTGGTCAACGACGGGGGCGCTCCTCTTGCCGTCGATGATCTGATCGGCGCACTGCCGGGATTGCGGGTGATCGATCAGGTCAATTCGGGTCCCGCCGGGGCCCGCAACACGGGGATCGCCCACGCCCGTTACCAGCATCTGGCCTTCACCGATGACGACTGTGTCCCGGAGCCCGATTGGATTACGGATCTGGCCGCTGGGCTCAGGCGTCACCCGATGGCATTGATCGGCGGCAGGACGGTGAACCTGCTACGCGATAATCTATTTTCTGAAACCAGTCAGATCCTGGTTGATGCATTTTGCCGGCTGGCTGAATGCCAACCCAGAGAATGGTCAATTCCTGCCGAGTAATAACATCGCCTGCGGCAGGGATCAGATTGTTGATCTTGGTGGTTTCAGCCGTAGTTTTCCCCTGGCCGCGGGTGAAGACCGAGATTTCTGCGATCGCTGGCGCGAGCGTGGCTGGCCGATCGTGCAGTTGCTCGACTCGGCCTGTATCGGTCACTGCCACCGGCTGGATCATCGCGGCTTCTGGAAACAGCAGAGCAATTACGGCCGGGGTGCGGCCACACTTGCAACCTTTCGTCGAGCCCGCCAGCAGACGCATCGGAAGACGGGCTTCGGTTTCCTGCGCCTGGCCGTGGTCATGAGCCTCCACAGTGCCAGGGGACTGCGCCAGAGCGTGGTGATGACCGCGTTGGCGCTGGAGTCCCAGTTGGCGATTCTGGTCGGCAGGCTGCAACAGGCGAACCAGGACCGGCGTCAGGCACGAGGGCACTGACGCCGGCCTTGATCCGGCCCCGGATCAGGCCTCGTCGAGGGCGGCCACGCCGGGCAGCACCTTGCCTTCGAGCAGCTCGAGGCTGGCGCCACCACCGGTGGAGATGTGGCTCATCCGATCGGCCAGGCCGGCCTTCTCGACAGCGGCCACGGAGTCCCCGCCACCAATGATCGTGCAGCAGCCCTTGCCGCTCAGGTCAGCCAGGGTGGTGGCGATGGCGTTGGTGCCGGCGGCGAAGGCGTCGAACTCGAACACGCCCATCGGGCCGTTCCAGATCACGGTCTTGCAGTCGGCCAGGGCGTCCTGGAACACCTTCACCGAATCGGGGCCGATGTCGAGGCCCATCCAGCCATCGGGGATGGACTCCACCTTGGCGATCTGGCTGTTGGCGTCGGGGGCGAAGTTGTCGGCCAGCACCACATCGGTGGGCAGCAGGAACTGGACACCCTTGGCGGCCGCCTTGGCCTCCAGCTCCTTGGCGAGCTCCAGCTTGTCCTCCTCCACCAGGCTCTTGCCGACCGACAGGCCGCGGGCCTTGTAGAAGGTGAAGATCATGCCGCCGCCGACCAGGATCTTGTCGCACTTGTCGAGCAGGGCCTCGAGCACGCCGATCTTGGAGCTCACCTTGGAGCCGCCCACAATGGCCGCCAGGGGGCGCTTGGGCTCATCGATGGCGCCCTGCAGATACTGCAGCTCCTTCTCCATCAGGTAGCCGGCCACGCTGGGACGCAGGTGCTTGGTCACCCCTTCCGTGGAGGCGTGGGCGCGGTGGGCGGCGCCGAAGGCGTCGTTGACGTACACATCGGCCAGCTTGGCCAGCTCGGCCGCGAAGCCGGCCTCATTCTTCTCCTCCTCGGCGAAGAAGCGCACGTTTTCCAGCAGGACCACGTCGCCGTCGGCCATGGCGGCCACCTTGGCCTCGGCGTCAGGGCCGATGCAGCTGTCGGTCTTGACCACCCCCTTGCCGAGCAGTTCGCTGAGGCGGGCGGCCACGGGGGTGAGGCGCATGCCCTCGTTCACCTGCCCCTTGGGACGGCCGAAGTGGGCCGAGAGGATCACCTTGGCGCCCTTGCCGACCAGGTCGTTGATCGTGGGCAGGGCGGCCCGGATGCGGGTGTCGTCGGTGATGGTGCCCGCGTCATCGAGGGGCACGTTGAAATCGACCCGGACCAGGACGCGCTTGCCGCGCAGGTCGTCAGCGGTGAGGCTGGCCAGGGAGCGCTTCGCCATGGGTACGGATCGGTGGAAAACGCGGGGAGATTAGCCTGTGGGCACAAGCCCGATCCCGGAGGACGGCTTCCCCCCCCCAGCCTCAGGCCCGATGGGCGCTAGGAAAGGACCCGGCACATCGCGGCTCCGTCGCCGCGCCGCCGCCGGTCCTTCGCCGGTCCTGAAGCCTCTCCACCGCCCGGTCCGTCCGCCGTTCACCCCCCCCCACTCCACCCTCCCGCAAGGCGCGCGCCCGGCCCCGGCCCGCCCGCTGCCCTCGCCAGCCCCCCGTCAGCCCGCCCTCCAACCGCCTCGCCCCCCGAATGTTCGCGACCGTTCTGTTCCCGATCGACCAGAGCCGCCAGACGATGGACACGGCGGCTGTGGCCCTGCGGCTGGCCCAGCAGCATCAGAGCCGCCTGGTGGTGCTTTCGGTCGTCGAGACCGAGGAGGGGGCCATGCACGATCCCGCCGCCGTGAGCCAGCTGCTCGATCAGGCCCGTGAGAGCTTCGAGAAAGCCGGTGTCGCCTGCGAGGTGATCGAGCGCGAGGGGGTGCCCGCCTTCGTGATCGGCGATGTGGCCGATGAGATCAATGCCGATGTGATCGTGATGGGCACCCGCGGCATCACCCTCGAGTCCGATCAGCAGAGCACCGCCGCCCGGGTGATCCAGCTGGCGCCCTGTCCTGTGTTGGTGGTTCCGTGAGCGGCGGCGTCGAGGCTGCCGACCCGACCATCGGCGGCGCCGGGCCCCGCGGTTCGAGCACCCCGGCGATTCAGTGGTATCCGGGCCACATCGCCAAGGCGGAGAAGGCCCTCTCCGCCAGCCTCGACAAGGTCGACCTGGTGATCGAGGTGCGCGACGCCCGCATCCCGCTGGCCACCGGCCATCCGCGCCTGCAGCGCTGGATCCGTGGCCGCCAGCATCTGCTGGTGCTCAATCGCCGCGACATGATCAGCGTCGAGGCTCGCCAGCGCTGGGATCGGTGGTTCCGTGCCGCCGGAGCCAGCCCCCTGTGGTGCGATGCCAAGGCCGGCACGGGCGTCAAGCAGCTGCAGCAGGCCGCGATCCGCTCCGGCGAGGCCCTGAACGCCCGCCGTCGCTCCCGCGGCATGCGCCCGCGGCCGGTGCGGGCCCTGATGCTCGGCTTCCCCAATGTTGGCAAGTCGGCCCTGATCAACCGGCTGGTGCGCCAGAAGGTGGTGGAGAGCGCTCGTCGCGCCGGGGTGACCCGCAGCCTGCGCTGGGTGCGGCTGGGACAGGATCTGGATCTGCTGGATGCCCCGGGGGTCTTGCCGCCTCGGCTCGATGATCAGGACGCGGCTGTGCGGCTTGCGATCTGCGATGACATCGGCCAGGCGGCCTACGACGGCGAGGGCGTGGCTCTGGCCTTTCTGCGCCTGCTCACCCGGCTGGCGTCCGATGCCGATGCCGCGGTGCCCCCGGAGCTGCTGGCGGGTCGCTACGGCGTGCCGTTGTCGCTGTCTCCGGCCGCTGGCGGCGCTCTGGAGGAGTGGCTGGCGCTGGCGGCGACGCGTCACACCAGCGGTGATGCCGCTCGCATGGCCCAGCGCCTGCTGGACGATTTCCGCCGCCAGTTTCTCGGTCCGATCGCCCTGGAGCTGCCTGGCGCGGCCGCTGGCAGCCCCGAGCCCCCCGCCGCCCCCCCCGGCTGACCATCCCAGCAGGCCGTTGCAGAGCTTGGCTGGTCCTGGCGTCAGTCGCCGCCCCGCCCTCTGCTGTGGAGGCGTGCGGGCAGGCGTCGCAGACCGTCACCGAGCCGCCAGATCATGAAGCGGGTGGCGCTGGCCGTCGCGCGGATCCGATGACCCGGTCGCAGGAGGCGAATCGTCCAGGGATCGCCCCATGGACAGGACCAGGTGAACAATGATCTGTAGTCAATTCCAAGTTCGTCCCGCCGCTGCAGAATCTCCGGTATCGTGATGTTGTCTCGCTCGGTCAGCAGTTCGGCTGCATACTCGTGTTCGGTCATGAGCAGCTCCTGGGCGCAGTGCCATGACTGGCCTTGATAAGTCTTCAGCTAGGACGTCGAAAAATTGCTGACGTGGGGGAGTTTGGCGCGGGATTTCTCCATCTGCTCTTTATGGGCTAAAGAGTGAAATTCTATGCAGGCCAGGTTGATGTCCTGTTTGTCCTGACTCAGCCGTGCGCATCCCTCGTGAAAGCCGAGATCAAGGGTGGCGCATGCGCCGCGTGCAAAGAACGTTTTGCTTTTTGGCAGCTGGTATTTGTAGTGGTCTTTGCGGTATGGGTTGTGCCAGAACTTGCCATTGATCTTCAGGGGGCCTGGATGTGCCTTGTGGGGTAACAGGCACGCCTGGATGTCGGTTGGTTGCAGGCTGATCGCCTCGTTGGCGATGCAGGCTACGAGCTCATCGCAATCCAGGGGTAGAAAGAAGTCGCGGGGATCATTCTGGTTCAGTATCTTGATGTGTTCGGCTGTTTCGTTCTGATCGCGCTGCGGTTCGGAGCGTCGCCGTGCCGTGTGGCCGCTGGTTGGATGGCTGGCCTGGCTGTGATCCTGGTCCATTCTTTTGGGGTTGTTCAGCTCACCCGTCTCCATGGATGCAGTCCACCGCTCTGTCATGGCGATCGATGTGCTGCTGGAGCCGGATGCCGTCATGCTGGAGCGTGCTCAGGCCGACAACAGTCGCCTGCTGCAGGCCTTCCCCGCGGGCTTCCCTCTCGATGATGCGCACCGTCCGCATGTCACCCTGATTCAGTGCTTTGTGCGCACGGAGGATCTGGAGGCGGTCCATGCCGTCTGCGGTGAGATCTTCGCCGGTGTTGATGGTGGCTCCCTGGTGCTGGAGGCCGTCGGCATCGACTACGTGTCCGGTGACGGTGTCGGTCTGGCGGGGATCGCCGCCAGGCCGACGCCCGCTCTGCTTCAGCTCCAGCAGCAGATCATCAGCGCTGTCGCTCCGTTCATGCTGGCGGGCGCCACCATCGAGGCGTTCAGCGCCGGCCATGGCGATCCGGCGCTGGATCAGGCCTTGATCGATTACGTCGCCACCTTCGTGCCGGCGCAAGCGGGTGAGCGCTTCAGCCCCCATGTCACCACCGGCGTCGCCCCCACGGCGGTGCTTGACGCCATGGTCGCCGAACCCTTCGAGCCATTCCGCTTCGCGTGCGTCGGTGGAGCTGTCTATCAGCTCGGCCCGTATGGCACGGCGGCGCGCCGGCTCAGGCAGTGGCCTTGCTCCTGACCCCAGCGCCGCCCCGATCGGGCCTGTGTTCGCCCCCCTCCTCCCCCTCGGGCGCTCATGCCTCCGGGTAGGGCCCCAGGTGGGTGGCGCAGGCAGCGCCGCAGTGGCAGCCGAGGCTGATCGCCTGCTCGAGCGGCCAGTCCGCCGCCAGCCCCGCGGTCACGCCGGCGGCGAAGCTGTCCCCGCAGCCGTAGGCATCCACCAGTGGAGCCGGCAGCGCTGCCGCCGCGTAGGTTCCGCCCGGTTCGACGACACCACCGCCGGCTCCGGCGGTGCGGATGGACAGCCGGGGCGGCAGCGCGAGCGCCCCCTCCGGCACGGTTTCATCCGGATCCAGTCCGCTGCCGATCAGGGCATCGAGCTGCACCGTCGCCTGTTGCAGCTTCGCCAGCCCCAGCCGCGGCGTGGCCGCCAGCACCCGGGCGGCCCGGCAGGCTCGCAGGGCAGCGGCATCGGCGGCGGTCACGAACACGCCGTCACAGCGGCTCAGCTCCTGCCAGGGCAGCGGGTCTGAGGCCAGCGGGGTCAGGCGTTCGCCGATCACCGTGATCGCTCGCTCGCCTTCGTCATCGACGAAGCTCAGCCCCCGGCGGCTGGGCTGCTCGCGCCAGGCGACATGCAGCTCCAGGCCGAGCTGCTCGAGGCGCCGGGCCGCCTGCCGGCCGATGGCGTCGTCGCCCAGGCAGGTGAAGAATGGCACCGGTCGCCGCAGCAGCCGCGCCAGCTGGGCGGCCACCACCGCCCCGCCCCCGGCGGGCTCCTCCAGAAAGGCTGTGGCATGCCCCACCAGCCCCGGCCGGGGAAGCTGCGCGACGGCCACGAAGCTCACCCACTCCACATGGCCCACCACCGCCAGCCGCAGCGGCGGCAGGGGCGGCAACTCCGCCAGTGACCAGAGCCGCATCAGACGCCCCGCCGCGTGGTGTGCCCAGTCTCGGCCGCCACGCCAGACGTCCCAGCCTCTGTTGCGTGCGCGTGTTGGAGATCCCCACACCCCCCGGGCACCGCCGCCCGCCGAACCGGATCACGCCGGCTCGGGGCTGAGACCGGATCAGCCCCCCGTGAGCAGAACCGGCTCAGGGCTCAGGAGCTCAAGGCCGGTTCAGGCACCGGAGCGGTGCCGGGACCGGCCCGACTCCGGGTCGGATGGCACGGGCCGGCCGCCAGCCTGCGTCAGACGCCGATCGTCCAGGCCGGGGTGCCGAGGATGTAGACGCCGGTGCCTGCTGCCAGGGACGTGCCTTCCATCCGGGCGATCAGTTCGTCGGAGCTGTTGAAGCGGTTGTCACCGTTGCCGAGATAGATCTCGGTGAAGGGGGTGGCGTTGATGCTGACATTGCGCACCAGATGCTGGCTGCCGGCGCGCAGCAGAAGCTTGTCGACACCGGCATTGAAGTCCTTGATCCAGAGGTAATCGCCGATGCCACTCGCTTTGGAGGCGCCGTCGGTGTAGAAGACGCCGCGGTTGTCGGCCAGCCGGAACCGATCCGCCCCAGCGGCGCCGGTCACCACGTCGATCTGGTTGAAGCCCAGGCTGGCGGCCGTGGTGCCGCTGGCCAGCACGCCCGTGATCTCGTCATCTCCGGAACCACCGCCGGCCGCCCCGGTCAGGTCGTCGCTGGCGCTGCTTCCCCAGATGGTGCGCGGGGCATCGCTGGGTGGCGGCGGATCCCCACCGCCGTTGAGGGCCTCGTTCAGTTTCCGGAGGGCTGCGTTCACATCGAGGCGCCCGCCGGTGACGGTCAGGCCCGCCAGGCTGGAGGTGGCTGCGGTGCCGGAATACAGGGCCTGCAGCAGCTGCTGCGGCGTGGCGGTGGGGAACGTGGCGGCCATCAGGGCGAGGGCGCCGCTCACGTGGGGCGTCGCCATCGACGTGCCGCTGTAATTGGCGTAGCCGCCTGGCACGGTGGAAACGATCCCCGAACCGGGCGCCCCGAGATCGACGGTGGTGGCCCCATAGCTGGAAAAGCTGGAACGGGCACCCGTGCTGGTGATCGACGCCACCGCCACCACCGCATCCCAGCCAACGTTGGCGGTGGTGCTGTAGTTGGAGGGAAAGCTGGCGGTGCTGTCGTTGTTGGAGTTGCTGTTGCCAGCCGCAGCGACGAACAGGTTGCCGACCTTGGCCCCATTCACGATGGCGGTCTGCAGGGTGGAGGAGGATCCACCACCCCCCCAGGAGTTGCTGGTGCCGACATACTGGCCGCCGCCGCCGTAGTCGACATCCTCGCGAGATGTGATGTTGGCGTAGTAATTGACGGCGTTAATGGCGCCCGAGGTGTAACCGCCTTGGGGGCCCAGGAACTTCAGGGACATCAACTGGCTTGTCCAGTTGACGCCGGCCACGCCGATGCCGTTGCCGCCGATGCCGGCGATTGTGCCGCCGACGTGGGTGCCATGGGCATCGCCATCGCTGGGGCGGAAGGGATCGTTGCTGTTGTTGTAGAAATCCCAGCCCGCCAGGTCATCCCTGTAGCCGTTGCCGTCGTTGTCGATGCCGTCGGCCCAGCGGCTGTCGCGCAGCAGGTCGCCAGCGTCGATCCGACCGTTCAGATTGACATCGGTGACAAACGCGCCATTGGCGCCGTTGTTAAGGTCGCGGTAGGTGATCAGGCCGTCGCTATCGGTATCGCTGAGGCTGGCAAAGAATGAGAGGGATCTGATCTCTCCCTGGTTCAGCCAGATGTTGAGATAGAGATCGGGGTGGGTGTAGTCGATGCCTTCGTCGATCACCCCCACCACCACCTTGCTGCTGCCGGTGCGATCCTGCGCCCAGGCCTGCTCGGCCTGGCTGCCGAAGCTGTTGGTGGTGCCGCTGGGGCCCGCCGCGCTGGGGGAGTCGCTGGAGTTCATGCCCCAGAGGCTGTTGCTCGTGTAGGAGGGGTCATTGCTGACGACCTGAGCACCCACCACCCAGTCGACTTCGGCCAGGCGCACGCCGGCGCGTCGGCTGTAGGCCCGGATCCCCTGCTCCCGGGTGAGGCCCACCGGCAGGCTGATCACCTCCACGGGGCCCTGACCGAGGCTGCGCATCAGCGGCGTGTGGATGGTGTCCACCAGTCGCCCGCCCAGGGCCTGCAGGGCCGCCCGGCGATCGGAAGCGGTGCTGCGCGGATCCCACTGCACCAGGATGCGATCGGCTGGCAGGGTCGGCGGCGCAGCGCCCAGGCTGCTGGTCGCGGCTGCGTCCTCCTGGCGGATCGCCAGGGTGCCGTTCCCCTGGCCCGGGCCGGCAGCGGGGGCCCCAGTGGCGGCGGCATCCAGCGTTGGCCCTCGACCGGAGCCGGCGCTGCTCAGCGCAGGCCCCAGCACCGGGTCCGTCGGTTGCGGTGGGGCCGCCTGGGGAAGCGGCGCGGCCGCTGCGGCCGCGGGCGTGGTGAGCCGATCAATGGCGTGCTCAGCGGCGGAACCCTCGTCGCCCCAGGGCCGCAGCCAGCTACCAGCCACGACTTTTGCCCCTGCCATGAAAACAAATCAAGCTTTGGTAGTTCCTAAGACGGGACTCCTGAAAAAGCCAGATCGACTGCAGCGCAACTTGTTTCAGCGATCGAAACCCGATAAACTGGCCGCGTACAGAGCAATTGACGATTGCTACAACTGCTGAACGCTGCAGATGTACCGAAA